>Ga0163148_10002070_pt1 | contig 24828 bp, 19 predicted proteins | sample OliLakLV19MP7P2_FD_148606 | JGI IMG/M metagenome (GOLD analysis project Ga0163148, IMG submission 148606) | Freshwater microbial mat bacterial communities from Lake Vanda, McMurdo Dry Valleys, Antarctica- Oligotrophic Lake LV.19.MP7.P2 | ecosystem: Environmental > Aquatic > Freshwater > Lake >... | reverse complement strand
CCGCAACGGCTTTGGCATGTCGATCTCCAATCAAAGCCGCCCTAAAATGAGGGATAACTTACAGCGTCACTGTCTCATCGATTGTAGGCGCGTAGGGCACAGACACGTTCAGGGTGATGGGCGGATAGCTGGCGCCAGTGGCCAACACGTCGGCGCGACTACAGGTCAGCGTAGCCAGCACACAGGTCCAGCCGGGTCCATTGATGGCCGTGGCGATCAGGCCCGTCGGCAAGGCATCGGTCACTGAAACAATGCCACTGGTGACGGCAAGGCCGACATTCGATACGAGCAGCGAGTAGATGCCGCCAGGCTGACCGCGCACGAAGCTGCCGCTGTGCGTTTTAACGATGGTGAGATCAGGCAGGCTGGTGGTATTGATGCTGGTCGGGTCGGTATCGGTGTTGTTGCCCGGAGTGGTGTCGCCGCCACCGCTGACTGTTGTCGTATTGATCAATAAGCCAGGTGCATCGAGGGCAACATCGACCACCAGGGTGATCAAGGGATAGCTTGCACCGACAGCCAGCGCATCGCTGCGTGTGCAGGTCAAGGTCGCCAGCACACAGGTCCATCCGGTTCCAGATATGGCAGTGGCGACGAGTCCGGTCGGCAAGGTGTCACTGATCGATACGGTGCCAGAGGTCGGACCGCTGCCGACATTGCTGACCAGCAAGGTGTACTGCGCGCCGATCTGTCCCTGCGAGAAGTTGCCGGTGTGCGCCTTGTCGACCGTGAGATTGGGCACGATGCCCAGCGGCGTGACTTCGGTGTCGCCGCAGATGGAGCCGGGGGTAGTGGGATTGCAGACATTGCCGCCGGTCGCGGTGGCGGTATTGCTGACCGAACCGTTGCCGACGTCGAGTGCCGTGAGGATGTAGGTGCCGGTACAGGTCAACACAGCGCCCGCATTCAAGGTGGTGGGCAAGGTCACACCGCCACCGCCGATACTACAGCTCAACGCCGTTATCAGAGGATCAGCGACACTCACAGCGATCGCCGGTCCATTACCGCTGTTGGTAACAGTGATGGTGTAGGCAATCGTGTCGCCAGGATTGGTTTCGTTGTTGGGCGGTATAACGGCGTTGTTGAGCACGCCGGATTTTGCCGTGGTCAGGATCGGTACCAGAGTCAGCGGCGTGACTTCGGTATCGCTGCAGATGGAACCAGGCGTAGTGGGATTACAGACATTCGAACCAGTGGTGATTGCTGTGTTGCTGACAGACCCATTGCCAACATCAAGTGCGGTCAGCGTGTAGCTACCGATGCAGATCAGCGAGGCGCCGGCATTCAATGAGACCGGCAAGGTGACAGCGCCACCGCCGATCGTGCAGCTGAGCGTGCCGATCAGCGCATCGGTTATCGCAACGCCAGTCGCCGGGCCGTTGCCGGAGTTGGCCACGGTGATGGTGTAGGCAATGTTGTCGCCCGGGTTGCTCTGATCGTTGGGTGCGACGACGGCGTTGTTCAGCACACCGCTCTTGGTCGTGGTCAGCACCGGAGCCAGTGCCAGGGGCGTGACTTCGGTGTCGCTGCAGAGCGACCCCGGCGTGGTCGGGTTGCAGACATTCGAGCCGGTGGTGATTGCCGTGTTGCTGACCGACCCATTGCCGATGTCGCTCAGCGTCAGCGTATAAGAGCCCGTGCATATCAGCGATGCGCCAGCCGCCAGTGTCGTGGGAAGCGAGACACCGCCACCACTGATGCTGCAACTCAACGTGATCAGCGAATCGGCGACGTTGACGCCGTTGGCCGGGCCATTGCCGCTGTTGGCTACGGTGATCGTATAGGCGATGGTATCGCCCGGATTGCTCTGATCGTTCGGCGGTACCACGGTGTTGTCGAGCACGCCCGCCTTGGTCGTCGTCAGCACCGCGACCAGACCCAGTGGAATGATATTGGTGTCGCTGCAGACAGAACCGGCGCTGGTGGGATTGCAGACGTTAGAACCCGTCGTTGTCGCCGTATTGCTGACCGAGCCATTGCCGACGTCGCTGCCGGTCAACGTATAGGTACCGGTGCATATCAACGCTGCACCCGCATTCAACGTGGCCGGCAATGTCACCCCGCCCCCACCGATGCTGCAGCTGAGCGTGCCGATCAGTGGATCGGTCACGCTGACGCCGGTCGCCGGACCATTGCCGCTGTTGGTCACGGTGACGGTGTAGGCGATGGTGTCGCCGGGATCGCTCTGTGTATTGGGTGGCACGACGGCATTGTTCAACACACCGGACTTGGTCGTGGTCAGTATCGGCACCAAAGCCAGTGGCGTGACTTCGGTGTCGCTGCAGATGGAACCTGGCGTAGTCGGATTGCAGACATTGCCGCCGGTGGTCGTCGCGGTATTGCTGACCGAACCGATGTTCACGTCCGCTGCAGTCAAGGTATGCGTGCCGCTGCAAATCATTGCGGCACCGGCGTTCAGCGTTGTCGGCAGAACTACGCCGCCGCCGCCGATGCTGCAGCTCAGCGCCGCGATCAGCGGATCGGCAACATTTACGCCCGTTGCTGGGCCATTGCCGCCGTTGGTGACGGTGATGGTGTACGCGATGCTGTCGCCGACATTGCTCTGGTCATTGGGTGGGACTACCGCGTTATTGAGAACAGCAGACTTCGTCGTCGTCAACACCGGCACCAGGTCGAGCGGCACCAATTCGGTATCGCTGCAGGTGGAACCGATGGTGGTCGGGTTGCAGACATTGGTAGCGGTGGTGGTTGCCGTATTGCTGACCGATCCAGTGCTGACGTTTCCAGCAGTAAGCACATAGGTGCCGGTGCAAATCAGCGAGGCACCCGCATTGAGCGTAGTCGGTAGTGCGACGCCTCCACCCCCAATCGTGCAGGAAAGCGTAATCAGCGGATCGACGATATTCACACCGTTGGCAGCAGCACTGCCGCTGTTTACGACGGTGATGGAGTAGGCAATGGTGTCGCCGGGATTGCTCTGATCGTTGGGCGGCACGACGGCGTTATTCAAGACGCCGGTTTTGGTGGTGGTCAGCACCGGCACCATGCCGAGTGGTGTGACATTGGTGTCGCTGCACACCGATCCGGCTGTGGTCGGATTGCAGACATTGCCGCTGGTGGTGGTTGCGGTGTTGCTGACCGAGCCATTGCCGACATCCAGCGCCGTCAGCGTATAGGTGCCGGTACATAACAACGATGCACCGGCATTGAGCATGACCGGAAGCACCACGCCGCCGCCACCGATGCTGCAGGTCAGTGTGCCGACGAGCGGATCGCTGACGCTGACGTTGGTCGCCGGACCATCGCCCGTGTTGGCCACAGTAATCGTGTACGCGATCGTATCGCCTGGATCACTTTGCGTATTGGGTGGAACGACGGCATTGTTGAGCACGCTGCTCTTCGTCGTCGTCAGGATCGGTGCGGTTACGCCGACAGGCACCAAATCGGTACAGCTTGCTGCCGCCGGACAGGTGGGGTCGCCGCCGCCGATAGCGGTGGCGGAATTGTTTCCGGTGGTTGCAGCTGACGTCACCAAAACATTCAAGGTCAAGACCGTGCTCGAACCCACGGTGAGCGTGCCGGTGAAAGTACAACTCAGATTGCTGGTTCCGGTGCAGCCCCAGTTGCTGCCGGTGGCACTGGAGAGCGTGATTCCGAGCGGCAGGTTGTCGGTGACGATGATGTTGCCGCTGGTGCTGGAGGTGCCGTTATTGGTAACGGTGATTGTGTAGCTTGCAGGCACGCCGACGATAAATGGTATCGGGCTTGCCGTCTTGGTCAGTGTCAGACGCGGACCGACCAGATTGACGGTCTCGGTATCCGAGGGCGAAGTGGTCGTGCCATTGGTTGCCGACGCCACGTTGACCACACTGCCGGCGCTCACGTCCGAAGCGGTGATGGTGTAGGTCGCGCTGCAGGTGATCTGTTCGCCCGGATCGAAGAAATTGTCCAGATCGCCGATCGTGGTCAGCGCCGGACAGGATTCATTGGTCGTCTGATTGTCGAGCACGGTGATCGGCCCACTGAGTGTGGCCGCACCGGTGTTGGTGACGATAAAGCTGTAGCTGATGATGTTGCCGGCTGTGGAGTAGATCATCGGTGTCGCTGACTTGACCAGCGACATTCGGGCATCGGCATAGGTGGCGCTATCGACATCGGTAACGGTGCTGCCGGAGAACGTGCCCGATGCAGTAGCGGTATTGACCACAGTACCCAATACAGCAGCAACCGGACCAACGACGCAGGTCGCAATGTGGTCCTCGTCCAGAATATCGGCCACCGGCAGACTGCTGGGCCAGGAACAACTGGCGGCGCCAGGCACCGTCGGGTCGCTGACCGACACCGGGCTCAACGGCACATCGCCTGTATTCTCGATAACGAATCGATAGAACACATTGCCCGGCATATTGACGGCAAGGAATCCCGACCACGGGCCGCTGGCGGTGGGCCCGATCTGCTTGAGCAGACCGATCGCGGGATTAGGCGCATTGACCACCAGCGTTGCGCTGGCGGTATTGCCATTGATCGGGGTGCCATTGACGATGTGCGAGACGTTCGTACTGACATTGTTGTAGCTGCCCACTGCGGGTGCGGTGACGTCAACTGTGACTACGCAGGTACCGCCCGCTACGATGGCTCCGCCTGTGAATGCAATCGACGTGGCGGCAGCCACCGGCGCATACGCTGGTGCACCGCAGCCACTGGTAGTCGCGTTCGGCACTGCGGCGACACGCATGATGCCCGGCGCATTCGGCAGGTTGTCGCTGAAGGCCACGCCGGAAATCGCATTGTCCGGATTGGGATTGCGGATGGTGAAGGTGAGCTTGGACACACCTCCGGGCAATATCGGCGTGGGCGCGAACTGCTTGGCAATCACCGGCGGCACGATGGCCGTCAAGGTGTCGACGGCGACGCTGGTGGTCGTGGTGCCGGTTTCATTGGTGAACAGGAAACCGCTGACATTGGTCTTGGTGCCTGCGGTGGTCGCGGTCACATTCACACTGACCGTGCACGAGCCGCTCGCGGGAATTGTGGCTCCAGTGGGGTTACCAAATACCAGTGCGGTCGATCCCGCGCCGGGTGCCCAGGTCGGCGCGCCGGTGCAGGTCGTTGAGGCCGACGGCGTCGTTGCAACCTGCGTGCCCGCAGGCAGGCCGTCGGTGAAGCGCGCGCCGGTCAACGCAACGCTATTGGAATTGTTCAACGTAAACGTCAACGTCGAGCTCGCGCCCACAGCGATGGGATCGGGTGCAAACGATTTGCTTAGCGTGGGCTTGGTGCCAACGCCGCAGCCAGTAAACACCACATTGTCCAACACCGGATCGGAACCCGGATTGGTGTTGCCCGAGTTGAACGAATAAACGCGGAAGTAGGTATTGCCGGAAGGATTGAGGCCCGAAGTCACGCCGATCGAATTGCCGGCACCCAAGCCGACGGTGGTGTTCTGCGCTGGGATGGCGGTGGCATTGCTAAAGATTGACGTGCCGGTCTCAGGCCGCGTGTTGGTGGTGCCCCAGAACACTGCAATGCCCTGTGGCCCGTTGGCGCTGCGCCTCTGTGCGTCGAAACTCAGGAACACTTGGGTCAGTCCGGTGGTATTGATCGCGAACTCGAAGTAATCGTCGTTCGCGGTAACCAAGGTCGCGCCCGTGGTGATGTTGCCGTTCGAGCCCCAAGCACTGGTGCCATCAGCAGTCAACGTCGTTTGCGAATTGGGCGTGAGCCCAGATCCAGCAGCCGCTGAAGCCGCGACGTTGGCAATGGTCGGTGCCGGCGCAGCGACGGTAAACCCCGTCGTGAAATTCCAACGTGCCAGTGTCAGCCCGCAAATGCCACTGCCGGGAGGCGGATCGCTATTGACCACAAGCGTCGCGCTGGCAGTATTTCCGGTGTCCACCGCACCGATGAAAAGATTTTGGGTGGTGTTGAGAAACGACCCTGTTGTCGTCGTGGTGACGTTTACTTTGATCGTGCAGCTGCCGTTCGCCACCACCGTGCCATTGCTGAAATTGATCGTCTGCGTTCCTGCAGTGGCCGTCAAGGTCGGTGCGCCGCAGCCGCTTGTTGTCGCATTCGCCGGCGTCGCGATGAACATATTGGTCGGCAGATTGTCGACGAACGCATAGCCGCCAAGATCGCCCGCATTCGGGTTGCTGAGCGTAATCGTCAGCGCCGAAACGCCGTTGACCGTGGCAGGATTCGGGCTGAACGACTTGGCAATGCCGGCCGTCGTCGGATCGATGATGTTGGCGATGCGTGCGCTGGTCGAATAGTCGGCGTTGTAGTGGAAGCTGCTGCCGGAAAAGTCGTACATCAGCGAATTCAACCCCTGGCTGCTGCCACCGCCACCGATGATTCGAATCGTGTACTGCGTAACGATGTTGTTGCCGCCGGTCTTGCCAGGGGTGCCCACGCAGCTGCGGTAATTCGGACTGTTCGGATCGCTCTCCCAACCGCAGGCATTGGCGTAGAGCTTGTCGCTGGGCGAGGTGACGTAGACCGATGTGTTGGCGGAATACGTCGTGTTGACCGCCAGGATCTGGAATACCGTGTTGGAAAAATTGATGAAGGCTTCCAGTTGCTCGTAGCCCTGGGTCGCCGTGCCTCCGGTCAGTTCGATCGTGTAGGTGTTGCCCACGACCAGGTTCATCGCACCACCTGGCGCAACAGACGTCAGACTGCCGGGGTTGGGCCCGAAGCGGATATTGGTGATCGCATTGCGGTTCTGCGACACCAAGTGTTCCACGTACAACTCGCGCGGTGTCGGCGGGGACACAGTTCCCGAACCGTCAGTGGCGGCAATGTGGTAGCGCCGCACTGTATCGAATGCCGCGGGCAGCTGCGTGACTTCCGCTTCGAAATAGGCGTCGGTACAGCCATTGGCCGGCAGCGACGCAAAATTCAGCGTACTCAGGGAACCGGTGCGCAGATTGATATTGGGGTTTGCCGAGTCCCAGATGAAGTTGACTGCGACGTTGGTGGTTGCCACGGTGCTGCACACCCGTGCCGCGACCGGAAAATGCCTTGGGCCGGTCGGTGGGCTGTTGCTGTCCAGACCTACTACATCCCAGGTCAGTGGCGTCAGGGTCAGCGCCGCCTGCGCAGTCAGGGGTGCCAACAGCGAGAGCAGAAGCCCAGCAAACAAAACAAATTCGGCTTTTCTGCGCGTTGCGCGAATCAGATGCGACTGCCAAAGCCATGGGACCCCCAAGTATAAAAAAGAGGCACTGGCCCTTAGATCTTCAGGCATCCAGTGAAACGCCTTAGACCGCTGTGTCAGTGCGAGTTGAATCGCCAACCTTCCGTCCCGGAAACGGAGTTTCGATCACGCTAGCATCGCTCGACACAGCCACGCCCATGGGTAGATCAAAACAATAGTGATGGCGCAAAAACTTCTGTGTACGACCGTCCATCTTATCCTGTGCCCTTAAGCCAAGTACGCGCCACCTTGCACAAAACGTGTTCGATTTCCTGGAATCGATACGGCTTGATGAGAAACTGCGCGGCACCATCCCGATAGCTTGCGTCTCTGTCTTCGACAGCATGGGATGTCGTCCAGACAACCACAGGAATCGTGCACAGCCGCGAGTCCGCCTTGATCGCCCTCAGAGCCTCGAGCCCGGTCATCTTCGGCAAATTTAGATCGAGCAGGATGAGCCCAGGCAGTGGCCCACCAGGAACCTCGACGAACGCGCTCGTGTTATTCAAGATATCCAGAAGCTCGGCGCCATTTTCCGCAAACGGCAGTACACAACGCGGGTCACAGTTCCCCAACGCTTCTTGCGCTGCGGGGCGATCGTCCGGGTCATCGTCGGCGATCAGAAGGGTGGCTATGCTGGGGTCGAGAACGCTCATATAGAGTCTCCGATCATGCATGAGAGGCGATTGAGACGCACTCTGGGCGGCATCAATTCTCGAGAGATGCTGGTTCTTGAAGAGTGATAGTCCCATCATGAGCAAGAAGTCACACACTGTAAGATTCAGCAGCTGGTTTAGTTCAGGCGGTGAGCATCTGCCCGCGGCCGCGAAGACGAAGTGGTGACTTGTTCAGACCATCCTTGGACGGCAGGCTTCCTTGCCAAACCTGGAACTCTCCCGGAAATTTCTGTTGGGTGGTCGCGCGTGCGAAAAGGCAGCCGGTCCTCGCCGTCAACATTTTTCCATTCTCCGACAAGCTGCGCGAACACGATTCGCATTGCGTTGAATAAGTCCCCGACGATGGAAGCGATATCCTCAGTGGACGGCTCGCCACTGAGAAGCAGGAAGGTGCAGATCCATTCTTCTGCATTGTGCGTGAAGAAATCATACCAATGACTTTGGCACGCTCGACGATCAATTCGATGCTGACGCTACCCTGATCTGCTAGTACGAAAGCAGACCCCCGGCTCTGCCGGGGAGGCAGTAGCCGTTTGACATTTACTCGAGCCGCGACCATGCCACACGCTTTGGCGACTCATGACACGGCCGATATCGCCATTCGGGCGCGAGGTATGACGCGTCGCTTCGGCGATCTGGTGGCGGTAAATCAAGTCAGTCTGGAAGTACCTGGCTCCAGTGTCTGTGGATTTCTCGGACCGAATGGATCCGAAAAATCGACCATGATCCGCATGTTCTGCGGACTACTGACGCCGAACGCCGGTCAGATCGTAGTCCTCGGATTGCGCATTCCCGAACAGGCCGAACATTTTCCTGCCATCAATCCTGCGATCCGGGTTCATGTTTCCGTTCGCCGGAATGCCGGTGTTCGCACAATGGATCGCACAGTTACTGCCACTGACCCATTTCATTCGCCTGATCCGCGGCGTATTGCTGCGCGGCGCCAGCCTGTCGGAATTGATGCCTTCGGTGCTGGCACTGGTCGCATTCACTGTGGTGATGATGAGCCTGGCGATCCTTCGATTTCGCAAGCGACTGCATTGAGCGGGGCGGGTGGGGGTGCGCGGCTGTATGGCGCAGCGACATTCAACACGATGGGATCCAGGCTCATGCAAATCCCGTTCCGCCGTCAGCAGCGCGACGCTGCCCACGTCGTACGCGCCACGCATATCCTGCAGCGCCGAGTACACCCAACACAATGCAGACCAGATGCAACTGGTCGATTGAAATCCAGCCGAGCAACCCGTTATCGGACACTATGGGCCACCAGGGCCGCATATCGGCGTGCATGATGGCGTCCAGCAAGATGTGCGAAAAACTGCCCAGCCACGCTCCGGCGAATGATGCCGTCCAGGTGAATGGGGGATGCGCGATGCGCAGCCATTTCAAGGCGAGCACGCTGATCGGGCGCCCGATAAGGCCGGCGAGTGCGCCGATCAACGCAGCGCCGAGCACAGTGTGGCTGTAACCGTGCAATACATTGCTATCGCGGATGATGCCGACCAAGGGCTCGATATCCATCATCACCTGAGTGCCACCGAACACCATGAAACTGAAGTGGCGCCCACCGATTGCCTTGAAAGCTGCTCCAGCGCCAAGGTGCAGGGGAGTAAACGGCATCGGTTACCGCCGGGTACGGGATTCCGCGCTCAGCTTTCCAACAGGTGTCGCAATGTTTGACGGTCGGGCGCATGCAGAAACTTCGCGACTTTGCCACGCAGGGTTTTGCGATTGAGTTCGCGAAGCGTATCGCGCACGTCGGGTATGGCATTCGGGTGCATGCTGAAATCGGTGACGCCCAGCGCCAACAGCAGCGCTGTGTAGCGCGGATCGCTGGCGATTTCACCGCAGACGCTGATCGGGCGCTTGGCCTGGCGCGCGCTGTCGAAGACCAGAAACAACATGCGCACGAATGCTGGGTGCAGCGGATCGTAGTTGGCAACGACGGCGGCATTGTTGCGATCGGCGGCAAGGACATACTGTGCGAGATCGTTGCTGCCCACGGCGAAGAAATCGGAGACACGGGCGAGTTCGCTGCTGATCAGAACTGCGGCAGGCACTTCGATCATGATGCCCAGCGGAACCTCATCGGCAACGGGCGTGCGCGTCAGGCGCAGATCGGCCATGCATTCCTCGTAAAGTTGACGTGCCTGGCGCACTTCTTCCACCGCTGACACCATCGGCATCAAGATACGCACCGGGCCAAACGCAGACGCACGCAGCATGGCGCGCATCTGGGCGGCAAAAACGTCGCGTCTCGCCAGTGAGAAGCGAATGCCACGCAGTCCGAGCGCGGGGTTTTCTTCATGCGCAATTTCGAGCGGCCCACCCATCGCCTTATCGGCGCCCAGATCCAATGTGCGCAGAGTGACCGGTCTGCCGCCCATGGCGATCACTGCGTCGCGGTAGGCGCGGAACTGCTCTTCTTCATTGGGCAGCTCGCGTCTGCGCATGAACAGAAATTCGGTGCGGAACAAGCCAATACTGCTGGCCCCGACACGGCGCGCCAAGGCGATCGACTCATTGTCCTCGGCGTTGGCATGCAGATGAATCAGGAAGCCATCCTTGGTGCGCGCCTCGACCGCCTTCTCGCGAGCGCGCCGTTTGGTGGTCTTGTCCGCCTCGCGTTGATGTGCACGAAAACGGGCTAGATCGATTGCGTCGGGCTGCACGATGATCTGGCCGCGGTCGCCATCCATCAAGATCAGATCACCGTCGTGGACCAGATTAAGTGCGCCCTTTACGCCGCACACCATCGGCATCCGATAACTTCGGGCCAGGATTGCGGTGTGCGAGTAAGGGCTGCTGGCGGTGGCAATGATGCCGAGCAAACCTTGCTCCTGCAGTTGCGCCAGGTCAGCCGGCGCTACAGTTTCGCAAACAAGAATTTCGCCGCCAGCGCCGGACTCACGCTCTGGTTCGGCGCCGCCGCGTTGCAGCGCCGCGAAAACACGCTGCACAACGTGATCGATATCGTCGCGACGGGCGCGCAGGTAAGGGTTGTCGATAGCATCGAAGGAAGCCGCCAGAAGATCGCGCTGGCGCTTCAACGCAGCGGTAGCGTGCAGGTTTTCGCTGCGGATCAGAGCCACCACTCCATCGATGAAATCGGGGTCATCGAGAATCATCGCGTGCGCTTCGATGATCTCGACCAGATCACGCGCCAGCGCGCCGGACAGCCGCTCGCTCAGTGATTGCAGCTCGTGGCGTGCGGCACTGAGTGCGGCCTCGAAGCGTTTGACCTCATTGGGCGCCGCGCCATGGGCGAGCAGGTCGGTTTCAATCTCCAGATTGGCGGAATACACCACCCGCGCCCGGCCAAGAGCCAGTCCACGCGACGCGCTGGTGCCTTCCCATTCCGATCTCATGCGCTTACTCGCCTCGAACATGCATGTTTGTGTTCACCACAGTCGCGACCATTTTTACTCGCCTTCGTCGAACTTGCGTGCGAACAGATCGAGCACTGCAGCCATCGCGGTGTTCTCGTCTGTACCCACGACCCGGACGGTGAGCGGCGTACCTTTGCCCGCCGCAAGCAACATCAGACCCATGATGCTCTTGGCATTGATCTCGCGTCCGCGACAACTGAGAAAAGTGTCTGAACTGAACCCTGACGCCAACTGCACCAGCTTCGCTGAAGCGCGCGCGTGCAGACCAAGCTTGTTGCTGATTACGATTTCCTGTTCAAGCATGATCGATAACGACTCCGTTGCGGGCGCCCGTGGTAGCCGTGGCCACCAGTTCGTCCAGTGTTTGTTCCGGATAATTCATTACGCGCAACAACATCGGCAGATTCACTCCGGCAACGCGACGCGCAACGCAACCAAGATTGACCAGTCGCGCTGCGACATTGCTGGGTGTCGCACCGTACAGGTCGGTGAGGATCAGGATGCCGCCGCCGTTGTCGAGCTCACGGATAACCGCGGTGGCGCGGATGAAGACATGCTCCGGTTCTTCGTGGAAGCCCGCTTCGATCGCTGCGGTCATCAACGGAAGCGGTCCGATCACCCCACGCATCGCGCCCAGCAGAGCAGGGCCGACGCCGGAATGGGTGAGCAAGAGCACACTTACTTTCATTCCAGCTCCCGATGGAAAGTCATCACGTTCTCGCGCGAGGTGCGGAAACTCTCGGCCAGACGTTCGGCAATGTACACCGAGCGATGACGACCTCCGGTGCAACCAACGCAAACAGTGATGTAGTTGCGTTGATCTGCTTCAAAACGCGGCAACCAGGTCGCCAACAATGCGCGCACTTGTTCGTAGAAGTTCTCAACTTCCGGCAACTTGGCAAAGTAGTCGCGAATCGGCGCGTCGCGCCCGGACAGCGGTCGCAGCGTCGGGTCCCAATGCGGATTGGGCAGGCAGCGCGCATCGAATACATAATCGGCGTCGCTGGGCACGCCGCGCTTGTACGCGAACGATTCAAACAGCAGCGACATCGAGGCAGAGTTGGTGCCGTACTCGGTGGCAAAGGTGCGCCGCAATTGGTGCACATTGAGGTCGGAGGAATCGACCACGCGGTCGGCGATCGCCAACAGTGGGCGCAAAAGCTTGCGTTCGAGGGCGATGGCGTCGTTCAACGGCAGGCCGTCGTGCGTCAGTGGGTGTCGGCGTCGGGTGTCGGAAAAGCGCTTGAGCAACACATCATCACGCGTGTCCAAAAACACCATCTCATAGCTCAGTCCCAACTTGGCAATCTGCGCCAGGATGTGTGGCAGCCGCAACAGGTCCTCTGGCCGATTGCGAACATCCACTCCCACCGCGATACGCGGGTAGCGACCCGGCTGCCCGGTATGTACGGCGTCCACCAGGGCCGGGATCAGCGCCGTTGGCAGGTTGTCGACGCAGTAGTAATCAAGATCCTCGAGCATACGCAGCGCAACCGTCTTGCCCGAGCCAGACAGACCCGACAGTACGATCAAACGGTCGCCGCTCTGGCCTCGGACTCGAGACGGTGGTGGCGGCGTGAAGCGAAGCGGTGGTTTGTCTACCATGACCATCTCTTTACAATGGGGTTCGTTCAGCGTGAAAGTCTCGAGCGTACTGCAAGCCTTTGCTCACTCCCCGTTGTTAGGGTAGAGCTGGGCAGGGGTTGGGCACCACACTAGAACATTTTATATGGCGGTGCGCCGTCCCCCGCTGCATGAAAGTTGGTTTCTGGTCACCAAGGGTTCTGGCGTCGCAACTGATGGGCTTGACGATCGATGAAGGTCTGCGCCGGGTCGACCCCCTTGCCGCGCAAGATGAAGCTTCGCGTGGCCGCCTCGACCAGAACCGCAAGATTACGCCCGGGTCCCACTGGAATGGTAATCTGCGGCATCTCCACATCGAGCACACTTCGGGTGCTGGTTACACCCTGCAGGCGCGCCATACCGTCGTTGGCATGAATGTCCTCGAGCCGACCGAGGTGCACGATCAGGCGCAAGTATTTGTTGCGCTTGATCGAAGTGTCACCAAACATGTTGCGTACATTGAGGATGCCCAGTCCGCGTACTTCGAGCAGATCCTGCAGCATGTCCGGGCAGGTGCCGTCGATGACATCGGGTGCGATCAAAGTGAACTCAGGCGCGTCGTCGGCAATCAGTCGGTGGCCACGCGTGATCAGCTCAAGCGCCAACTCACTCTTGCCAGCGCCGGCCTCGCCGGTGATGAGCACCCCGATCGAATACACCTCCATGAACACGCCGTGCAGCGAAGTGTTGCGCGCCAGCGCGCGTGACAGGTGATACTGGATGTAGGTGAGCAGCTCATGCCCGGGTTTTGAAGACACCCAGATGGGTGTCGCAGATTCTTCTGCGGCTTCGCGCAGGTCGGAGGGGATCGCCTGATCACGCGAAATCACAATCGCGGTCGGCCGATAGCCAATGACCTTGGCGATCGTATCCCAGCGTTGCCGCGAATCGAGTGCGTCCAGATAATTCAGCTCATCGATCCCGATCAGCTGCACCTTGTTGGGATAGATGATGTTGAGATAACCCACCAGGGAAGGACGGCGCTGCAGGTCTTCTCCAGGTTCGATCATGCGTGTCTCACCGCGCAGGCCTGCAATCCAACGAAGCTTGAGGCGTTCGCTGAGTTGCTCGAACAGTTCGCGGGCGTTGATTTTGCGAATCATGTCGAGGCAATCTCCTGGAAGCGCGTGGAAAGGACATCCACTACGGTTGCGGCACTACGGGCACGCCGCAATAGGGTACAGGCGGTGGCATCGCTGAACAGCTCGGCGACTTCGGACAGCAATTCCAGATGCAGATCGGTGGAATGCAGAGGCACCGCCAGTGCGAAAAATAGATCCACGGGGCGCCCGTCCGGCGCATTGAATGACAGCGGCCGGCGCGAACGCACGAAAATCGCGCAAGGGGGCGCGTTTGAATCGAGCCGTGCGTGTGGAATCGCAACGCCCATGCCCAAGCCGGTGGAACCGGTATGTTCGCGTGCGCGCAGTCTTTCCAGAATCTGTCGAGCCGCAATACGTGGATGGCATTCGTGCATCTGTCGCGACAGATGCTGAAGCAGCCGATCACTATCGCTCAAAGCGAGGCCAAGAAAGATGCGCTCCGGATCGAGTATTTGATTGAGGCGCATGCAGGTTCCGGGAAGGGTGTTGGCGAAAGCAGAATGAACTATGGATGCTAGCGGCTAGCTCGCGTTTCTCCCACTCCTCCAGCATCCTTCAGGTACTCGGGCCGCTGCACATAAATGGATTCATCCGAGCGCTGATGGGCCTGGTGTCGCTGCTGAAGCTCGATCCTCCGCGCTAATGAATAGGGACACGGGCTGAATCTGTGCCCAATACTGGCAGGCGGACAGTAATCGTAGTGCCCACGCCGACTTCGCTTGCCGCGTCGATCGTGCCTCCGTGTTGCTGGACGATCCCGTATGACGTCGATAGCCCGAGCCCGGTGCCGGCACCGACCGGCCTGGTGGTGAAGAACGGGTCAAAGATGCGCTTGACGTGCGCTGGATCGATGCCGCACCCGGTGTCGGCGATCCGCGCCCATACCATGCCGGCGTGATGCCCGGTCGTAGTGGTGATCGTTCCACGCTGCTCGAAGGCGTGTGCGGCGTTCATCAGCAGGTTCAAAAGCACCTGATTGATCTGGAACGGCAAGCGCCTGATCTGTGGCACTTCGCCGTATTCCTTTGTGACATCCGCCTTCGGACGTATCTCGTGGGAGAGCTCGTTGAGCGTGCTCTCCAGGCACTGATGGATGTCTATTTCCAGCCATTCGGCCTCGCCCAAGTGCGAGAAGTCCTTGAATGTTCAACTTTCAGAAGCTTTGTTGTTTTTGTTGTTGACGGTTGACTGTCTTTGCCCTGAGCTGTCACCACTTCACAGGGGAGTCCGTCGCTCCTTAAGGCCAGGGGAACCCTGATCCTGCAGACAAACCAGCGTGAGCAAACACAGCGGCTGTCGCATCATCCCCGATGCGTTGACCGGAGCCGCGCGTCCCTGCGCGGCGTTGCGGTCATCGCCGGTTCAACTACACACCAGCAGAACAATCTGATGCTGAGCGGAGAGTCTCACCCGGTTTTGCGTGCCTGTCCGTCTGCGCGGTGATGATCGGTCACTTTTTCTTTGTGTTTGCGCACTTGCACGTCAAGTTTGTCGGTGAGCAAATCGATTGCGGCATACATATCGCTGGCGGTGGAATCGGCGTGGAAGCGTTTGTGCGATGCGGTGACCGTGGCCTCGATGCGGTGTCCGTTCGGTTCGAGGTGCATCACAACGTGGGTTCCGATGAGCTGCTCGAAGTGGCGCACGATGCGCCCCAGTTTCTCGTTGGTGTATTCGCGCAGTGCGGGAGTGACCTCAACGCCATGACCAGTAATATCGATTTGCATGAAAACCTCCACTTGCTAGGAGAGTGCACACGGCACCCAAGGAGCCGGCCCGGACTGTGACGATTTGAGCCTGGCAAAAAATACGTGGGGCAGATCGCAGCGGGTTCAAGGTCATAGTCTCAGCTATGACAGTCGGCAGCGATCATTGGAAGAAGGAATGTTCATTGCTTCGCGGTATTTTGCCACGGTCCGGCGTGCAATCGCGATTCCGTCACGGCGAAGTTGATCGGCCAAGGCCTGATCGCTTAGCGGTTTTTTAATGTTTTCCGCGTCAACCAGCGTGCGGATCATTGATTGAATCGCAATGGCGGAAGCTTCGCCCCCTTCAGTGGTGGCCACTCCACTTGAAAAGAATCGTTTCAGTTCGAAAACGCCGCGCGGTGTTGCCATGTATTTGCGCGTGGTTGCGCGCGAGATGGTGGATTCGTGCAAACCCACTTCCTCCGCAACTTGGCGCAGCGTGAGTGGACGCAGGGCTGCCGGCCCGTAGTCGAGGAACGCGCCCTGCTCGCGAATGATCGATTCGCCGACCTTTAGCAAGGTTTCGCCGCGTTGCGCCAAACTCTTTATGAGCCAGCGCGCCTCAAGCAATCGACCCTTGAGGTATTGCGCGGGTTCGCCGCGGCTTTCACCGGCGAGCCTTTCGTAGTAACGATTGATCGACAAGGTAGGGACCGCGCTGCCCGATACCTGAAGTCGCCAACGACCATTGATCTTGCGTGCAATCAAATCTGGAACGATATAGTCGTCCTGATCGCCCACCGTGCTTTCCCCGGGACGCGGATTGAGTCCGCGGATCAGGCTCAGCGCAGCCTTGAACTCCGGCACGGACACCACGAGTTTGGCGGCGAATCGCTCAGCGTCGATTTTGGGTAAGTCTTCAAGATGGCGTTCAAGCAGAATGTGCGCGAGAACGTAAGCCGGATCTGTCCGATACTCTTCGATCTGTCGCACCAGGCATTCCTTGAGATCGCGTGCGCCGACGCCAGCGGGCTCACATTGCTGGACCAGGCGAAGCACTGCTTCGATTTCCGGCGTGGTTATTTCCCATTGTGGGCGCACAGCCGCTTGAATCGATTCGAACGGCTCGCGTAGATAGCCATCGCCGTCGATCGCATCAATGAGCGCGTCGGCAATGGCGCAATCCATGGGGTTCATGCGCATCAAGGCGACCTGTCGGCGCAGGTCCTCGCGCAGATCAGAGCGCAGTGCCGTACGTGATTCCCAGCTGCTCCCGTCGTCGTTGTCGTGATTGGAGCGTGGCTCGCTCCAGTCGGCCGATTCCTCGAACGCATCCAGGTCGAGGCTGTCGTCGACACTGGCTTCAACGTTTACGTCGTCCTCCGACTTGCGTTCGGCCGGCTCGTCGGGACCCAGCGCTTCGGGCATGTCTTCCGGCGCCGAGTCTTCGGGCCGTTCGAGCAAAGGGTTGGACTCCAGCAATTGGGTCAGTTCAATCTCCAGTTCCAGCGTTGACATCGCCAACAGGCGGATCGCCTGTGTGAGCTGAGGCGTGAGCTTCAGACTCTGATGCAACCCGATTTGAAGAGAGGTTTTGAGCAAGGCGGGATTCCGGGGCACGCCGGGCGGGGCCGACGAAAGCAATTATCGTTCCACCTGATTCTACGCATCTGATGGGATTTGGGAAGCGGTAACCCCGCGCGGCGGCACCGCCAGGTAGCTGAACCGTTCCACCCTGTGAATTCTCCCGACCTATGCGTTTGTGATCGGTGAAACAGTATTAGCAATGTTTTATATGACAATGATATTTAACGATATTTCAATAACCGTCATCCGAAAGATCGAAGTCCAACACGGGTGCGGCCGAGCGCGCCTGCGCGCCTCCAGGTACAGGATTTGCTTTGCACTACCGGTTTCATGCAAGCTCCGGGAAATATGAACCTTCGCAGCGCCGACCTTCGCCAGACTGCTTGTGATCCGCATCGCACGCCGCCATCGCGTTGGCTGCTGGCGCTGGAGGGGACGGCATTCCTGGAGTGGTCTGCGCTGGCACTGGCTTGGCCGTTTCTCGCGCGCGATCCCCAGGGCGACGGCCACCCGGTCATGGTGTTACCCGGTCTGATGACTGGCGATGCCAGTACCTGGCCATTGCGTGCATTTCTCGACCGCGCCGGTTTTGTAGGCTTGGGGTGGAATCAGGGTCTCAATCGGGGGCCGGTAAATGGCACGATCAAGAAACTTGCAGACCGAATTCGCGGCATTGAGCGTGAGCACGGGCGCAAAGTGAGTTTGGTCGGCTGGTCACTCGGCGGCGCAATGGCGCATGCCCTGGCGCAAAGGATGCCCAACCGGGTACGCAGCGTGATCACCATGGGTTCGCCGCTCGACGGCCATCCGCATGCCAGCAACGCCTGGCGGCTGTTTGAGGCGGTAAGCGGAATGCGGGTGACTGATCGCAGTCTGCGCGGGTTGATGGGCAAGGCGCCCAAAGTGCCGACGACAAATCTGCTCAGCAAGAGTGATGGCATCGTGCACTGGCGTGCCAGCATGTTGCCAAAGTGTGAGCAGTCCGAGAGCATCGAGGTCAACGCCACCCACCTGGGCTTCGGCGCCAACCCGTTGGTGTTGTGGATGATTGCCGAGCGCCTGTCCCAGCCTGAAGGGCAGTGGCGTGCGTTCCAGCGTCACGGGGCATTGCGCTCGTTTCTGTTTCGCGATCCGCGACGCCTGCGTATTGACGATCTATACGCGCGGTAATTGTGCGTGCTGGTTCGGGCAAGCTTGCCACGATCGTGTCGAAACAATCATGTTGCAGCTACTGCCACCAGCATTGGCGCCATGGGAAATTGGCGCCATAGATAATGACGCTATAGAAATGCTTTCCGCAGTTCCGCCATCTCGGCGCGCAGTTCCGCGACTTCGCGCTCCAGCTGCACGACGCGCTCGTCCAGCGCTGATTGGGAGGTGTTGCGCGGCGTAGGCTCGGACGCAAGAAACGCCTCGATATCCGGTGTGCCCGACAGCAGGTGCGTATAGCGATCTTCACGCTGTCCCGGTGCGCGGCCCATGTTGATCACAAGTGCGGGCGCCTGCTCGGCCATGCGCTCCAGCGTGTGGCGCACATCTTCGACGTTGGCAAAATCGGCCAGCCGCTCGCATCGTGTCAGCAGCTCGTTGAAGGTTTGCGGACCGCGTAGCATCAACATCGCGAGTATCGCCTGCTTGCGCAGGGTTAGCCCGTAAGCCTTGTCGAAACGGTGTTCATAGCGTTCGACCCTTCCGCCAAATGCGCGCTCGACCAACTCGCGCCCCTCCAATTCGCGTACGCAATGCCCCACGTCGCCGGGGCTCAGATCCATCACCGGGTCGCGGTTGGTTTTTTGATTGCAGGCGAGCACCAGAGCATTCACGGTCAGCGGATACTGGTCGGGCGTGGTCTTGTGCTTTTCGATCAGACAGCCCAAGACACGGGCTTCGACAGCAGTCAATTGCGGTGGCGCGCTGTTAGTGTCGTTCATCAACGCAGTATCGCAGGGAACGGTTGCACAATTCGCATGGCGAGCTCAATCGCTGCCTTGCGCGTCTCCATCAGGCGCACCCATGCGTTCGACCCATACCGGTGTAGCGCTGAACGCCGCATTGCCGCTGGGCGCATCGAGTGCGTGCGTGTCAGTCAAATCATTGATGCTGGCGCCCTGCAGTGCAGCCGCACGTTGCAACTGTACGCCGTCACGCTGATGCCCGAAACCGTGGGGCAGTGAGACCACGCCGCGCATCATGTCGGTATCGGCCCGCACCTGGGTACCAATCGTGCCGGTGCGCGAGCGAATCCGAACTGCGGCGCCATCCTCGATACTGCGCGCCGCCAGGTCGTCCGGGTGCATCAGCAAGTAATGACGGAGTTTGCCCTTGATCAGGCGCGGTGCGTTGTGCATCCACGAATTATTGCTGCGCGCGTCGCGTCGGCCAATAAGCAGCAATGCGTCGGATGCACCCGCAGCGGGAAAATCGGCGAAATGCGTTGCCGCCCGTTGCAGGTCGTCGAGCAGCACAGCGGGTGCGCACTCAATCAGTCCGCTCGCCGTCTCCAGGCGTTCCAGCAGGGAAGGGGTCAGTGGCCCCAGGTCGAGCCCGTGCGGCGCCGCGTCCAGGTCTTCGATGCTGAGTCCGGAACTGCCTTTGTGCAGTTGCTCCGCAATCAACTCACGTGGCGCGGGCAGTTCGCTCCAGGACTTGCCGCTTGCCGCCGCGATCGCAGCGCCGAGGCCGTTGACAATCTGCCAGTCCGCACGCTCATCGGCAGTTTGTGCGCGCACCGGCGGGCTCAACCGTGCCACCTTGCGCACAGCAAACAAGTTGAAGATCAGATCGAACTGGAATTGGGTCAGGAACGATGCCGGCGGCAGAATCAAATCGGCGTGCCTGGTCGTCTCGTTGACGTAGATGTCGATGCTCAGCATGAAATCGAGCGTGCCCAGCGCGCGATCAAGACGCGAACCGTCGGGTGTCGACAACACCGGATTGCCAGCGCAAGTCACCAGCGCGCGAATCTGGCCTGGCCCCGAAGTCTCGATCTCCTCGCTGAGCACTGCGACTGGCAGCTCTCCAGCAAACTCAGGCAGGTCGCGCACGCGACTCTTCCAGCGCGCATAGTGCCCACGTGCGGTTCCCGGTCCGGTCATCGGAATCACCGGCTGATTGGGCAGGCTGCCGCCCTCGGCATCCAGGTTGCCAGTGTAGATATTCAACAACTGGATCAACCATTGGCACAGCGACCCGAACGCCTGCGTTGAAACGCCGATGCGTCCGTAGACCACGGCGCATTTGGCCGCAGAGAGTTCTTTGGCGATGCGTTGCACCGTCTCGGTGGCGATCCCGGTAATCGCTTCGACCTGCGCACAGGGCAGCGCGTCAATCGCACGCATAGCATCATTAAAGCCGGAAAGCTTGCCGTCGTAGCGTTCGAGGCGCGGTGGTTGCAATTGCCTCAATGACTGCAACAAAGCGATCAGGAACAGCGCATCAGTGCCCGGACGGATCGCATGATGCTCACTGGCCAAATCAGCAGTTTCGGTTCGTCGCGGATCGAGCACCACAAGCTTGCCGCGTTTGACCAGGGCCTTCAGCCGCTTGTCGATGCCCGGCGCCGTCATCAGGCTTCCGTTGGAGGCCACTGGGTTGGCCCCCAGCATCAGGAAATAGTCGCTGCGATCTACGTCGGGAATCGGAACCAGAAATTGGTGTCCGTACATCCAATAGCTGACCAGCTGATGCGGCCACTGGTCGACAGACGAGGCGCTGAACACATTGTGCGAGCGGAGCAGGCGCAGCAACGCTGGCAGGTAAGCGGCATGTCCGTAATGGTGGGCGTTGGGATTACCGAGATATGCCGCGACGGCGTCATTGCCGTGCTCGCGTTGAATCGCCGCCAGACGCTCGCCGGCAAACGCAAACGCTTCGTCCCAACTTATAGGAACAAAGGCGCCCTTGACGCGCCGCATCGGTTGGAGCAACCGGTCCGGATCGGTCTCGAGATCGATGATCGCATTGCCCTTTGGGCAGATATGCCCGCGGCTGAATGGATCGAGTGGGTCGCCGCGAATAACGCTGAGCGATTCTCCCTCATAGCGCAGCTCCAATCCGCAGATGGCCTCGCACAGCGGGCAGGCGCGGTAGTGCACGGTCATGGCGAAGGCCTCGGCTTGGGACAAAGCGACATGATAGGTGTTTGCCGACGAAGCGGCGTAAACTCGGCATTGAATTCTGTTGGAGACTGGTTATGACTGTTTGTCCAATCGCGTTAGCCGTTGGCTGCAAAAAATGCCCGATCTTTGCGCTATGCCCGGTGAAATCGATCATCGGCGACTATTCCGCGGAGGAACCACCGCAGCCCGCCAAACCAGCGTCGAAGAAGAAGCGCAGCCGCTGATTGATCGGCCAAGTCGCCATCAAACGTCTGTAGCACACAATTGCGGTGGGCAAGCACGCTGCGTTCGGTAACAATGCGCGCCCTTCGCGCGTAAAATACCCATGCCTCTGATTACACTCAGCAACGTCGACTTCAGTGTCGGCGGCCCATTGCTGCTGGAACAAGTAAACCTCTCGCTGGACAGTGACGAACGCGTCTGCATCGTCGGGCGCAACGGCGCCGGCAAGTCGACGCTGATGAAGCTGATCGCGGGAGAATTGAAGCCTGATGATGGCGAAGTACGCGTGCAAGCGGGTACGCGCATCGCGCGTCTCGCTCAGGAAGTGCCCGCCGACACTGAAGGCACTGTGTTCGACGTTGTGGCTTCAGCGCTGGGTGACCTGGGCCTGTTGTTGACCGAATATCACCATCTGACACACGCCACCGAGCTCGATAGTGATCGCATATCGCTGGTCCAGGAACGCATCGATGCCGCCAACGCGTGGACACTGGATCAACGCGTTACCCGTGTCATTGAGCGCCTGGAATTGCCCGCGGATGAGCTTTTTGAGGCGCAATCCGGCGGCATGAAGCGTCGCGTGTTGTTGGCGCAGGCGCTGGTTTTGGATCCGCACGTGCTGTTGCTTGACGAACCCACCAACCATCTCGACATCGAGGCAATTGACTGGCTGGAGGAAGCGCTCAAACAGTTCAACGGTTGCGTAGTGTTCGTAACCCATGACCGCCGCTTTCTGCAGGCGTTGGCCACGCGCATCGTCGAAATTGATCGCGGTCAGCTCACCAGCTGGCCGGGCGACTACGACAACTATTTGCGACGACGCGAAGAGCGGCTGCATGCCGAGTCAGAAGCAAATGCGCGCTTCGACAAGAAATTGGCGCAGGAAGAAATCTGGATTCGTCAGGGCATCAAGGCACGACGAACGCGCAACGAAGGTCGCGTGCGCGCTCTGAAGGAATTGCGCCAAGAGTACTCGGCACGGCGCAATGTGGCGGGCAACGTACGCATGGAAGCGGCGCAGGCCAGTACTTCCGGAAAACGCGTGATCGAAGTGAAAAATGTCGATTTCAGCTTCGGCGAACGCGTGATCGTGCGGGATTTTTCCACCATCATCCAGCGCGGCGACCGCATCGGCATCATTGGTGCCAATGGTTCCGGCAAAACTACTTTGATCAAACTCCTGCTCAGCGAGTTGCAACCGCAGGCTGGCGAAGTGAAACGCGGTACCCAGCTTGATGTGGTCTTTTTTGATCAGCATCGCAGCGATCTGCGCGAAGACTGGACGGCATTGGAAAACGTCGCCGGCGGCAGCGAAACCATCGAGATCAATGGTGTGCGCAAGCACGCGCTGGGTTATTTGCAGGATTTTCTGTTCTCGCCCGACCGCGCGCGTGCGCCGATTTCGGCGCTGTCAGGCGGCGAGCGCAATCGACTGCTGCTGGCCAAATTGCTGGCGCGGCCATCCAACCTGCTGGTCATGGACGAGCCCACCAATGATCTGGATATCGAGACTCTGGATCTGCTCGAAGAACTACTCGGTCAGTACGCCGGGACGCTGATTCTGGTCTCGCATGATCGCGCCTTCATCGACAATGTCGTCACCAGCAGCCTGGTGATGGAAGGTGATGGTCGGGTCGGCGAATACGTGGGTGGCTACACCGACTGGTTGGCGCAACGGCGCACCGCGTCTTCAAATGCGAAGCTAAGCAGTGATTCGGATGTCGCCAGGCCAGCGCTCTCCATTGCCGCAACGCCCGAGCCAACACCCGCAAGAAAAAAACTCGCCTACAAAGAGCAGCGCGAACTCGACGCACTGCCCAAGCTGATTGAAACACTGGAAACCGAAATCGCCGCGATGTTTGCGCAATCACAAACGGCAGACTTCTATCGTCGCGCTGCGACCGACATCACCGAACATGGCCGGCTGATTGCCCAAAAGCAAAAAGCGCTTGAAGCGGCCTATGCGCGTTGGCAAGAGCTGGAGTGATCTGTGGAATCTGTGCGCTGCCCGCCGGCCACGCATGACGCTGCGCAGGCCTGAATCAACTGAACAACGCCAGGCCACCACGCAGATGAAACGCATTGGGATGGCCAAGGCGACGCATGAACTGGGTGGCAAGTGAGCTGCGGTTGCCGCTGCGGCAGAAGAACACCAGCGCCTTGTCGGGCGCAGCCAACCATGCAGGCGCGGCGTCGGTGAGGCGGCTGAGCGGGACGGCGAGGGCGTGCCTTTCGTCCAACAAGCCCAGCTTTGAGCCCATCGCACATTCGTAGGCTTCGCGCACATCGACCAGTGTCGCGTCGGGATGCTGTTGCAGATATTGGCGCAGGCCAGCGGGCGTGAACTCAACGCTGGCTGACCGCTCATCACCAGAACAGCGCACGGCACCGCACATCATGATGCTGCCGCTGGCATCGTTGAGCGTGGCATCAATCTGTTTTTTCACGCTTACAAAGTCTGCTTCGGACATCGGCACGTCGGCCAATACATCGGCGAGCAGCGGATTACTCCGTGATTCGACCGCCAGCGTCGTGGCGAACTCGTGGTTGTAATCGTGGGCAGCGCAGAGCAGGGCGTCTGTGCCGACTTCGTTGGCGAGCAAGCGCAGGGAGCGGTACATCGCTTCCGACGAGCTGCATGCGAAATTGCTGCGACCAATGCCACCACTGAGCACGGTATCCCCGACAAACACCTGGCGTGGCCGTCCAGTCATGCGCAAGTCATTCAATATATAGGCGACGCTGTCTGCGGTGTGACCGGGCAGGGGCAGGCGGCGCAATTGATAGTGGCCAAACGCCAGGGTATCCAGTGGCGTTTCGCTCGCGGCATCGGGCCAGCCCAGGCCATCGGCAGTCGAAGTGGCATCAAGCACGTGAGCCTTCAGATGGGTCAGCAACTCGACGCGGGACGAGGCATGATCAGCGTGCGAATGCGTATCCAGTACCGCGACAATGCGCAGATCCTGACACCGAATGTAGCGCTCGATGCGCTCGCCAAGTTCGGCTATCGGATCGATGATGACGCAGAGTGCCGCGCTGCGCTCGATCAGCAGCCATGTGCAGGCGCCATCGTGTTTCATTTGCAGCACGCCATCGAAATCGTTGCGCTGCGATGCAGCTTCGGTGAACAGGCAGGCATTGCGCAACGCGCTGCCGGACTCGACGATACGTCGGCAGGCGGCGGTACATTGCTCGTCATTCCAGGCGCGTCCGAACGACAAACGCACGGCGGACTCACTTCGCCACGCGGCCAGACCCATAG
>Ga0163148_10002068_pt1 | contig 24838 bp, 26 predicted proteins | sample OliLakLV19MP7P2_FD_148606 | JGI IMG/M metagenome (GOLD analysis project Ga0163148, IMG submission 148606) | Freshwater microbial mat bacterial communities from Lake Vanda, McMurdo Dry Valleys, Antarctica- Oligotrophic Lake LV.19.MP7.P2 | ecosystem: Environmental > Aquatic > Freshwater > Lake >... | reverse complement strand
AATAGGTTGCGATGTGTAGAAAGTATCGCAAATCCGGTTCCTTTCTTGACATCCCCTGATCGGGGATGATCTTTTTTCTGAACGGTTATGGATTAGAGGACAGACGCTCGCTGGCTCGCGTCAGCGATTGGGGCTTAAAGTGCTCCGCACGAAAGCCCCGCCCACAATTTGCTGCGCAAATTAGCCCCTAAATAGGGGCAATAGAAACTAGTTTGGTGGCTGGCAAATTTACGTGCCTATGTGAACGGTTACAAGTCTTACAATCCCCTGCCTAAAGTCGTTTAATTTCAGGCAGTTCCAGACTAATTGCAACAATACCGTAACTTAGACAACTTAAATTGACGCATTTTGAAGCAAAATCAGGATATAAGATCATAGTTATTAGGATTTACCTAACCTGATTTCCGCTACTCTTTATTTCGCGGATTCGAGTTTAAAGGAGCTTTTATGTCGGTTGTTAGTGTTGTTTTCGGCGATATTAAATCAGGGTTTAAGTTCGTAGCCCTAATTGTTGGCAGTCTTTCGTTCGTAACCGTCATCTGTGCCATAGGAGTTTTTCTAAACTATATCCTAATCGGCGCTCCAGATATGGCGCACAGCTATTTTAAATCGATAATGAATCTCTCTCATATTTCACTTTCACCATCGGTTCGCAGCACAGTTATGACCCTCAATTGGACCATGCTAATTGGGGTACTTTCGTGGTGCCTCTTGAGCTCAATTACGGGATATCGCAGAAGCCTTATTGAGCGCGCCCAAACCAACGAGCTTCGCAAAGCAGCTGGGGCACGATTGCGTCGTTACGCGGAGTGGGAACGGGAACGCCAAAATAGTGGTGCAGCAGTGACACCGCGTCCACGCGCCGGGAATGAGTAAACCAAGGTCTCGAAGTTAATTTGGCGATAGCCTATCCTCCCCTCCTACTGACCCAAAATAGATATTGAACCAAATATTAGGAACATATTCGGTTCTCTAAGATCCCCGCACAAAACTCCCCTGCCCAACCGCTCTATGCCAAAAACGGAAACGAAACAGATCGCGGGCCATCGCTAAGGAATCTAGAACTAGATTCACTTTTGATCCGGGGACGTGATGCCAAGTTACGGGAACCTCACGAATCAGCATCTCGGCTCGTTGCGCTATATAGAGTATCTCAACATCAAAACTGAAATGCTCGCTGCGTTGACGTTCAAATAAAAACCGCGCGGCGTCTCGGGTAAAGAGCTTAAAGCCACACTGCGTATCCTGAATTCCGTGTACTGTTAGAAGCTTGACCAGCGCAGCAAAGATTCGCCCGATCAGCATGCGATACCAACGTACCTTAATCTTCACATCTGGTGCTGAGAGCGCCCGCGATCCAACAGCCAGATCCGCCCCCCCTCTAAGATGTTCCTGAAGGCGGGTAACCTCACTCACTGGAGCGGAACCATCGGCATCCATGAATAGAATCTGGGGTGCAGTGGCTGCCAATACGCCGGTCTTGACTGCGTAGCCCTTGCCGCGGTTCTGAGGATAGCTAATTAGTTGAAGGTACGGACAGACAGCTACAAAACTTCTAACGATATCTGCGGTATCGTCGGCGCTGCCATCATCAACAACAATTAATTCATACGCCGGGTAGTTCTGATCGAGGTAATCGATCGTTTCAATTAGTGTGCCCGGCAACCGCTTGCTCTCATCAAACGCTGGAATTACAACCGCAAGTGTGGCAACACAATTCGGTATGTGGGTACGCTCACGCTGCTTGGCAAGCCAAGAGTCAACCTTGAGAGGCAAGCTGGATCGACTCTTCACGCTCGGATTCCTCGATCTTTTTTAAACGATCACGCCAGGTAAGCATTATTAAGGCACCTGGCACGCCAACTACCACGTACTGGATAAAGTGTTGACACATGACTACGGTGAGCGCTAGCTCTTGAGGCACTCCGACAGACATCAGGACGGCGCTTCCAACCGCCTCAATAACTCCCCATCCGCCAGGCGCTGCTGGTATTAGAGAGCTAAAATTAACCGCGACAAGAAGCAGCACGTAGTAGGCCACCCCAAGCTGCACATCGAAGGCCTGACAGACACAGTAATAAACTAACAATTCAACGGACCAGGCGAGAATCGAAAGGCAGACGATACGTGGAAGCCGCGCCACATGAGTAAGCGGGGCAAGTCCGTTGATGAAGATCTGAAAACGCTCCAATGTGTAGTTCGATGCGCGGTGATCAACCTTTTGCGCTGCTCGCTCCGCCAACCTAAAGATTGGCTCGCGCATCGCCAAAAGTCCTACCACTCCGAGGGCTGCGATTCCGAATAGCGCGGCTACATACATCAAATTGTGGGACATGCGATCGTCCCCAAGTCCTACAGCAAAACAGAGGAACATTAGGCTGATCGTTAAGCCATCAACTAAGCGTTCACTGGCGACCGTTGCCAACACTAGCGTGCGCTTCTGTCCAGTTACCTGGGCTCCCATATGCGCCCGAACGAATTCCCCTGCTCTTGCAGGCAAAATATTGTTCATGAAAAATCCGAGAAGTAACACGCGGGCACTATTTCCGAATGAGATACAGTGCTCAGGAAATAGTCCCTGCCAACGCCAACTACGAATAAGATAGGAGCTGCAGGTTAGAAGGATACTCAAAACAAGCCAGAACGGTTTAGCTTCACTGATGTGAGCCCAGATCAGACTTAGATCGACGCCTCGGAACGCCACAAAGAGGGCGATCACCGTGATCAGCCAGGGTAGTATCCGAAAGATGTAACGTTTCATGCCAATTAGCTTAGTTCGAGAAACCGTTCAGGGGGGAGCGAATCAAACCAACAACCTATAGCGATGATCAAAAGGCTTGCCAATTTTATTGGCACCGACTTTTGATAATCGCTATAGATACGAGAATAAAATCTCGCTAGAACTGTGAGCCTATAAAGGCTAACAGTTCCAATGTCAAAGCTAAATAGATGCTATAGCGCTGAAGGGCTATACGCGAAAGCGGCTCATTATCTTCTGCACGATGTCGTGTAGTGGTCCGCGGGTAGCACCATGCCTGATCCCAGATTGCGGCAGGACTCCGCCCTCTAGAACCATTGGCTCCTCAACTAAATCATGGGCCCGGAGCATATCTTCATAGTGCGCTTCGCCTGCAGGAATATGGCCGGTTTCAATTAAATATTGCGCTTCGGGGGCCTGATTATTTGTCAGACGCCAAAAAGCGTATCGCGCACATGCTGAGGAGAATTCGCAAACCAAATTAAACGACTCGCAGTCGTTCTCCGAACTAACCTGCACTGAAAAGTCAGTGCTCTTATCTAAAAGAAAGGAATTTTCCAGAGTTGATACCCATACCCTCTTGGCGCGATGCGCCGCCAGCTCGTTGGGATACTGCCCATTAAGAGTCAGATTCCCAGCATTGAAGGAAACTCCCGAGTAGATTGGAATCTCCTCCGTTAACTCAATTATCTGAGTTTCACGTCTTGCAGGGGTAGGCTGCTGCGATGGGTTTTGGTGTTTTGGTTCTAACATAGTGTTTCGGTACTGCAATGGCCTGGCGTCAGTGCCTGCCTTATAGATAGAGATATCGTCCAACCCCCCATTTGGCTTAACCGGGCAGCTCCAAATAATTACCTAACCGTCTAGATAGATACCCCCTATAGCGATTATCAAAAGTCGGTGCCAATAAAATTGGCAAGCCTTTTGATATTAATCGCTATAGGTTGTTGTTTTGATTCGCTTTCAGCGAATCTATAGCGGTTTGCAAAAGCTATATATCGCTCGCGACTTTTGCAAACCGCTATAGGTAGGGTGATTTTGCCTTTTTGGTGTGTTATGGTCGGACCAATTAGGGGGTCCTAAGCGTTCGCGTAGATCTGTTCTCGCGCTTAGTCGACCAGAATCCAATACGGGATCTGATCATTTTAGATGTTAATTAAAGTAAAAAACTGAATAAAGTCATATGAGTAGAGAAGAAGGTTCAAGAGGTGGTGGACGTGGTGGATTTCGCGGTGGACGCGGTGGCGGGCGCGGGCGCGGAGGCGGTGGTGGTAACACCGGTGGATATCGCGATGCCAACGGTGGCGGTGACGGCCGATTTAGTGGACGTGGCGGCAATCGAGGACGACGTGGCGGACGTGGTCGGGGACGGGGCATGGCTCCGGCCGAGAGTGGAAATCAGCGCGAACGTATCTCAGTCGAGAGCGGCTATTTAGTTCTGATTGATCAGTTCATGCTAGCCAATCCGCAATTTATTCAACGTGTAAAAGAGACCCAAGATGCGGATTCGACGGTTCGAAACGATATAGTCTTAGAGTTTGGCGGCCAAATTACGGAGCTCGCCCCAGGAACCTATCGGATTGAACGTGATCCATATAAATACACGATTGCTATACACCCTGAAGGATCGGCTCCAGATTTCGAGTTTCCTGCTGATGAAGCGAAAGCCCGCTGTGGACATGTTTATGTTGATACGCGCTGCTTAGCGATGATCGACCGCGAGCTGTTGGACGATCATGTACTATTAGAAAAATACAGCCAGCTCTGGATTGACGGTCAGGACAAGGTTTGCCGTGATATGTTGCGCGACAACGGCGGCGCAGTTCGTTATGGATTCGGACGCTTTGGCGATGAATTGGGAGTTTATGTAATGCCTGACAAACAGATGGTCTGTTTATGGCCCGATGAGCGTCCGGCGGAGGTTGTGCATTCTGCGCCAGTGCCGAGACGCGAGATCGCTGCTGATACTATGGCAGCGAATGATGAAGGCGTTACTGATGACGGCGTTACTGAAGAGGCGAGTTATTAATCCTCGCTAAGTCCTTAGTATTGCTAATGAATAAGTTATGCAACAGATCGTCAGATCCTCTGCATAACCTCAATAGGATTAGCACGGACGCTCGTTTGTTGGGAATCCTCGCCTTTAACATGATTACAGCTGTTTACGTGATCGCATTTTTCTTTGGGAGAAAAAGATCTATGGGAAAGTTTAGAAATTTTATCTTGGGCTTACTCTGCGCAGTATCTTTAGTCGCAAATTACTCGCCAGTAACTGCGCAGGCTGTAGCAGTGCCGGAGATGGCTGCGGTGACATCAACTCCTAAACCACCAAACTGCAAATCGCAGGAGAACAAAGTTCGTCAAGCTGAGTTACGTGTAGCTTCGGCCATTAGGACACGTGAGAATACAGCCGATCGTCTGGACAGGCAGTATTCGACAAACGCCACAATACTTTCGAACTATCAACTTCGAATAGAGAATGCGCTTCAGAACTACAACTCTGCTGTTGCAACAGCTGATGCGAATCTAAAAGCAGCCCGTAACAGCAGTTTGGGTGCTCTAACCAATTTGGATTTCCTATCAAGACAGCTTGCGAATGCCAGGCGAATTGGTGACTCAAGAAAGGCAAGAGCATTGGCAACCTACAATTCAATTAAGAACGGCTATCCATCTATAGTACTTAAGACTGATAGATATATAGCGGCTATTCAACGCACACTTGTACGCAACGAAGCAATGGTATTGAAGAATCAGGCAGCCCTAGCTGCTGCGATCGCTGCGCTTGCGGCGTGTCAGAGTGGGGCTTCGATAGTTTAAGCTTTCCTACTCCCATGGATATAAAAAGCGGCGGCTCCAGTGATACTGGAGCCGCCGCTTTTTATGTGCCAAGCTCCTCAAATGAAAAAATCACATTCCAAAGAGATCAAACAGAAAATTCCCGGCGCTCGCATAGCTATCTTACAGGCTCGTTGGCATTGCGAACACACTGACCGCATGGTGAGTGCATGTCGCGAGATATTGAACCGTGCTGAAGCAAAAAAAATTAAGCACTTTATTCTTCCCGGCGCTTACGAGTTGCCGCTTGCAGCAAAGATGGCCGCCAAGTCAAAACGCTTCGATGCAATCATCGTTTTCGGAGCAATAGTTAAAGGCGAAACCGATCATTATGAAGTGATCCTTCAGACCTGTATTCGCGAACTCGGACGAGTGATGTACGACTTTGAGGTTCCAGTCATTATGGAGATCATACCCGTGCACAATATCAAGCATCTAATTGAACGAAGTCAGGGGGAACATAACAAGGGGATCGAAGCTGCCCAGGCTGCGATTGAGATTGTGCATTGGCGGCGTGGGTTTCGGGCGGGAGGAAAGAAAATCGCTAAGAGAACGGTTTAACCTAGATTCCGCAGTTGAATCTGCTACGGAGGCCGATCTGCCTGATCTTTTTGATGTTTTCTAGAAATTGGTACTCACCCTAGCGGTGCTAGGGTTTGCGTGCCAATTTCGTCGAAAACCTCAAAAATATCAGGCACCCCGACCTCCTCGCTACGATTCAACTGCGGAATCTAGGTTGAAGGCTTACGGAAGACTGCATACGAGCTTTGATTCTGTGGCAGAATTTCGTAAGTCATGCTAACTTTCAAGCAGCGTTTTATTTCCGATATAATCAAGGCGCATATGAAAAAGCTTACGTGGCAAGAAATTTGCGAGCAGCATGACAAGGAATGGGTACATCTGATTGATTATGATTGGACAGATGGTCAACCTTATCCTAACAGTGGAGTTGTTCGTATTCATGCAAAGACAAGAAAGGAGTTCAATAAATTGATATTGGAAGGCGAACCAATATCTGGTGCAAGGATTTTCGTGGGACATCCAGAGAAAAGCGATGATCTGATTATGATGGGCAACTACATGAGAATCACATGCGCTTGATTCACTTTGATCGGTCGCAAGAAATCCCTATCGTTGATGCGCTTGTGTTTGGACCACGAAAGCATGAGAGGCTAAGATTAGTTTTTGACTCAGGATGCGGGAAGACACAAGTAGATACATGTGTAATTGAAAGCATTGGATATTCTGTGAGCAATTCAATAGGTGTGACGGTCGTAAAGGGTCCATCGGGCGACATGCAAGAAGGATATCTCGTAAAGGTAAAGGACTTTCAACTTTTCGGAATGTCATTCTCTAATATGGAGATTGGGGCACACGATTTTGATCAGTTTGCAAAGTATGAGATTGACGGTCTTCTAGGCTTTGACGTTATCAAGCAGTTGCGCTTTGAGCTTGATGGTCCAGAAGGGTTACTTAAAATTTATTAGTGGTGGAGTTGGCTGTAATGAGGTCTTACGCCTTTCTTCTTACGCCTTTCTCTTCCACGCCTTTCTTCCACGCCTTTCCCTCCACGCCTTTCTCCACCCCAACTTTGCGAAGTCAACTTTGCGAAGTTTGCCAGGCTGCTTCCTGACATATTGCCTTGCATTCGTTGATGATTTTTCGATCTAAAGATTAGTGGTAACCGTTCAGACCCTCTGCGTACCTCAGCGTCCTCCGTGGTTAAAATGCACCCTAAGCAATTTCGTAAAGTTTAGTTTTTACCGCAGAGGACGCTGAGGTACGCAGAGGGAAGACCACCTATGCCCGTGAACGGTTACGATTCGTGTCACATGGCGATGGAATTTGAAATTTCGAGAAAGTTGGGGTGGAGAAAATCGTGAGGGAAAATCGTGAGGAAAGACGTGACTCCTAGTTGCCCTTTTCCCCGAGTAACTTCCAGTTAGGTAGGGGAAAAAGGCGGGTCCATCACATTGCCCTAGGGGAACAGCCCTAGGGGGAGAGATCTTGCGGTGATTTCAAACGATTTCCACGGCTTCCAATAACTCTACCGACCACTATATATTGTAAGAATGACGAACAGCCCAATCATCGCCCCATCTATACTAGCAGCCAACTTTGGCACTCTTAAGTCAGAGATTGACTCCGTTGTCAGCGCTGGCGCCGATTGGCTACACATCGATGTAATGGACGGTAGCTTTGTGCCGCCGATAACCTTCGGTGACAATATGGTTCGGACGGCTCGTGCAGCCTGCAAGCTGTTCCTGGATGTTCACCTGATGATTAACCGCCCTGAAGAGCATATTGATGCCTTCAAACAAGCTGGTAGCGATCGGTTAATCGTGCACCAGGAGGTCTGTCCCAATCTGCACCGAGTCTTGGGTTCAATTCACGGCGCGGGAATAAAAAATGGGGTAGCTGTTAATCCTGGCACTCCAGTTGAGTCGGTCTTCGATGTACTTGATACCTGCGATCTGGTGCTTGTTATGACCGTTAATCCGGGCTGGGGGGGCCAGAAGTTTATTGAAGCCACATTGCCAAAGATTGAGCGCTTACGGACTGAGATCGCGCGGCGTAACTTAGCAACCTTAATAGAAGTTGACGGAGGTATTAACTCGACCACAGCACGCCAGGTTATAAGTGCCGGAGCGCAGGTACTAGTGGCCGGATCCTCGGTATTTTCAGCCCCAGACCGCTCAGCAGCAATAAAGGCGTTGGTAAGCGTTCACGGGGGTGCAAAAAACATCGGAAACTAACAAACTGGGTGCATTTCCGTCCGCCGGAGGCGGTCCCCGAAGGGACAACAATGAATCAATCCACCAAATGTGTTTAAAATTACCCACCCCGGTGAACGGTAGAGGCCTTGCGGAGCCGCTAAAAGTTCTTCTCAATTTCCCTAATATGACTATACTGAGCACCACTGTCCTGCAATAAGTCACCCCAATGAAGCCATATTTCTTAGTACTCATAGCTTTAGCCGGACTAGTTTTAACTGGATGCGGTTCGTCCGATCTGGAATTTAAGGGCGTAGCTGCAGAGAGCGGCCAGTCCACTAATGGTGGAGCAAGCGTAGGTGTGGTCGCAACTTCACCGAATTCGTTCTCTTCCGGCTCTCCTCTACCGCGACTATCCAGCTCCAATCCAGTCGATGAGCTCGCTTCGCCGCAGATGGTGCGGATTGAGTACAGCTTTGTCGATGGATCTCTCGGTCTCTGCTCAGGCACCGTAATCGCACCTGGTATTGTGTTGACGGCCGCTCACTGCTTCGTCGGGCCTCGGAATGGCGAAATCGCTAGCCAGATCGAACGCGGAATTCTAGTTGGGAACTCCACGGCGATCACCCGGGCTTCTGAAGTAATAGTTCATCCAACCTATCGTGAGGATCTTACGGTATCAGCGTTTTTTAATGATATCGCGATTCTTCGCGTTGGCGAACTGCCGCTGCCCGCACTTACAATTGCAACTCGCACAGCCCTAGATTCGAATACTGTACTAACGGCGTATGGATTTGGTCAGGTCGAAGATGGTTCGTTTGGCACGCTCCGAAGCGCTCAGGTTCCAGCAGCGATAGTGACCCCTAACCATATCTTCTCAAACGGATTATGCGCTGGGGACTCTGGTGGGCCGTTAATTCAGTTCGGCGTTGATGAAGCGGGCAACCCGACAGCTGGTATCGTCGGTGTCGGATCGTCCGGTTTTACTGAGACCTGCGGCGGGTCCGAGGTTTCACTCTACACAAATCTTCAGAACCAGGAAGTTCTCGACTTCATAGAGTTGTATGCGCCTGGGACGATCTCCTAAGAGCTTACTCGGATTTTACTAACTCCAATGCCTCGGGTGTCATATAAGACAATGTGCCGTTATCCCACTGCACGCTGATTATCAGGCTCTTTTCCCGGGCTTCGGCGGAGCTAGCTGTTACCTCAGTGCGTAACTCCTTCACGATCCCGTGACACCCAGGAATCTTAGCGCGCTTGACGCGATCACTTACATTTAACTTTGGGTTGGCCATCTCTGTATTCCCTCGATAAATTTTAACTGTAGGCTACTCTACTGCTCATTTGAGATTCGGTTCAATCAGAAAATTGCAGGCAAGTATGATGACCGACGGCACCCCTACGGTTCTAGATATGCGATACCATTATTAATATGGGCACTCCCTAACCGCGGTCATCATAAATTCCACCACTCTCACGTAAAGCAAATACAATATTGTGACGATTTAATTACTTAGAAGGTACACCTTGAAGTGGTGCCGATTGCGATGTTTTCAGCATCTCAACCATGTAAGTTAAGTATATAGGTTTTTGCGCACCCCGCCCCACGAGAGGACATATGGCCCGAGAGACTGGCAGAGGCGAATTCACGAAGGTAACTACTCAGCATAACTGCTCATTCTGCGGCAAGATGCAAGAAGAGGTTCGCAAGCTCGTTGCTGGGCCCGGGGTCTATATCTGCGATGAGTGTGTCGATTTATGTAACGACATTTTAACTGAGGAGCTAGCGGGTAACTCAAAGCAGGCGCGCGTCAAGGTTCCTACCCCTAAGCAGATTATGGCTGAGTTAAATGAATTCGTGATCGGTCAAGATCACGCCAAGCGCGTACTCGCAGTTGCCGTACACAATCACTATAAGCGCATCCAGAACAATACTCACCCCCGCGTTGAGGTGGAGATTGCGAAATCTAATATCTTGTTAATTGGGCCAACCGGTTCCGGCAAAACTCTCTTGGCTCAAACTTTGGCACGCATGTTAAATGTGCCATTCACAATTGCCGATGCCACCAGTCTTACCGAGGCCGGATATGTTGGTGAGGATGTTGAGAATATCATCGTAAATCTCCTACAAGCTGCGGACTATGATGTTGAGCGAGCACAACGCGGGATCGTCTATATCGATGAGATCGACAAGATCGCCCGCAAGAGTGACTCACCTTCCGTCACACGCGATGTGTCAGGTGAAGGGGTACAGCAAGCGTTGCTGAAGATCATCGAGGGCACCAAGGCTAACGTTCCACCCAAAGGCGGACGCAAGCACCCTCAACAGGAGTTCATTCAGATCGATACCACAAACATTCTGTTCATATTGGGTGGGGCATTCGAGGGCGTCAATCGAATAATCCAACAACGTCTCGGCAAAAACTCCTTGGGTTTTGGTGTCGCGGTTTCGCAAGCCAAGCTAGATCTCCCACAGCCACTGCGGCAGCTAGAGACTCAGGACCTACAACGCTTCGGTATGATTCCGGAGTTTGTTGGCCGCATTCCAGTCATCGCTGCTCTGGATGAGTTGGATGAAGCAGCTTTGGTCAGCATCCTGACCGGTCCAAAGAACGCAATTACCAAGCAGTTTCAGCACCTAATTAATATGGAGGGGGTTGCTTTGACCTTCACTGACGAAGCTCTAAAGGCGATCGCCAAGAAAGCCTTAGAGAAAAAAACCGGCGCTCGCGGTCTGCGGTCGATTATTGAGAGCTGCATGTTGGACGTAATGTACGAGGTGCCAAACAGCGCGACAATCAAAGAGATTATTGTTACCCACGAGACTATCAATGATGGCGCAGCGCCAGTGATGGTCGAGCACAAAGAGGCGCTGGCGGGGTAGGAATCCCCCCGGGAAAACTTACCTCGCATTTAACTGCTCTATCTATTCTCAATCACCACTTCAACCCGCCGATTGCGTTGCCGACCGGCCTCGGTTTTATTTGAGGCTAATGGCCGAGTCTCGCCGAAACCGATTATTGAGATATCACGACGGGGGACACCAGCATCAACAAGTTGGTCAGCAACACTGCGTGCGCGATCCTCCGAGAGCATCTGATTGTAGCTCAGCGAACCAACCGAATCTGTGTTACCTTCAACAGAGATATGGCGGGAGGGGGTGGAGCGCAGCACCTCGGCGATCTCTCCAGCGGTACGGCGGGCATCGGAGGTAAGTCGCGCACTACCAAACTCAAATAGCACATCTGGTAGGTTCACAACTACGCCGCGCTGAGTTAAACGAGCATCCGTACCGCGACGGCGTAACTCTTCAATTAAGCGCCGATTCTCTTCAATCTGTTGGTCTTGAGCGTTGAGCTGCTGATCACGCTCACTGAGAGCGCGATCCTGATTATCCATATCATTTCCGATCAGCCCTCCAGCGAGCGCACCAAATGCACTGCCGATGGCTATCCCTGCTCCGGAACTACCAACCTGATTGCCAATAATCGCTCCCATTCCGGCGCCAATAGCACCGCCAGTTAGAGCGCCCTTCTCACGCGCTCCAAATTGGGCGTTTTCACAGCCGACAAGCAATAAACCCGAAACCGCTATCAACCAGAATGCATGCCGCATAAAACAGTCCTTACCTAAAACGCTTCACTCGTAACTGGTCACCAAGATTTTTTGCAAATTTTACAATTTCACACATTCTATAATGGCATTTCATACTTCGCTTACCTGGGATCCTTTCTTGTCAGCCCCTGATCGGGGCAGGCCTTTTTGTGACCAGTTACTTGAAGTGGAATCTAACACTCGCTGGCTCGTGTCAGCAATGTTAGGGCCTGTTGCGCTTCGCGCGGCGGCTCCTCCCGCGTATTTGCTCCGCAAATCGACCCCTGAGGGGTGGCTGTTGCTTACTGATTCTTTCTTGCTTGCCGACTAGTTACCTTCACTCTTACTCAACAGATCCAGAGCAACCTCCGAATTGGGATCGAGACGTAAGGCTTCATTAAACTCAAAATCTGCGTCACTCTTGCGATTCATCGCCTGATAAACCTCACCTAAACCGATATGGAACTCCGCTTTACTTGGGCAGAGTCGCAACGCACGACGAAAGTGAAATAGCTTATCGGCATTATCCGATGCGTTCTTCGCCTGCTTAGCTTCGTCCTCTGCCTGACGGCAATCCGGGGAGAGATCCTCGGCCTTCGGAAGACGGGCTACTGGTGCTGCCTTCGGTTCTTCTACGTCTAGCATATCGGCGTCGCTTGCTGCTTGCTTCTTCGCTGGCTGAACCGTTACTGCTGGTGAAGATTCGAAACTAGCTCCGTCGCCAAAGGTAGATCCGGCTCCAATACTAGCAGCTGTAGTAGTGGCGTCTATTGAGCGGGCACGCTCAAGGGCAGCGTCCTGATCCACCTTTCTTGCGGTTTCAGCAGCAGAGCTGGTGCTCAGATCACTTTCTAGCAAACTTCCCGTTGCAAATGACCTTGGCGGTAAATTCCGCCCCGATTCACTAGTTCCTGGCTGCATTACCGACACATCTCGCACTGCCGATGCGTTGAGCGAAGCGCGGGCGGATGTATCGAACTGCGTCCCACTAAGATTCGGAGGGTTTAAGCGGATATGGCTAGCACTACCGACTCTTCTATACGTTGAAGTGCTACTACCCAAGGTTGTCGCAGTACGTGCCACTTGGGGATCGCTATTCATCTTGCGGAACTCCTCGATCTCCGCACGTTGTGCCGCCAGGCGTTGCTCCTGGCGTTCGATGGCCTCGTCCTGTGTTTTAATCGCTTTACCCTGCGCTTCAAATGCATTCGCGATTAATCCACCGGTCGCTGCTCCGGCCGCGGCACCGATCGCCAATCCTGTCCCCGCATTTCCAACCTGATTACCAATAATCGCTCCAAGGCCAGCACCGATGACACCACCGGTCGCGGCCCCAACTCCGATCTGCTCTCCCGGTTGTGTGCAACCAATAAAGGACAATAACACGACTGCAACTACAATTCGTTTCATACTGGTACGACCCCCGACTCAACTATACAGCTATTAACTACTGAAAATTCTGCTTGAACTGTTGGTTCTGAAAATGCTGCAAGCGCAGCTCTTCAATCTCACGATTCTGTTGTTCATCCTCGGCTTTCTGGCGTGCCAAGATCTCTTGCTGGGCCCGATATCGATCCTCTATCGCTGTCGAAGATGAGACATTACCCTTAGCCGAGTTGAACGCCGGATTCCCGACCTCGCCTGAGATCGCTCCTGGGTTCGAGCTACACGCCGAAAGAGATAAAGTTGCTAACAAAAGAAAATAGCGCTGCATAAGAAGAACCCTCTAGGAAGTTACTGCCGTAGCACTCTACCCCAACAAACGGAACTACAAAACCCGGTATCGGCTCACAGAGGTAGGTAGATTGCCTTACTCTACTCGCCGGGATGACGGGTTACAGTTTGCTGGAAACCGAGGGTAAGGCCACAGACTGCGAACGCCTAAACAACAGAACGGCAACCCCCACACAGATTGCACTATCGGCGACATTAAAGGCTGGCCAATGCGAGTTCCCCAGATAAAAATCGAGAAAATCAACCACCGCGCCAAAACGGAAACGATCGATGATGTTCCCGACTGCCCCACCAACGATCAGCCCCAACGCTCCCTGTGCAACTCTGTCACGATAGAAGTCATGCAATAAGAAGTATGCGACCGCTCCCAACGCCAGGAGCGTTGTTGTCATTAAGGCTAGGTGGCGGTAGGAATCCGAGAGACCCGACATGATCCCAAAAGCTGCTCCGCGATTGAACACTAACACCAGATTGAACAGCCCCGGAATAATCGGTTGAGACTGATACTCACTAAAATTTTGCAGAACGACCTGTTTGCTGATCTGATCTGCAACTACGATTCCAGATAAGCAGAGGAAAAACACTCTCCAGCATACTGACCGGATTCGGTCGCCTAATTTGGGGGTTTGAGTGGGTGGTGATGGCGTTTCACTGTATTGCATATCACGGTGGCTCATTGCTCTGTCCCTTTAACTCTAACGCTAATAACTTGCCATCACGGCCAACGGCAACAAGATTAGTAGTTGAAGCATCACTACGCTCTACAAAAAAAGCTCGACATCCCGAACAATCCGTCTCAACAACTGCCCCAAACAGATCAGCTATCGGAATTCCATCGGGCCCCGGGGTCGCTGGAATCCGCTGGGGCAATTCAATCACCTTGGCCTTGCCGTCCCGACCCAAAGAAACGACTCGATCTTCATCGGCAGTGAGCTCAACTCCAAAGACCGGCCCCCGATGAGCTTGGAACTCAGTCAGCTTCTTTAGCCCTCGAACACTCCACCACTCAAATGTGCCACTCTGCGAGGCCAAAAGAATAAACCTGCCATCCTTTGTAGCTCTCAAGAAATCAATCCCCGGTTCAGAAGCCGGTGCACCCACAGGTGCTGCTGCAACGGCCCGGCCAGCATTTACGCGGGTGGCCTGATCCGTGAAGAATCGCCCCCCAAGTAAATCGCGGTCCCAGGCCCCCTGGTAGCGGTCGGAGTCGTAGCGCAACCAGGCATTGAGCCCACCTTCCCAGTCACCTGAAAAGAAGAGTCGACTATTGGGATGAAATGCTATAGCACTTACGACTGATGGGCTACCGATGTAGCGATCGCTCTCCTTGATCTCATCAGACGGCTCGCCGAATCGCCACCGGTAGATCCTTCCATCAGCTCCACCGATTAAAAGTGCCTTGTTATCGACCTGAAAGACGAGCGCTGAGGCGCGTGCCTTAATCTTGTCAAACACCGCGATGCGTTTAAGTGTGACTAGTGACCAGACCTCAACCTGGTTGGAATTCCCAACTGCTAATAACGTTCCATCAGGCGAACCGACAAAAACCTGAACAGCATGGCCGATATTCAGCTTCGGTACCCGACTAAGGGTGCGATCGGATAAAACTCCAAAAACCTTGCCGCCAGCGGTAATAGCCAGGGTCGTAGGATCTCCCGAATGCGATATAAGCCCTAGTATCTGCTCACTTTGAGCTGCGACAAATAACTCTTCGCTGCCAGCAGAGGTAGGCCCCAATGGTTGTAATGCAACGTTAGATCGACTAATCTGCGTCGGCGCTGGTTGGCGGGCCAACATGGACAGCGTATGTGAAGACGAATATTTTGAAAGATTCGTAAACTCCAGAGCTGGTGGATGAAAAGCCAGCAGCTGAAAAGCTGCAAGGATGCTCAGACTTAAGTTTTTAAGTCCAATTGCTAATACTGGGGCTATTCCAAAAGCGATTATTCGGGACGAACTGTTTCGAATAGCGTCATTTCGAAGAATGCAGTGCTGAAGAATGCAGTGCTGAAGAATGCAGTGCTGAAGAATGCAGTGCTGAAAAATACGGCGCTGAAAAATACGGCGCTGAAAAATACGGCGCTGAAAAATACGGCGCTGAAAAATACAACGTCCTACCCGACGGGACGGATTAAAAATTCTGCTGCACTTGATGATTGAGATTAGCGATAGCATTTAACACCGAAATTGAGAGCCATTTTATAGTTTGACAGATTTTTAGCTTAACACACACCCCTGCAAATCTTTTTTGCAGGTAATTTAAAAAGGTAACAATGACAACGCACGATGACACTAATACAGCCGCCACTGGTGGGCAAACCAACGCTAGCTTCTCTAGTTTAATTCAGGACGAGAAGATCCTAGCGAGTCTCACATCACACGGATTTCAGTCCCCTACTCCGTTGCAGACGACGGCTATCCCGGCCCTAACAGATGGTGGCGATGTTGTAGTGATCGGTGCGCGTAATAGCGGTAAATCGATCAGCTATTCCGTTCATCTTGCTCACCTATTTCCTAACGGTACCAACGCGATTCGTAAGAGCGCATTGGTGATTGCAAATACTAGCGTACACGTCAAAGCGATCGTGGACCGTCTCGCCTCGTTTGGAGTGCCAGTAACTGTAGTAGATGGCTCACAAGGTGAACTTAAAGCCGGCGCGATCTTTGTTGGTACGCCAGATTCAATTTGGCCTGCGGTCGAGTCTGGAGCTATCGCCCCGTCAAGTGTCGGATGGGTGATCCTCGATGAGGTTGGCGACCTTCTGTCACCACAAACTCTAACGATGCTTGAGTCAACCCTTGCGCTAGTTCAGCGAGAGAGCAAGAAGGTTCAGTTTGCAATCTTTGGCAAAGCGATCTCAAACAGCTTGGCCGGACTGATCAAGAACTCCTTCCGTGATCCACAAACCTTGGGCGTGACCGCCGAGCGCGGCGATTCATCTGGGGCTACTCATTCGTATTTCGAACTTGGTGGCGATCTGATGGCGAAGACCAATCTATTGGCCGACCTAATCGGACATCATGGCGGTTCGAGCATCGTAATCTACTGTAACTCACCGTCCGACTCAGACTTTGTCGAGGTCATGTTGCGCAAGCGCTCAGTTGAGGCTCGCAAGCTAGTCGGAAATGTGCCGTCCTTTAAGGTTCAACAGGCACTTGAGGATCTAAAAGGTGGCTCGGTTCGTGCTCTCATTGTTACCGACATATCAGCCAAATCGATCGAGATCGAGGATCTTGATATTCTAGTAAACTACTCGATTCCGAGCGATCCAGAGATCTATATCCACCGCTTAGGACGTTCTGGTACGGGCGGTGCAAAGCACCTAATTATAAGCCTAGTTGGGCCGCTTGATGTTGCAAACTTTCACTACCTAAAGAAATTTGTTGAGTTCGAGTTTGTGGCCGGCGAAGCTCCGCCACGCGAGGATCCAACAATTTCGCTAATTCGCGGGATTGAGCAACGCGCTACACAGGCGGCCAGCACACTGGACGCTGATTCCGTGGCGCTTGTTCCAGCGATTCTTGAAAGCGCTCATCGTGATGCGATTATCGCCATGCTTGTGGCGAACCACATGAATCCTCCAGCATCAAGAGGTAACGATCGTCGAGATCGGCGCAGTGATGACGGGCAGCAGGGTGGCGAACGTCGTGGTCGTGATCGCCGTCGTGGTGGTAGAGATGATTACTCACAGAGCGCCGATGGTCAGGGTCCAGATGGCCGAGATCAAACTGGGGGAGAGCGCGCCGAGGGTGGCGACTCATACCGCCAGCGTGATGAAGCCCCGCGTCGTGAGTACATTCCACCAATTCGATTCACTCGCCTATATATTGGCCGCGGATCGCGCGATGGACTTAGCGAGCAACAGTTCCGTGAACTAGCCACAACCGAGGGCGGCCTAACAGCTGAACAGGTGAAGCGTGTTTTCCTGCGATCACGGTATGCCTTTGCTGACGTTCCTGAGGAGTTGGCCGATGGTGTTATCACTAAGCTTAACGCTCATGAATTGCCCAAGGTTGGTAGCTTGTTAGTGATGAAAGCAACCTCGATCTCTGAGCCGCGTGGTCCGGAGAGTCTTGGGACAAGTGGTACTAGTGCCGGTGAGGGACAAGCAGGGAAAGCAAGCTCTGAGAATGCTGACGGATCACGGTCGGACTCTGAGTCTTCGGAGTTTGTAGCGCAGGTCTAAGAGTTTTCCTGGCTGGTGTGGCGTAAACGAGGTGTTTGCGCCACACCTGTACTTCCTTAGTTAAGATCTCTGGCAACCTCTCGCACACGTTCTTCTATGCGCTCAAAGCTCGGAAATCCGATGAGCAGCAGCAGGAAACTCACGCCATAGAATGGCAGCCCGTTTTCAAAATTCAGCGTTAAGTGAGCGTATGCAAAACCTAAGATTGCTACGGCTTCGCAGTGCGCAAGGTAAACTATCGACATAACCGATGTGCCACGAAGTGTGCGGAACAGGCGCAGCTCAAGCGGAGTTAACTTTTTTAGCATTTCAAGCAGTTTCTGATTAACACGCCCAGATTTAGGATTAATCGCCAGAGCGCTTGGCTCTGCGGGCGACCTCAATAGCCATTTCAGAAATGTATCAGAAACCCCGATCGTGCGAATGAATCCAGCGATAATCGTAAAAATTACTCCGATCACAATCCATAGCGCTTCTGGCATCGCTGCAGAGGACCGTGTGACTACGACCGCCTCGTTCACTACCCCCACACTAGTTAGGTAATAACTTATTGCAACTAGGGATAGAAGGCTGACCAGAAATATGATCCGTATAAATTTATCAAGGCGTCTAACGAGTTCTAGAGCTGTATGGAGATTAGGATGGGGGGAGGTGGATTGGGGCATGTAAAACTCAACTGAGCGGGCTATTTGCCTGATAATACTACATGTCCCCTCAACCTCACTAGCTAGCACCTGATTGCGCGCAAAATTGGACTAACGCCAACAGTACTGTACAATTCACCGCATGCCAGATCCCACACCACACCACGGTCCAGATGCAGGACGCGAATATCAAGCTGCTACTACCGATGCGATTGGCCAGCATCCAAACCTATCAGGTGCCTCTGCTGCCAATTCTGTACTGACGGATGTTCGTAAGGCCATCAATCGTGTGCGAAATAAAGGAATCCTTGCAACATTGACGAATGATGAGCTCTATTCAATTCTTCCCAAAGCAAAACTCATCTCAGTACCGCCAGGAAAGGAGCTTCGAACAAGCGGAGAGGGAATATATGTAGTTACGGAGGGAAAAGTTAAATGCTCGCTAGTTGATCAGGCAGGTAGCCACTATCCTCTGTCTGAGGGCGTTCCAGGGCAGGTTTTTGGTGAAATCAAGTTTCTTCTCTGTCCCAATACAAAACACCAAGGCAAGGTTTTTCTTAAAGCTATGACTCCCGTTGAAGCGATTGAGTTTAGTGCCAAATCTTTTATGCTAACGATTGGAAACAGTATGGCCGCGCTAAACTTTCTGTTACGCGAGCAGGTTGCAAGATTAGCAGCCATCGATCGCTTTGCAGCCCAGGCGGTAGGATTATCCCCTGAGAAAATGGAGTCACTAAATTTCTCTGAACGTGCGGCGGATTGGCTTAAATCCCGCATCGGTAGTTGGCGGTTCTTGATAGGCGCAACGAGCGCCGGTGTAGCCTATGCCATCGTTAACACCGTTGCCGGGCAGATGGGCTTCAGTCAGGTTGACGAATTCCCTTATATATTCCTCAACCTAATACTCAGTGCGGCGTCGGGGGCAACCGTCCCTATATTGCTAATCAGCGATAGGCGCCAAGCGCAGATCCATCACAATTCCCAGCGGGCGATGAATGAAACGCTACTGGGACTGCGCAGAGATATTGATAAGCTACTTTCCGAGCATGGCCCCCAAGATCTCAGTCCCCAAGACCGCAGCCCGCAAGACCCCGATTCCACTCCACACTAGCATCTACCGAATCACCAACACCTGACCCGGCTTCAGCTTAGTTCCTACTTTCTCATTTGCTTGCTGCAGCTCTGCAACCGTCGTGTTATGCGCTCTAGCAATCGTCCACCAGGAATCGCCAGAACGCACCCGATATTGGCGTTGTGGCGCGGCTAACTTTATTGGCGCTTTGCTACTCGCGGTCGTAGCTTCCGAAGAATCCTGGTCCTCATTTCGATTCGCCGCACGGACAACCTCCTTGCTCGGGCCGCTCTCACGTTCCTTAACTACCAGAGTTCGACCAATAACTAATTTATCGCTCTTCAGGGAGTTATTCTCGCGAAGATCCTTGACTGAAACTCCATAATGTTTAGCTATCGATCCCAATGTGTCGCCCTTACGCACCTTGTAAACGATACCGCCATAAACAGAGCTTGCTGCAGGGGCAGAGGCCGAGGTCGTTAATGCCTCGGGCCCATATAATCGAGCGAGCTGCCCGCTAAAATCGGCGGGAATCTTTATTGTATGTCCGGCGGGAATTTTAATTCGACCGTTCCACACAGCGTCACTTAATGCATAATTTACCGCCTTAAGTTCATCTAGCTCCGCGCCCAGCTGATTCGCAACATGCCCGACCGAAAGTGGCTTCTGAAGCTTAAACATTGCAAGCTTGGGTGGAGTATCAAGTTGTAGTCCAGGAAAGTAGTGTTGGTAGTTCTCAAATACATCGAGTGCGGCCAAAAACTCGGGATAGAAATTTCCGGAGGCGAAACCGAAAACTCGCTGCTGTGGGTGTTCGATAATCTCTGCCAGATCGGTCGTACCGATCGTGCGGGTGCGCTTCATAACTCCGGCGACCCCGTGGTTGTAAGATGTTATCGCGAGGGGCCAGTTACTAAGTCTACCATATGCCGAACGAAGGTACTTCGCTGCAGCAGCGGTAGACTCGAAGACATCACGTCGTTCATCTACCGCGTTATTTATTGTTAGGTATAACTTCCCAGTAGAACGCATAAATTGCCATATTCCGGCTGCTCCAACAGAGCTATAGGCGCGGTAATCAAAGGATGACTCGATAAATGGTAGGCGCGTCAATTCAACTGGCATTCCAAAATCTTCAACAAAGATCTTTTCAATGAATGGCAGGTAACGGCCAGACCTCTGCAGCGCCAACTCCGACTTCTCCTTAATTCCAGTCTGTGAGCGAATTAACTCCTCATCTACTGTTTGCTGATAACGGGCTTTGCCTCCCGGCACCAGCTGCATCGCATCCCAGATCCCCTGCTCAAAGGCATCTGAGGGGCGATCGCCCTGGGCGAAACGCCGCAAGATCGCGGCAATCTGATCAGTGACCTCCTTAATTCTTCGTTTTCGAGTAACTTCGTAAGCGACGGGGCTAAGATCTTCAGCTGCTTGACTGAAATCAAGTACGGCAAATACCGCCTGTGGAAATTCACGGTGATGAAGTACGGCTTGATGCTTTCCGTACTTAGTAAAGATATCGATCCAGAAATCAACGCGTGGTCGCAGGGCCGCTGGAACCTCAAATCCGGGATTGCGGCGCAGCTTTCCACGGGATTCAGGTCGTTCCTGGGCATGCGCCATCTCGCCACCCTGCAGAATCGCCAATACAAAGAGCAGTGCTATGAAATAGACGATTCGCAAAGAGCTAATCCTCGGACTATATCCCCATAGGCCTCAAGGTCTGGCCTAGGGTTGTACTTGTTGATCGCTAAACAGATCGCCTTTGAGTAACTATTCAGCACATTTTGAGTCAAATAAACAAAACGCTTAAAAAGTGCATTTAGACAGCCTCAAATGGGGTTTCCTAAACTTTCTTGTCTGCCCCTAAACGGGGCAGATTTTCCCTGAATAGTTAGTCTTTGTCACCCCCGATTTGCTCCGCGAATCGGCCCCTGAGGGGCTAGATACACTTTCATCGGTCTGCAACACTCTTTAATGTGCTAAATAGTTAAGCCTTTGAGATACTAGTGTTGGTAGATCAGTCCAACAACATCATCCTCGAACTCCAAGGCCCGTTCTTTTGATGAGACCTGATTCAAAAGGATTGCAAAAGCCATATTCCGCCCCTTAGCTGTCTGAATATACCCCGCTAGGCTACTGACGCCATTAAGGGTACCGGTCTTGGCCCTAATAAATATCTTTGCTCCGGCAGCTCCAAACTGGCGCTTACGTAGAGTGCCACTCTCCTCTCCAATCGACAACGAGCTAACGAACTCTGGTCCAACTCTTTGATTACGAAACATAAGTTTTAAAAGCGTTGTAAACAGCTGCGCTGTTGCCCTTGAGTCATGGCTTAAGCCCGATGCGTCCGCTATCTCGAATTGATCTTCGGTAATTCCTTGTGACTTTAACCAGGTCGCCATCCTGGCCAAACCTGCACTCCGTGAAAAAACACCGTTAGGTTGCTCTCCAAGGGTATGCAGGAGCTGTTCAGCGATAAAATTAGTGCTGAAGTGGTTTAGGTCAGTAACGATCTCGCTCAGATACTTGGAATCTATCGTGGTAAGCAGCTTGTAATGGCTTGGGATAGTTGCAATCTCTCCAACGCCGCCAACGCGAATGCCAACGCCCTCAAAGAGTTGCCTGGCTGTTGATAGTAGGTAGGATCCGGGATCATCCACGCTTCGATAAACTGTCTTACATTCGCTCGAAGCAGCAATTCCACCGCGAGCAACGAATTGCAATGCCCCGTCGGCCGCGGTCGAGTCCTGATCGATCGAAAAGCTACTATCACCCCGCGAAACGGTATCGATCTTTCCACGGATCTTGGACGCGATCTCCCAAGGATCGAGGCGTATTGTTGCGTCCTGGCCAATCTTAGTTGGACAGACTACCACAGCGATTGAATTGTAATTAAAGGAGAGCGCAGCCGCTCCGGTTTGGTAAGCTCGCTGTCCAACAGCTTGCCGAGAGGCGGGAAAGGCACTCTGATCAATTACCAACCGTGCAATCTGCTTAATCCCCATGCTGCGCAAGCGCCGCGCTAACAGCCATACCGACTCAATCACCAGATCGGGCGCACCAACTCCACGAATCGCTACTGTGCCGACTAAGCCATTGGAAACGGGCTCGCTCCAGAGCGCTGTCTTGTAGCGATAGTTTGGACCAAGCTCACTTAATACCACAGCCGAGGTGACAAGCTTCAAAACGCTAGCTGGCTTAAGCGGCCTTGTAGCGCCGAGATCTACTATCTGTTGGCCTGAATCGAGATCAACAACCGAAATTCCCACCAGCGCATTGCCCATGCGGGAACTCCGTAGCCTGTCGATCTCTTGGGTTAGTTTAGACCCCCCACTCTCTTGAGCGTTTGCCCCGTTTAGTGAAACGGGCGCTAGAAGTAACAGCAATGCAAATAATATTGCGCCAGAACCCCAGCTAAAACCGATCAACATATCGAGCCGGGGTTTGGTCAATCGTGGCTTAAGTTCGTGCCTTAGATTCACGGCTTCGATGTGCAACGCAATGCATCGAGCTGATCGTCGCTAAGAGTCGCAGTCTCGTTTGCATTTATCTGGATAAACTCCTTCATGTTCTCAGGAATTCCGGTGTCTTCAAAGATCGCCTCAACTGGACACTCGGTCTCGCATGCTCCACAGTTAATACACTCATCGGGATTAATCACCAGCATGCCCTCTTCGCCATTTGGCGAGAGCCCAATCCCAAACTGATCGTTATACTTTTTATTCTTGATATTATAAAAGCAATCAACCGGACAAACCTCGACGCACGACCGATCTTTGGTCCCGATACAGGGCTTGGTAATTACGTAAGCCATTCCTTCTTAAACTCCATAGAATACACTCTGAATTGTTGATTTAACTGTGTATTATTGGGAAACGCAAGAGTCAGGTAAGCGTTCACGGGGGTGCGAAATCACAGCAAGCTAACACATTGGGTGCATTTTTATCCGCGGGAAGCGGTCCCCGTGAACGCTTACGCCACTTTTGATAATCGCTATATCGAGACTAGCTAAAGCCTACACTTACTAGCACACCTCGCCAACTCACACGCCTTCTGGCAGCCATACTGCGCCAAACCTGGGTAACGTCCGGTAATATAGACCCCCATTGAACAATCGCGCTTACACTCCTCAACTGCTCCCTGCTTGCATCGCGAGCAGGATAGGCTTCCAGGATCGATACTCTCAGTTCCAATATCGACCTGATTTGCTGCTGGGCAGCGCTGCGTCAGACAGTCTCGACGACATCTAGCGGACTCGCGCTGCGGAGCCGAGCTACAGCTATCAACACACGCGGCACTCTCGATCTCAACACAATAAACCCGTGCACCCAAACTGTCGGGATCCTGATCTCTACGGGTGGTTTCGCTACAGCGGCTCTCAAGGCAGTTCGAGATGCATCTCTTATAATCTGGACCAAACTCTTCCCGACAGCTATCAGTACACTCAGATCGATCCGTAGAATCACAGGGCCGCTCCTCGGCCTGAGTAGTAAAATCTCCCGATGGTGCTGATTGGCGAGATTGATCGTCGCAGTTGGCCCACTCACAACGTCCATCCTCGGGGGATTGGGACTCTGCATCAATTGGTGCCAGAGCTAGAGTACTAACGAGTACCAGTATCGGGATGAATGCACGCATAGGGGATTTTAGCGGATAGCAAGAGCTATAGCGGTGTGCAAAAGTCGCGAGCGATATAATAGCTTTTGCAAACCGCTATAAAGCTCAATAAAAATAGGCCCGAGCCGGATTCGAACCGGCGAATGATGGTTTTGCAAACCATTGCCTTAGCCAACTTGGCGATCGGGCCCTAACGAAGTTTCTAGATGCTATTTTCAGATAATATCAAATAAACCGAGCGTTGCCTTATATCGGCGACTGAGATATTTGGCAAACTATAGCGATTATCAAAAGTCGGTGCCAATAAAATTGGCAAGCCTTTTGAAATTAATCGCTATAGGTTGCTGTTTTGATTCGCTTTCAGCGAATCTATAGCGGTTTGCAAAGGCTATTATATCGCTCGCGACTTTTGCAAACCGCCATATACGCTTCCTTCCTCCAACCTATTGAAATCTATATCTAAAAATTTAGTAACTGGTCAGCACTTAAAAAATGTAAGCGTTCATGGGGGCGCAAAAATCGTTGCAAATTTACAGATTGGGTGACTTTTTATTCGCCGAAGGCGCCCCCGCTCGCCTTCGCTAAAGCTTCGGCGGAGTCCTTTATACATAGGTCCCGCCATAGTTCGAAGAACGACGGCGGAGAGGGACAACAAGTAACTGGTCAAAAACTGACTG
>Ga0163148_10002066_pt1 | contig 24864 bp, 20 predicted proteins | sample OliLakLV19MP7P2_FD_148606 | JGI IMG/M metagenome (GOLD analysis project Ga0163148, IMG submission 148606) | Freshwater microbial mat bacterial communities from Lake Vanda, McMurdo Dry Valleys, Antarctica- Oligotrophic Lake LV.19.MP7.P2 | ecosystem: Environmental > Aquatic > Freshwater > Lake >... | reverse complement strand
CTGGAAAATGGAACATCACCAACCTTGGAGCCATCCTTTTTGCTCAGAATTTGGAAGAATTCAAGACCCTCGCCCGCAAAGCCGTTCGTCTGATTGTTTATGAAGGCAAGGGACGCTTGCAAACCAGCCGGGAGCAAATCATTCGCAAAGGGTATGCCTGTGGTTTCCAGGCCACCCTTGAGCAGATCAAGGCTTTGCTTCCGCGCAAAGAAGCGGTGGGCCCCGGGGGCATTCGTATGGAGGTTCCGCTTTATCCCGAACCCGCCATCCGCGAACTCATTCCCAATGCCCTGATCCACCAGGATTTTGCTGTGACGGGGAGTGGTCCGATGGTTGAAATCTTTTCCGACCGCATGGAGATTACCAATCCCGGATTGCCTCTGGTCAAAACGGAGCGTTTTCTCGACTGTCCCCCTCGTTCCCGCAACGAAGCTCTTGCTTCCGTGATGCGCCGCGTCGGTATCTGCGAGGAACGCGGTAGTGGCGTGGACAAGGTCGTGGCTGAAACCGAACGCCATCAACTACCCGCGCCTTTATTTGAAACGCCAGATGGGTTCACCCGTGCGATTCTTTTTACGCACCGGCCATTTCGTGACATGAATAGTGCCGACCGGATGCGTGCCTGCTATCTTCATGCTTGCCTGCGATTTGTTGAGCGTGACCCCATGACCAATTCCAGCTTGAGAACCCGTCTGGGAATTTCCGAGAAAAACAAGGCAATGGTCTCTCGTGTCATCAGTGATGCCGTCGAGAAAGGACTTATCAAACCAGAGGACCCCGAGCAGGGTAAAAAATATGCCAAATACATCCCGCATTGGGCTTAATCGCCTCTCAGTTTTAATTGACTGGCAACAGGATTTAGTGCGCATGCCTGGGGCTGATATGCTGCAAGTCATTGATTCTGAGTGCCATATAAAATAATCTCTTATTTGACTGTTAATTGACTGGAACCCCTTTATGCCCCGCCTCCACGACACCTCCCACTACGACCTCTCCGACACCGAGAAGCGCGACCTCATCGCCCTGATCGAAAAGGGCAAACCCCTGCCGGAGAAATACCGCTTCCTCCTCTTCGCCGACAAGCGGGAGGTCGAGCTGGTCTGGAATGGCAAGAGCCGCGAAGTCTGCACCGCCATCCTCCCCTTCCAGACCCTCGAACACATTGACGAACCCAGGAAGGAAAAGCGTGACGACGAGGAATTTTCCTTTGATACCGGCGGACGCCAGATCAAGGGCTGGACCAACAAACTTATCTGGGGCGATAACAAGCTCATCCTCTCTTCCCTCAAAGCTGGCGCGCTCCGCCGCCAGATCGAGGACGCCGGCGGGCTCAAGCTCATCTACATTGACCCGCCCTTCGACGTCGGCGCGGACTTCAGCATGGACATCGAGATCGGCGGCGAGACCTTCCACAAAGAGCCGAACCTCCTCGAACAAATCGCCTACCGCGACACCTGGGGTCGCGGGGCGGATTCCTTCATCGCCATGATTTACGAACGCCTCATCCTCATGCGCGACTTGATGCACAGCGACGGCAGCATCTACGTGCATTGCGATTGGCGGGTGAACTCGCACATCCGCCTTGTTCTCGACGAGGTATTTGGAAGAGATAGACAACTCAATCAAATCGTCTGGAAAAGAATCTTCTCACACAGCGGTGGAAACAAATTCGGCATCGTTGACGATACTTTGCTGGCTTACACGCGAGGCGACAGATTCATTTTCAACAAACTGACGCGGCCACACGACGAGTCCTACATCAAATCTCATTACGGAAGCAGAGACGCTGACGGAAGGCAGTTCCGCTTGGTGACGCTGTCCGGAAAAGGTTCTGGGCCGGCTCGGAAATTCGGAGGTCGTGAAATAGCTCCGCCACCGGGCAGACACTGGGCTTGGTCGCAGGAGCGAATTGATCAAGGTTTGAAAAGCGGAAAGCTTGTGTTCGCTTCGACCGGTCAGCCGAACATCAAACAATACTTGGATGATACCGAGGGGACGATGATCCAAACGATTTGGGATGATTTGCCGGGCGTGAATCCCATTTCCCAAGAACTACTTGGCTACCCAACCCAGAAGCCCGAAGGACTTCTTGACCGCATCCTCAAAGCCAGCAGCAACGAAGGCGATTTGGTGGCGGACTTTTTCTGCGGCAGCGGCACGACGGCGGCCGTGGCCGAAAAGCTGGGCCGCAAATGGATCGTGACCGACCTCGGCAAGTTCGGCATCCACACCACGCGCAAACGGCTCATCCAGGTGCAGCGCGAGCGCAAAGCCGCCGGCCAGCCCTTCCGCGCCTTTGAAGTCCTGAACCTAGGACGCTATGAGCGCCAGGCCTACCTCAACATCTCCGGCAATCTCTCCGCCAAAAAGAAAGCCGACGCCCTCGCACGCAAGGAACAGGAATTCCGCGACCTGATCCTGAAGGCTTACAAAGCCACGCCCACCGACGCCGAAGGGTTTTTCCATGGGAAACAAGGCAACCGCCTCGTTGTGGTCGGCCCAATCAACCTGCCCGTAGGCCGGTTATTCGTGGAGGAAGTCATTACCGAGTGCCGCAAACGCAACGCCACCCGCGTGGACGTGCTGGCCTTTGAGTTTGAGATGGGCCTGTTCCCCGCCGTGCTGGAAGAGTCCAAAAACAAAGGCATCGATCTCGCCCCCAAAACCATCCCGCCGGAAGTGTTCGACAAACGCGCCGTGGAACGCGGCCAGGTTCGTTTCCATGATGTCGCCTATGTCGAAGCCACCCCCCGTTACGACAAAAAAGACAAACTTACGCTGGCCATCGAACTGACCGATTTCTCCGTTTATTATTCCCAAGGCGTGGTTGATGCCATCACCACCGAACTCAAAGCCGGTAAAAGTGAAGTCGTCTGTGAGCAGGGCAAACTGGTCAAATTCACCAAAGACAAAGACGGCGTCATCAAGCGCGACGTGCTCACCAAACAATGGACCGACTGGGTCGATTACTGGGCGGTCGATTTTAATTACGAAAACCGGAAAGAAATCATCAAAGTGGCCAAGAACCTGGGCGTGGAGGGCGCCCTCCCCGGCACGGCCAGCGCTGGGGAATTCCTCGACTTTGAAGAGCGCTGGACCGGGGCTTATATCTTCGAGAACGAGTGGCAGAGCTTCCGCACCCGGCAGAGCCGCGAGTTGGAACTGAAAAGCGCCACCCATACCTACGCCAAACCTGGTCGTTACGTTATTGCGGTCAAAGTCATTGATATTTTTGGCAACGACACCATGAGTCTTATGTCGGTAACCGTGGGATGAACATAAGGGCGCCAAAGTAAACTGAGAAAAACAGCAAAGTTTTTCCATGATTTAATCCGGAATCCTTTTGCGCCATGCCTCCGTCTACAAAGGGATGAAAGAGTCGGCGTGTAGCAGCCTCCTAAGAGTTGCCTGTTCGCATCTTTGCGTTACTCTCTTTCTCCCATGAGAGAACTCAAGCGCATCTTTGGTTACTGCCGTCAATACCCATGGTTTGCCGTCGGCACACTGCTCTGCGCGATTCTTTCCACTCTGGCCGGCATGGCCTTCCCTCTCCTGACCTGGCAGGTCATTGATACTGTAATGGCAGGAAAAGAACCCACCCGTCTGGCCTGGATGGCCGGCATTCTTTTTGGAACTTTTTTCCTGCGCGACTTCCTCAATGCCATCCGCATCAATCTCAATAATTTCTTCGAACAGCTGGTGGTTTTCGATCTGCGCAGCGAACTCTATGAAAAACTGCAGCGTCTTCCGCTCGGCTGGTATCACCATGAATCCTCCGGCGATCTGATGACGCGTGTTGTGGAAGATGTCACACAGATGGAGCGTGTCCTGATCGATGGGATTGAGCAGGGGAGTGTTGCGGTTCTACAGGTGGTCGGGGTGGGCTTGTTTCTCTTTTTTATCAATGTCGAACTGGCTCTCTGGGCCCTGGCGCCCATGCCCCTGTTGATCGCCGGAGCCATGATTTTCACCACTACGGCGCACAAGCGTTATCGCATTGTCCGCAAGGCCACCTCGGCCATGAACTCGTTCCTGTTGGATAATCTTCAGGGAATTCTCCAGATCAAATCCTTTGGCCGGGAAAAGCGCGAACTCGGACAGTTCCGGGACAAAGCCGCCAATCTGAAGGAAGCAACCCTGATCCTCATGCGTTCCTGGTCGATCTATTCCCCTTCCATGGCTTTCTTCGGGGCGGTGGGTGTGGTGCTGGTGCTTTACTTTGGGGGCCGTATCGCTCTGGAAAACCCATCGGCCCTGAGTGTGGGGCAGTTAACGGCCTTTGTTCTTTACGTGGGAATGTTCTATGATCCCGTCAACCGGCTGCATCAACTCAACCAACTGGTGCAGGGTGGACGCGCGGCAGCGGAACGTGTTTTTAAAATCCTGGACACGGAGGAAGAATACGAGCCGCTACAGCTGGGCACCCTTCCGAAAATCAAAGGCTCTGCCCGCAGCGTCCGCTTCGAGAATGTTTCCTTTGGCTATGACAGCGGACGATTGGTTCTGAATAATATCCAACTTGAGGCGGAAGCCGGACAGACCATTGCCCTGGTCGGACCGACTGGTGCGGGCAAGAGCACTCTGGTAGGACTCATCACAAGATTTCATCGTGCCAGCGGGGGACAGATTCTGATGGATGGAGTTCCCATTGACACCCTCAAGCTGGAAGAACTGCGAAAACAGATCGGCGTGGTTTCGCAGGAGGCCTACTTATTCAACAGCACCGTTCGTGAAAACCTGCTCTATGGCAATCCGGCCGCCACCGAACAGGAGATCGAAGAAGCACTCCGTGCCGCCAATGCCTGGGAATTCGTGAAGAATCTGCCGGAAAAACTGGAAACGAATGTCGGCGAAAAAGGCGTGAAACTCAGTGTAGGTGAAAAGCAGCGGCTCTCCATTGCGCGTGCTTTGCTGAAAAATCCTCCGGTCCTGATTTTGGACGAAGCCACGGCCAGTGTCGATACAGCCACTGAACGTCTGATCCAGCAGGCTCTGGATCACCTTTTGGAAAACAGGACATCGTTTGTCATCGCGCATCGCCTTTCCACGGTGCGCAGGGCGGACCTGATCTGTGTGTTGCAAAACGGACAGATTGTGGAGCGAGGAAAACATGAGGAGCTTCTGGCCCGGGGCGGCCTTTACGCGCGGCTTTGCCAGGCGCAGGGAACGAGCGAGACGATTGAGCAAGTGTTCACGCATCTGATGGAAGTCTGAGTAATCCGGATAGGGTTCAATTACACGTAAGATGTAGGCCGGGGCGATTAGCCGACTTTTCAGTTCGGCGGCTCATCGTAAGCTTCGTGTATTGAGCACATGTTACTAATTCCGAAGATATTTTTGCTTCATTTCGGAGGAACACAACCCCCCAACCGCATCCACTTGCTTCAACAGAGTTTTTGGCTATGTTGGGATCTTTATGAGTTTGGATTACGTCGCCGCCAACAGCTCCGTTGATCAATACCTCCGGGAAATCGGGGTTTATCCTTTGCTTTCGGCAGAAGAGGAGATGACCATGGCACTCCGTGCGCAAGTGGGAGATCCCGAAGCCCGTCTCACGATGGTGCAATCCAACCTTCGGCTGGTCGTGAAGATTGCGCTGGAATATACGGGGCTGGGGCTGCCTCTTCCCGATCTGATTTCTGAAGGAAATATCGGTCTGATGCGGGCGGCTGAACTGTTTGATCCGGCCAAGGAAACCAAATTCAGCACCTACTCAGCCCTCTGGATCAAACAGCGCATCAGGCGCGCCATCACCAACCAGGGTAAAACCATCCGTGTGCCCATCTGGAAAAACCAGCTGCTGCGTCGCCTGAAGATCACCACCGAGCGTATGGCCACACAACTCGGACGCCAACCGACGGAATTGGAAATTTCCGATGGTTCAGGGTTGTCGCCTTCTGATATCCTGAAACTTCAGGACGGGTCCGTGCAGATTTCGTCATTGGACGCACCACTGGGCCGGGAAGAGGATTCTGAAACAACGCTGGGCAGCCTGTTGCAGGATGAAACGGTTTCCCGGCCGGGGGACACCCTGGCCCGGCAGGAACTCCTGATGGAAACGGTGGCCTCTCTGGACATGTTGGACGATAAGGAATTAAAAATCATCGCCCTGCGCTTTGGCTTTGACGGGAAAGGGGAGCAGACACTGGATAGTATCGGGAAAAATTTCCGTGTCAGCCGGGAACGTATCCGTCAGTTGCAGGAACTCATTCTGGTCAAATTGCGAAAAAAATTTCACAAAGAGGTTTCGAGACTCCCGGAACGGCACCGTGACCGGGCTGTCCGGAATGTTCTGGAACGGCTGAAAAACCAGTTCAACTTTCCTGCCAAAAAAATGGCTTTCTTGTCCGGCATGGAACCTCTTCTTACCGTGGCTTCCTTCCACGGGCTTTGATGACAGAAAAGGCGAAGTCCGGAGACTTCGCCTTTTTGGGGATTTTATTTGGAACCGTATTTTAGTATTTTAGGTCCGATCAACCCTGTCTGCGGCCCATGAGAAGGGGCAGAAGATACATCAAGAGGTAAAGGAGGGAGGTAACGAAGGCCGCCACATAGGTCAGGGCTGCGGCGTTCAGGACTTTGCGCACACCGACTTCCGCTTCCTGGGAACCGAGGAAGCTCATGCGGTTCAGGATGGTGGTGGCACGCTTGGAGGCATCGAATTCCACCGGCAGAGTTATAAGGTTGAACATCATGATCGCACCCCAGCCTGCCGTCATGATCATGAGGTAGGTCTGGTTGCTGAATCCGCCGATGCCGGTGAACAAACCAATCATAGGGAGCCAGGTCACGATCTGGTTGGCATAGTTGGTCGCACCCACCGAGGCCATGCGCCAGGTCAGGGGTTTGTAGGCGATTTTGTGCTGGATCGCATGACCGCATTCATGGGCTGCGACCCCGAGGGCTGCGGCGGAGTTGCCATGATAATTCTGAGAGCTCAAAACCAGGCGTTTGTGCATCGGGTCGTAGTGGTCGCCGAGAAAGTCATTGGACTCGGTGATTTCCACATCATCAATCCCGGCCGCTTGGAGAATTTTGGCCGCGCAACGTGCCCCGGTATAGCCGGAGCCGGCGGGAACATCACTATACTTGGCATAGGTGCTTTTGACCTTCGCCGCGGCATAGAGCGAGATCCCCATTGTGAAAACAAAAACAGCAATCATCAGTATCATACGTATTAATCCTTGGCCCCTAATTTAGCCTGCCTTCCCGGAGCCGCAAGGGAAACCGCACAATGATGAAATTACATTTTTGTAAGCCTACAGGAAGGCAGATCAGGCGGATTGAAGGCCTTTTATGGGCAAACAGTTCTTTCTCATTGGCTTATGGCATGAGATTGGCTACTTCATAAACGCAACGCTCAACCAGATCCCATTATGCCTCAACCCGACTTTGTAAAAACAGGCTTTGCCAAAATTGACCGTGACCTGGAGCTCCTGGTTGGATGTTTCCGTGAGGTGTTGCTAGATCTTGGCGAAAAAGAAGTGGCCGAAGCATTGCCTTTCCTGAATGGAGGCAATACCAAGGCCGTGCCGGCCCGTTTTTCCAGCCGCGTCATGCAGGCTTACTGCGTCGTCTTCCAGTTGCTGAACATGGTGGAGGAAAACACTGCCGCCCAGATGCGCCGCGCCCGCGCCAGTCTCCCACGGAAACAGGATGAGACGGGCCTTTGGACTTTCTACCTGAAACGTTTGAAAAAAAGTGGCCTTAAAGAAGACGACATTGTGGAAGTCCTCCGTCAGGTCCGCGTCGAACCCGTTCTCACCGCCCACCCCACCGAAGCCAAGCGTTCCACCGTTTTGGAACAGCACCGCGCCCTGTATCTCCTGCTTGTTTCCCGCGAAAACAGCATGTGGACACCGGCCGAGTTGGAAAGCATCCGTGAAGAAATCAAAGTGGCCCTCGAACGACTCTGGCGCACCGGGGAAGTGTTGTTGGAAAAGCCTAAAATCTCCAAAGAACGTCAGACCATCACCTACCATCTGCGTGAAGTTTTTCCCAAAGTTCTGCCCCGCCTCGATCTGCGCCTGCGCCAAGCCTGGCTCAAGGCCGGGCTTGACCCCAAATGGATTGCCGACCCGGACAATTTCCCGCAACTCGCCTTCGGCACCTGGGTGGGCGGCGACCGGGATGGACATCCACTCGTCACCCATGAAGTCACTGTGGAAACCCTGCTGGAATTACGTCTCCAGGCCTTGCAGGTCCTTCAGGAACAACTCAGAAAACTTCCGAAAATCCTCAGCCTTTCCGAAGAACTCCACCAGGTTCCCGAAAAATTCACGGCGGAAGTTCAAAGCCTGGCCCGGGAACTCGGGGAACGGGGCGAAGCCTGCCTGAAACGCAATCCCCTCGAACCCTGGCGTCAATTGGCCAACATCATCGTGGCACGGCTACCCTTGAACAAAGGAGGAGCTGCCCTCGAAGAATGGCCCGGCTCCTACCGCTATCCCCGCGAACTACTGGCCGATCTCTATCTGCTACGGGATTCCCTGATCAAAATCGGTGCCTCGCGCCTGGCCATTTCCGACATCGACCCCATCATACGCCAGGTGCAGACCTTCGGCTTCCACCTCGCCCGCCTGGACATCCGCCAGAACAGCCAGTTTCACGACAAAGCCATGAGCCAGCTTATGATCGCCGCCGGACTGGACGGAAGCGACTTTGCCACCTGGCCGGAAAATGATCGTCTTGGCTTCCTCATGAAAGAACTGCGCTCGCCCCGCCCCTTCCTGTATGTGGATTCCGAAGTCGGACCCCAGGCCGATGCGGTGTTGAACTGTTATCGCGCCCTGGCCGCACACATCAATCAATATGGCAGCAGCGGGTTAGGCTCGCTTATTGTCAGCATGACGAAGCGGGTGTCGGACCTTCTGGTGGTTTACGTCCTGGCCCGTGAAGTCGGCCTCGCCAAATACACTGCCAAGGGTCTCTACTGCTCCATGCCGGTCGTGCCGCTGTTCGAGACCCTGGATGATCTGGAGTCCAGTGCCGGCATCATGCGCGCGTTTCTGCAACATCCCGTCACCCGCGCCTCCCTGCGTTATCAGAACAAAGTGGTCAAGGATGAGAAGGACGAAAGCTTCCCGCTCAACACCCGCCCGATCCAGCAGGTCATGATCGGTTACAGCGACAGCAACAAGGACGCGGGCATTCTGGCCAGCCAATGGGGTCTTTACAAAACCCAGAAGGAACTCCAACAAGCTGGTGAAGAAAATGATGTCAAGACCCGCTTCTTTCACGGCCGCGGCGGCACCATCAGCCGTGGAGCAGGCCCGACCCATCGTTTCCTGGAAGCGCTGCCCAACGGTGCCCTGGAAGGTGATCTGCGCGTGACCGAGCAGGGGGAAACCATCTCCCAGAAATACGCCAACCAGATCACCTCCGTTTACAACCTGGAACTACTTCTGGCCGGAACCACCGGGGTCACCGCAGGCCACCGGCATCGGCCGAAGGATTATTCCAAATTTGAGCCACTCGCCGCCCAGCTCTGTCTTTCCAGCTCGGAATTTTACCGGGAATTCATACTGGCGGATGACTTCATCACCTTCTACGGGCAGGCCACTCCGATCGATGCCCTGGAACAAAGCCGCATCGGATCACGTCCCTCCCGCCGCACTGGGGCCCGTTCTCTGGAGGATCTGCGTGCCATTCCCTGGGTCTTCAGTTGGAACCAGTCGCGCTTTTATGTCCCCGGCTGGTTCGGGGTGGGCTCGGCCCTGGAACAATTTTCCAAAGGCGGAGAAGAGGCCTTCGCCTCGCTTCAGGAAGCGGTCAAAGTCTGGCCCTTCCTGCGCTATGTCCTGACCAACGTTGAAACCAATCTGGCCAGTGCCGACCTGGAGATTATGAAGACCTATGCCGGGCTGGTGGAAAACACCAGGCTGCGCAACCGTTTTTTTAATCTAATCGAGTCCGAATACCACCGCACCCACCGTATGATGGATCTGCTCTTTGGAGGTGGAACCCTGGAAAAACGCAGGCCGCGCATGGTCGCTACGCTTAAACTGCGTGAAGAGGCTCTGGCCACCCTGCACCGCCAGCAGATTTCCCTCCTGCGGGAATGGCGCAAACTCAAGGAAAAGGAAGACCAGGGCGAAGCCAACAGACTTCTGCCTGATGTGTTGCTCTCAATCAATGCCATCGCCGGCGGATTGCGCACGACCGGCTGATTCCCTCACCGACCCGATGAACCAAATCCCCTGATGACAATCACGGGGAATGCGCTAAAGAGTATGGAGACGGCGTTGCCCGCCGACTATGTCTCTTCCCATGGAAACCTCATTGCCTCCTCCAACGGATGGAGAGGATACGTTGTCGCCGCCACCCGTGCGGGGCGTTTCCCTCTCCACGGTTTTCAGGCTGCTGGAAGAAGAAAGCCACGAGCATCCCATCACTATCCGTCGGATGCTACGACATCTGTCCGGGCGTGGTTATCCGGCGGTGATCGCCCTTTTTAGCATCCCGGCTATTCTGCCCGTGATTGCCGTGCCTATGGGTTTTGTTTTGATTTTTTCTGGGTTACGGATGGCCTTTGCCCGGAAACTCTGGATTCCCAGCAAGGTGCAGGATTATGAGCTGCCCCAGGTGCGGGTGGTAGAGATGGTGAGCAAAGCCACGGATGTTTGTGTCCGGGTGGAGCGTTTTTTGAAACCCCGGCAAAGCTGGATCTGTTTGCATCCCTGGTCACACCAGATTCACGGGGTGTTGATTGCCATGATTGCGACAATGCTGCCCTTGCCGATTCCCGGAACCAACTGGTTGTATGCCCTGCCGCTGGTATTCATCGGGCTTGGGCTGATGGAGAACGACGGGTTGGTTGTGGCGATTGGGGATATCCTGGGATTGCTGGCGCTGTTGGCCACCCTGCTCGCCCTTTTCCTGGGGAAAGCCGGCATCCAACAGCTTTTTTCATTCGTGATGTAGGGTTGGAAAAACCAGAACGAATTGAACAGGAAGACCGCCAAGGTCCGCGAAGATTCCTGATTACTTGTCCCGGACTTCGACCAAACCAGGTTTGGATGGCCAGACCCAATCGCCTTTGTTTCTGTCTTTGGACGTGTAGCCTCCGTCATCGGTTTCGTTCCAACCGACTGAATAGATCAAGTAGTCCTCCCCGTTCTTGCCCACGAATTTCAAAGGCTCACCATTTACGATGTCCAAGGGTAAGGCGGACAGATATTTAGGAACCAGCACTTCCAGGGATGCGGGGATTTTTCCTGTCGCCAGGCGGTAACGCTCTAAGGAACAGGCGATTTGGATCATGCGATTGAGGTTTTCTGTTTCGACACTTCTTTTAAAGACTCCCGAAAGAGCCGGAAAAGCAAGAAAGGTCATCGGTGTCATTAGCCGTTGCGTAACATCCCCCGACTTGCTTAAGAATTCCTCGTCCAATTTTCTAAATTCTTCCAAACCTGATAATCCTTTTCCGAATTTTCCGCACAGCTCTATAGATCGTTGCATCCACCCTGAATAAAGCCCGCGATCCATATCCATCCAACCTTTCGGCCTTAAAAAATATGTCTTTGTCAACAAGCTCTCCCAACTGAATGAGGATAACTCATTCAAGTTCGTCACACTTTCCAAAAATTCTACCTGGTTCCCTTGAGTGGCCTGCAGAATTGTGATCCGCTCCCAACGCATGCCTTTTTGGTAATCTGAAAATTCATCAGATTTTTTAGTCGCCAGATCCTGAAGCTCCGATATCTGTTTTTCATTCCACGCTCTTCGCTGGAGGCCTGCCCATATCGTGTTCCCATTGACACTGTTTACGGTCATGGAAACTACATTTCCTATGAGGAAGGTATCTTTCTTTGCAATTTCGGAAAGCCGTTGGATATAGCGGATGTCTTCAAGAGCCAGGTCTGACCTACCCCTGCCCATGTGATCCAAAGCCTCCAACTGATAATATTTTCCCAGACCCATGATGAAACCCCAATGTGGTGTGGGTAAGGAAAAACCTAAGGAATAGTCATGGTTCCAGTTGATTTGAGGCCGATCCAAGGCTTGTCTGATTTCCGATAAAAGCGCTCCGTTTTTGTCCTTGAACTTTTCTAGCACCGCAAAATCCGGAATCGAAGCAATCCTTCCGTAAGCATAGGAAGGAAGAACGTTAGGTTTTGAATTCAGCTCATTGATCACCTTATTGATCTGCTGAATGCGGGGGACAGGTGGCATTTCCTGTATTGAAATGGTTTCTTTGGTGGCCATATCGTAAGCAAAAGCTTCCTGAAAGATGGCCGCCATCGCGACATTTCTATCATCAGGGACTGGGGCCGGAACCAGCTCCGCAATGGTCAAGGGCTCGCTTATTGCCCGTAGCTGTGCCTCCATTTCCTTCCACGCACGGGCCCCACGCCAATTTTCCACGGCATAAAAAAGGGTGATCAAGGTTCCCAGAACCAGCAGCATAACCGCCGTCCATCGTAACAGTTTTTTTTTCATAAATATTCCTATATCCAGGCCTGTCCCGCCATAGCCTCGGCGTCGGCGGAGGCGCTGACCCGGGTGCTTCTATTGTGTTGTTTGAATGTCCAGATAAGTCGGCCTAACCCAAGCGCCGTCAGCGCCCCGGTCAATAACAAGCCTCTGACTTGCGCATTAATTCGTTTTGAGATCCTCCCTTGGAATAGAGAAATTTCCCTTGTCCAAATCCACTTCGAATCGGGGCGTTTCCAATTGGGCCAAAAGGTAATCCCTCTCGAGCTTGGCCTCTTGCCATTCTGCCCAGGATATCGGCGGCCCGGAGGGAGCGATGCTTTTCGGTGTGTCCAAATGCAAGGCAAGAATGATCAGCCAGATACAAGCGAGACTACCGCAGAACGTATGACCCGGATATAGGGCTCTTAAAAAACTGAAACCCGAAAACCGAAAACTGTGAACTTCCGTTCCTTCTTCGCAACCTGCCAAAACAATACGACGCAGATCCGACGGCACCGCCTTCGGCCTCAGTTTCTTTAGTTGTTTTTCCAGATCACTCATAAAGTTCCTTGTAAACAGGACGCAACAGGGTCTCCATTTTGTCTAAAGCATAACGATACCTGCTGGCTGCAGTGTTACCCGGTATGCTCAGGATCAGGCTGATTTCAGCAAAGGTATATCCCTCCCAGACTTTCAAATGAAGCACGGCACGTTGATCTTCAGGCAGTTCTCCCAAAGCCCGGCTGACCCCCGCACTCCATTCCAGGTCGTTTCCGGTTTTGGGATTTTCGAAAAGAAGGGGGGTTTCCAAAGCCACGGCCTCTTCCATCTTGTCCCGCGACTGCCGATGCCTGATCAGGTCAACAAAAAGATGGTAGGCCGAACGCAGCAGGAAGGCTTTGGGATTCTCCGCATGGTCGAGAAGGTCCGGTTTGCGGGCGATTTTAAGGAAAAGTTCCTGGATCAGATCGCGCGAGTCCGCTTCGTTGCGGGTCAGGTTCAACAGAAAGCCGAATAAGGCATTTGCGTGCTCGTCATAAAGCCGGTCCAAAGGAAGTCGCTCCCGCATCAGTATATGACGAAGCTGATGTTAGCTTTTGTCTAGGATAATTTCCTGGATTGTAGGACGGGCTGCGACACTTCACGTTGTGGCGCAGACGAGCTCGTCAATGTTGACCGGCTCATGACCTTTCATCCGGCAGATGCGGAGGATGGCGTTCTCGAAACTTTCCGTGGTGTTGATCAGCCGGATTTCCACCCGCAGGAAATAAACCGGAAGGTCCCGCCGATCCACCCGGGGGAAGCGGACCGCGTCTTTTTCCGTGGTCAAGAGCGCATGACCGCCGCGGGCACGGGTGCGGTTGATGGCATTCAACACTTCCTGCTGGCTGAAGCGGTGGTGATCCGCGTAGTGACGACTGTAGATAATCTGCCCCCCCAGCTGTTTGAGCCCGGCTTCAAAACTTTCCGGAACGGCAATGCCCGCAATGGCCCCGATCTCGCGATCCTGCAGATATTTGAGCGGCTTCTGTTCGCCGGTGTAGAGATCCTGAAGATAAAGGGGATAATGGGCGCATTCGAAAATTTCCGCGTGTTTGTTATAAAAGCGGATGCGTTGTTTCAGCAGGGAGATATCCGAGCCATCACACTTGGTGATAAAGATCACATCCGCGCGGTTGAGGTGATTGTGCGGCTCGCGGAGCGTTCCTCTGGGCAGAAGGTATTCATTCCCGAAAGGTGTGTGCCTGTCCACCAGGGTGATGTTAATGCGTTCTTTCAATGGCAGGTATTGGTAACCATCATCCAGCAGCATCGTGTCGCAATTGAATTTTTCGATGGCGTAAGTGGCGCTTTTCACCCGGTTTTTGTCCACAAGGACCACGACATTCTGCAGATTGGACGCCAGCATGTAGGGTTCGTCCCCCGCCCGTTCCGAGTCCAGAAGCAGAGAGCGTCCGTTGGAAACCACCCGGGGCGGTTCTTCGCCGCGGCCACGGATGTAACGGTCGATCAGGCGTTGGCTGAGAGGTTTGGGCACACTTTTGTAACCGCGGCTGAGGACGGCGACTTTGCGCCCGTGTTTGGTCAGGGTTTTGGCGAATTTTTCCACGATGGGCGTCTTGCCCGTGCCCCCTACAGTCAGGTTGCCGACACTGATGACCAGGCTGCCCACCGGGTGCCAGCGCAGGATGCGTTTTTGGTAGAGCCACCATCGAAGGCGCATGATGCGGGTATAAAGCAGGGAGAGGAGGAACAGAAAGGCCCGCAACAGGGTGGCGCGGTTGCCGTAACGCCTCTCGAGAATGACGTCGATGGCAAACTGTTCGAGTTGTTCAAGGGTTTTGCTGGCCATGGATTTTGCTTACCAGTAACGGTGAATACCTTAAGCATCCAAGCGATGGTCTGCGCTGACAAGATGCAAATTCTCAGCCATACACCGGACATCGAGCGTGTGGTCGAAGAAATCACGTTGATGCATGGGAAGCAACTTCACGTGGATTCTTTAAAATTTTTCAGAGGCCCATAGAATCCGGCAACATCCAGATTAATCCAAACCACTCAGGCAATCAGCTTTTCCGTTGCCGCATCAAAGAAGCGGACCTTCTTCATGTCAGCCACCAAAGCAATTTTGTGTCCAACCTCGTTCTTGGCCTGCATCTGTTGGGAACGGGCAATGATGCTGTGATGACCGGTGTTGAGATAGAGATAGGTTTCCGCTCCCATCGGTTCGAGAACCTCCAGGGTCGCCTCAAAGGTGGCACCCGGATCGGGATCGGACGCATAAAGTTTGTCTTCCAGGTTTTCCGGACGAACTCCCAGAACCACCTTCTTATTTTCGTAGGGGCTGAGTTTGCGGGCATGTTCATCGTCCAGAGTCAGGGAAACCAGGCCGGGCTTGTCATCCAGGCTACGTTCCTCAAAGACGAGGGAATTGTTTTTACGGACAATAATGCCGTTGAAAAAATTCATCGGAGGACTGCCGATGAAGCCGGCCACAAAGAGGTTGGCGGGTTGGTGATAGATGGTCAGGGGCTCGGCCAGTTGTTGGATGATTCCGTTCTTCATCACCACGATGCGGTCCGCCATGGTCATGGCCTCGATCTGGTCATGGGTGACATAGATCATGGTGCTGTTGAGACGGAGATGGAGCTTGGAAATTTCCGTGCGCATTTCCACGCGCATTTTGGCATCCAGGTTGGAGAGGGGTTCATCGAACAAAAAGGCCTTGGGCTGGCGCACGATGGCACGGCCGAGGGCCACACGCTGCCGCTGTCCACCGGAAAGAGCCTTGGGTTTACGTTCCAGAAGATTGTCTGGATGAGTCAGTCCCAGGATTTTGGCGGCGTTCATGACGCGCTTGTCGATCTCCGCCTGGGGCAGCTTGCGGAGCTGGAGTCCAAAGGCCATGTTCTTATAGACCGACATGTGGGGATAGAGGGCATAGTTCTGGAAAACCATCGCGATGTCACGGTCTTTGGGGGGGATATCGTTGACCACTTTGCCGTCGATGTAGATCTTGCCCTTGGTGATTTCTTCCAATCCGGCGATCATACGCAAGGTGGTGGTTTTTCCGCAACCGGAGGGGCCGACCAGAACCATGAACTCCCTGTCTTCGATTTCGAAATGGGCATCATCGACCGCCACTTTGTCCGGGCCTTCCTTTTCCCCTTCATAAATTTTATACACGTGTTCGACGATGACTTTGGCCATGGTTTTTGTTCCTTTGATCAGGTTGTTGGTTGCCCATCATAAAAGCGCGGCGGATGGGCGGTCTGCCGTGCGTCATCCCGTCTTAAAAATAAAAACGGAAGTCCTTTGGTAGCGAAGACTTGTATCGGGGTCAATGCGAATGCGGCCTTCCAAGTTCAGCGCGTGACACAAGGTGGCGTTTTTTGGCATAATGAGGGAATGTCTGATCAAAAATTGTTGCTCTGGGATATCGACGGCACATTGGTTTCAACGGGAAGGGCGGGAGAGTTCGCTCTTGATAGTGCTCTGGATCGGTGCTTTGGAATCAAGGGCTCCATTGAACACGTGGATTACAGGGGACGCACGGATCGCCGCATCGGTGAAATGTTGTTGGAACTACACGGGGTCGAACGCAGCCCGCAGAATCTGCATGACTTCATGGAAACCTACCTGGTCTGTCTGGAACAAGAACTGCCCAGGAGGGAAGGGGTGGTTCACCCGGGCATCCTCGATATTCTCGAACTGGGCAGGCACAAGAAGCATCTGGTCAATGCTCTCCTGACGGGGAACCTGGAGCGCGGGGCCAAACTGAAGCTGGAACATTACAAAGTCTGGCATTTTTTTGAATTCGGAGCCTTCGCGGACGATTCCGCTAACCGCAATGATCTGGGGCCTGTCGCCTTGAGACGGGCGGTCGAGAAAAAAGGGCTGCATATTCCCCCAGAACGGGTCTTTGTCATCGGCGATACCCCGCATGATATTGCCTGTGCACGAGTGATCGGGGCCAAGGCCATTGCGGTGGCGACGGGAGGCTATCCCAAAGACGAGTTGGAGGCCCACGCACCGGATGCTCTGTTTGACGATTTCAGACACCCGGAAGAGTTTTTTCGGTTGATTGAAACAATCCGGTGACAGGCAAACCTGTGCTGGACAAAGGCCTGAAGCTTTCCAAAGTTATAGGATAGTGTTCCCCCCGACCATGCAGCCCAAGATCCCGCGAAAAATCAACGTCATGCTTGTTGAAGATGAGGAGTCCCTTCGCCTTTTGTTGGGCAAAGTGCTGACCCAATCGGGTTTGAATGTCATCGCAGCGGAATCTTCCGAGGAAGCTCTGAGCCTTTGGGATGAGCGTGAAGGAAAGATCGATGTCCTGGTCACCGACCTGATGATGGACGGGTTGAACGGGTTTGAACTGGCGGAAAAACTACGCGACAAGAAACCGGAGCTTCAGGTTATTTGTATTACCGGCTACAGCCTGGACATGCTGGACCAACAGTTGTCCCGGCATCCGGACTACAGCCTTTTACAGAAGCCTTTCCGTCCCAGGGATCTGGCCGATCTGGTAAGGAAACATTTGTTTCCCGCTCATACCTGAGCCAGCCCACGGTTCTGGTGTGAATGACTTTATTTTTAGTCTTTTGTCAGGAAGTTTTTTGCCTTAGACTACTTTCACGATTCAGCTCGAAACATTCCAGCAGATCCCTCTTTTCGCCGGGCTTGAGCCTGCGGCTCTGGAATTCCTTTGCACTTTGGCCAAGCCCATAGAACTGCATCGCGGAGATATCGTTTTTCAGGAAGGCGATGAAGGCCATTCCCTCTACATCATGGCCTGGGGAAAGGTGGAGGTGGTGCACCGACTCGGCTTCGGGGATGAGGTCATCCTGGCCGAGCTGAATGCCCCTGATTTTTTCGGGGAGATGAGCATTCTGGACAATCACCCCCGTTCCGCCTCCATCCGTGCCCTCGACGACTGTTCGATTGATGTCTTGTTGAACACGGACCTCTATCATCTTTATCAGAAATGGCCCGAGCAATATGCCATTCTTGTTCTGAACATGGCCCGTGATTTGGCGCGCAGGCTTCGGGTCATCAATCAGGAGTTCATTCTGCGCAAAGAAATCATGCAGGGCCATCTCTGGAGTCCAGAGGCTGTTCCACCGCAGTAGGTGCAAAAATTTTATCTTCTACTCAGATCTATCTGGGGATTCCAGCGCAAATAGGTTCCATTGTTCTCCTCGGCCAGCTTCATGAGGAAAGACTCTTCAACCGATCCTGCCTTGAGATAAAAACCGATGGAATGGATACGGATTTGCCTGTCCGTTTTCTCGCGGAGGAATCTGGTTTCTGTCAACAGAGCCTGCGGCTCGGAGGATGTGGGTATTCCGTCAGTCAACAACACCAGTGAATCCGGTTTCATGGCAACTGCGAGGCGGATACCACCCTGCAGATTGGTGCTGCCGCCACAATCCACATCACTATCAAGGTAGCGGTAGGCTCTCAGTATATTATCACGGGTTGCTTTGAGCGGCTGCGGGGAAAAAGCACTGACCCGTTCGGCAAAGAGTATGATGTTGAAGGATTGATCCGGACGCAGGCAGGCCAGGGCCCGTTTGAGTTCATCATAGGCCTGGGTGAGCCGGGTGGAGGTTCCGCTATGCTGGAGCATACTGCCGGAGATATCGATCAGGAAGACAGTCCTGTTTTTTTCTTCCGGCCTTAATCCAAAAAAGTTCATGCCCCCTTTTCCGATTTTTAGATAATGCTCGAAGAGCGACTCTGGAGAGCCTACGGTGTCGTTGTTATCGCGCAGTTCCAGCTCAGCTGGGGCGGCGTTTTCCGATTCTGGAGGCAGATTGACCGACTGTGTGGGAACCCGGTAATGTCGTTCCACCAAGGGCGCCTGTCCGGGAATGATCACGTCACCGGGGACTTCGAACATGACAAAACGGGTATGAGGAAAGGAGGGGGCGGGCTTGGAATGAATCACCACACCGCGAAAGGTCAGAATCACCAGGATATGGACGCCCAGGGAGATGCCGAGGATTTTCCAAAAGGTGGGGTTCTTCACTGGCTGTAGCTTAGCTGCAGACGGGCTTTAGTACAAACCGAAAGATGCCGTGTCCGCAGACTACTTTTTGTCCGTGCGGGAGGAGTCGATCATGGCCCAGAAGTTGGGGTTTTTTTGAAGTTCTTCATCTTCAGCCAAGGGAAGCTGGGAACGGTAAAAAAAGTCCTTCAGGGAATTTTTGTTCAGGACACGGTGCACTAACAAACCCTCCTCGGTCTTTTCGAAGTAGAGGCGGTAATCCGTGGCCCGGAAGCGATAAAGAGTCCGGTCATTCTGAGTGATCTTCCCGAATTTGTCGGGGTTGTTTTCCACGTAGTCGGGGGAAAAAGCCTGGAACTCATCCAAAATCTCCAATTGGAGTAGTTTAGGAAGCGCGCTCATTTCGGCGGAGCTGACTGGTGTGAAGATGATCTGGAACATGGACTCAACGTATTAGCCCTCAGTAGGGGAACTGCCAAGCAGTTTGAAAACGCTCCTTCCGCGTAGGTAAGCCGCCAGCCGAGAACGGAAACGGAGGAAAAGGGCCAAAAGTAGTGCCAGAATAATCCAGGCGGGTTCGGAAGCCTCTTGGAGTTCCAGCACTTCGTGCCCTGCCAGTTTTTGTTTTTCCTTCAACTGTAGGATTTTCCATTGGGCGCTGTTTTCCACCACGATGTAGCTGGTGGCAGGTACAAGAATGCCGGATTCCTTGCTTTGGTAAACGAGATCCGCCAAGCGTGAAGACCGCAAAGAAGGATTCTGCCGCTGCGCAATTTCCTTCGCCCAAAGGGCCATGCCCGTTTCGTAAAGCTTGTGGCTCACCTTTTTAGGAAATATCTGCTTGGAAGATCCATCCGCTGCCCAAAGTTTGACCTCATCCGCGCTCTTCAGCAACCCCATCCAGGAACCGAAAGGGCGGACAACGAAAAGGCTGCCGTCCGCCTCTGCGAGAATGACCTCACGCGTGGCTAGTCCTTTCCTCGAACCTTTCACCAAGCGCAACGGATCGGCGCCGCGGGCCTCATATAAAGGAAAGTCTCCTTGAGCGAGGAAATAGGGAGTCGTGTCGCCCCAATGCATCTCCTTCGTCGCAGGCGAAACCACAATAAACACCGGATAAGCATCTGCACTTTTCCTGCTCAATTCTGCTTCATAGGCCAGAATCTCTTCCTTGAGCGCCTTGTCCGGAACAAAACCACCTTTTCTTTTCCAGGAATCCAACTCCCCCTCTGTAAGCAGTGGGGTTGCCAGAGAACGCTCCCCGCTGGGCAGCTGCCTGCCCTCATAATGGGCCAAGGTAATCCGTGCCTTGGAAAAACCGGCTAGTTCCGGGGAAGCAACAATCTCCCTAAGCCTTGTGTTCCACTCATTCGCAGTCCAGGATACACCTTCCGAATGGTCAAGAATGAAGTGAATGTAGCCCTCCTGGTTTATTTTCGGCCACCCATCCATGGCACCGTTGAAAATCAGGCTGCACCCTCCCGGATGATCAGTCCGGTGAAAATTCTGGGGCTTAAGTTTTGGAAATCCCCCCAACGGTGCTGGAAAAAATTCATAACCCTTGATAAACATGATCTCATTTGACGTCCTATTCGACTGATAGTCAGACAAAGACCCCGTCTTGTCAGGAGGGTAGTATTGGGTCGGATGGCGGAGCTCTGTCAAACTTCCCGAACTAAGAAATTCAATTTCTGTTGTCCTGACCTCGCCCGCCTCCAAAGGGAATACACGAAGCTCCAAGGTGTTGGGTCCGATGTAACGCAGAATACCGGGATCACGGCGTGTCTGGTCGCGAATCTGTTCATAGACCCAGAGCGCCGTCTTTTTTTCAAACAATTTTCCCGGGACTCGTTCATTGCCGATATGCAGCCAGTAGTTGGTAACAAGAACCCCCTCGGGGATGCTAATGAGGGCTACGAATTCGTTCTGAACCTTGGCATTGTTCTTGATTTGAAGAACGCTGGTGGAACGGATACACTCTCCATCCGTGCGGTTGAAAGTTTCTACGGACTGGATGACCGCTTGCTCCCTCGGCAGCTGCAAAGGCCGCATGCGTGGCTCCGACCGCGATTGCCGGTTGCTCCTGCGTCCAAAGGGGGCAAACTCATCCATCTTGTTCCCTTTCGCCTTGGGAAGAGGTTTTCCCAGGAAGGCCTGGTTCATTTCCTCCATTTTAGAGTCAGGGAGAAACAGGTTGTCAAAAACCACCTTGTTGTAGAGATCGGACAGAATGGGAAGAACCTGGCCCTCCTTGAAGTTGACCAGCTTTTCCAGGGTTTTCCCCAGGCGTTGCGGACTTCCGGAAAAGTTTTTACGCGGATAAAGTTGCGGACTGTAGATGTAATCCAGTCCCTGATGTATCACCACCCTGTCGAGCAGGGCCTGGCCGGCAAACCAGAGGGGAAGCACGGCGAACGCAGCAACAAAGGCAAGAAGGCTGCGCTGTTTTCCCCACCGGGTAACGAGTTGGCCATATCCCGCCAGCAGGCGCTGGACATGAACCATGAACAGAACTACAGGGGCCAGAATGAGAAAGCCGGCCCCCATGACAATCATGGCCGGGACAAACAATGGAAGGAAGGGAAGGAAAATGACAAAAAAGTAGAGCGTGAAAGGAAACATCACCACTTGAAGGAGAATGGCCAAGGGCCGCCCTTTGGATTGGGGAAGACATCCCCCTAGCAGAACCAGCCCGTTGACGATGGTCAGCACATATACGGCCGTCAGCTGAAGATTGACTGGAAAGGGAATGGCCTGGTTGAGCAACAATCCTCCGAGAGGCAATACCAGCGAAGCAATCAGAACCAGGGCGAACTGATACCTGCTCAACCATGTGTGCAGACGGATCAGGAGCCGCATTAACCCGATAAGCATCAGGGCCGTGCTTAGAATGAGAACAGGAATAACCGCGAAAGGCCCAACATCGGGATAATGCTGGAATTGCCGGGCCACGAGCATCAGCATATACCAGAAAAGAGGAATGCCAACGAGCATGCCGCCACTCAGCAGCATGTCCTTGAGTTTCGAAAGCCTTGATGGAAAACAGGCCAGGCCTAGCAATGCATAAAAACATCCCGGCATCAGGCAGGCGAACTGGCTTAACAATAACGTTTCGCGGTCCAGAATCCAGGAAGGCACAGTCCGGGGGAGGCAATCTTCAAGAACTCGTAGATTCATCCAGGCGAAGCTCACAAACACCACAATCAAAAGCAGGAACCAGAGGACGTTCAGCGGCCTCCCGTTCCACTTCAATTTAAGGGCGAGAAAAGTAAGAGTGAGAATCAAAGCTCCGTTTGTCATCAATAGAACCAACGCCCAGTGTTGATTCGCTTGGCCATTCATTTCCCCATACGCCAACCAGACGGCCTGGGCGTTGATCAACAAAAGAATCACCAGGGGCAGGACGCAGAGCCACAGGAGATTCAATGGAGAGAAAAAAGCGACGGGCAGCAGGGACTGCCTTTCTTTTTTATCAGGATTGGAAGATTCAACAGCTTCGGTTTCGGACGACATGCAGGATCCTTTCACAACTCAGGGTGGCAACCAACAGATAGGGCATAAAAATCAGGACTCCCACGGAATAGTGGAACAGCCCGGACCAGTGCGGTGGAATAAAACCCAGGGCCAACGGAGAAAGCCAGGCCACGCAGCACAGGCGCGAGGTGTTGGCCAACAGCGTCATGACAAAAGCCGCGCTTACACAGGGAAGGATCATCAGGAATTTTTTCAGGGACTCTCCGCGCTCCCGCCCCCGCAGGGTCAGCCAAAAAAAAACAGTGCCGGCCAAACAAAAGAAATCGTAACCGCTACAAGACAAGCCCACACGCAAGGCCGCTTGAGGAAAAAACAGCAGCGGATAGCCGTCGGCATCCTGTTGCGCTACAGGATTCAGTATAAAGCCCACCACATCGGCGGCAGGGCGGCAGAAAAAGTCCCTTTTCAAATCCGGGAAAAGATCAGGCATCAACTGCAGGAGAAAAAAGAGAACCACCGGGAAGAAATGTGCGCCATGCCCCTTACTCAACCGTTTTACCGGAAACGGAATTGCATCTGGAGCCGTAGGGGATTGGCTGGCTAACATAATGGGGCTGACGTCAAGCCTGAACGCACTCGGCCAAATGTCAGCAGCAAAATGGAAGAAAAGCTTCGCTGTTGTACGAAACGCCAAATCATGCTGTGATTTCAGCATGGCCACCACTTTTTCATCCAAACCGGGGCAGCTGATCATCATGGGCGTCCCGGGCCCATGCCTGACCGCCGGGCTTCGCAGCATGATCCAACGCATCCAGCCCGGCGGCTTCATTCTTTTCAACCGCAACTTGGAATCCGCCCTCCAGATATTTGAGCTGATCACGGATTTGAACTCGCTTTGCCAAAGCCCTCCCATCATCACCATCGATCAGGAGGGCGGCCGCGTTTCGCGTCTTAAAGCCGTGGGGGAGATTCCTCCCTCGGGCCTGGAACTGGGGCTGGCGGCCAACGCGGCCTGGTCCAGGGAGCATGGCGTTTTAACCGGACAATTGCTTCGCAGTCTGGGATTCAATCTGAATCTGGCGCCCGTTGTGGATTACACCCTGGATGAAGCTGCTGACAATTCTCTGCGCGGACGCTGTTACGGAAACAACCCGTCCAGTGTCATTGCGCAGGCCGGTGCTTTTCTCGAAGGAATGCAATCCGCTGGCGTTCTGGGCACGGCCAAACACTTTCCCGGCTACACCTTCTGCGAGCTCGATCCACATGGGGAACTTCCCAGGATCACGCGGTCCAAGGAAGAAATCGGACGTGATGAACTCACTGCCTTCCGGGCTTTTGTTCCCAAGGCCGAGTGCTTCATGATCGGTCACGGGCATTTCACCGCATGGCACAAGGATCCGTTTCCCGCCTCCATGTCCCGCGCGATCGTAACCGGACTTCTAAGGGAGGAGCTGGGTTACCAAGGGGCGATCATGACCGACGATCTGGAAATGGGAGCCATTGCCAACCGTTATGGAGCCGCCGAAGCCACACGCCTGGCCATCGAAGCGGGAGAAGAATTGTTGTTGTTCTGTCACAACCCGGCCTGTGTGGAGATTGCCTGCGATCAAATTGCCTTGATGCCTGAAGCAACGTGGCAGCCTGCCCTGAAGTCCGTTGCCAACCTGAAAGCCAAACTGGCTCCCGCGCCGAAGTCTTTCGATGAGGCAGCTTTCCTGACCATCAACGAAGAAATCAAAGCACTCCGATTGAAAGTGCATAACTCCTTACAGGCTTGAGTTTGTTTCCCAGTATCCCATCGATATTCCATTGGAAGAGATCAACGCAGCCCTGAGCCGTGTTTTTGGTAGGAGCGACCTCCCGCCGCAACTGTAGTCTATCCCACGGATCTATTAGTAACTCCCCTTCGCGACACGAGGTCGCTCCTACAGTGGCAGAGGATTCCAAAAACGAAAAGGAAAGCCCGCAATGATCGTCATTGCTCACGGGAGCTTTTCCCCCAAATTTAAAAAACTGGCCGACACGAATGTAGCTTGGGCATCTTGCCCAAGTTGTTTAGCCCTTGGGCAAGATGCCCAAGCCACGAAACCCTGGCCGACCAGGATTCCGGCTCTATGTTGGGAGGATGCCCTCCAAACTATCAACCACAGACATCAAGGCAAAGTTGCGCAGCCTTCCCTCATGGCAGTTGAAAAAGAAGAAACTGCATCGCGAATTCAAATTCAAGGACTTTGTCCAAGCCTTCTCCTTCATGACGGCCTGTGCCTTGGAAGCGGAGAAAATGAATCATCATCCGGAATGGTTCAACGTCTGGTCTTCCGTCATGGTTGATCTGCAAACGCATGATGCCGGGGGCATCACAGAACTGGATTTCACCCTCGCAGGCAGGATGGAAAAGCTGGCTAAGAAATTTTAAAAATGGGAGGGTTGCCCAATAAAGGCGCTAAAGGCGCTAA
>Ga0163148_10002064_pt1 | contig 24930 bp, 27 predicted proteins | sample OliLakLV19MP7P2_FD_148606 | JGI IMG/M metagenome (GOLD analysis project Ga0163148, IMG submission 148606) | Freshwater microbial mat bacterial communities from Lake Vanda, McMurdo Dry Valleys, Antarctica- Oligotrophic Lake LV.19.MP7.P2 | ecosystem: Environmental > Aquatic > Freshwater > Lake >... | reverse complement strand
CGTGTCCCAATATTTCTTGAATATAACGCAAATCAGTGCCCGCTTCCAACAGGTGGGTGGCATAGCTATGTCGCAGCCAGTGAAGCGTAACTGGTTTTTTGATCCCTGCTTTTTGTAATGCCTGTTTCAACACTAATTGTAAACTTCGCGCATCATAGGGCATGCCCGCATGTTGGCCTTCAAATAAATATCGTTTGGGTTTAAATTGGAAATTTTGCTACCCTTAACCACTTCTTTTCGTGAGAGTGTGATCATTGAAAGTTATCTCACGACCATCATTTAGTATTCTTATAAAAATAACTAAATGTCAAAGCTTGCGATGGTCAAATCTGTGTGGAATGAATTGTTTGGCATCGCGAAAAATAATGGTCACTGATAAACGAAATAAAGTGGTCAACCACCATAAAATCTCCACCAACTCCATTTCATCCAAGTCTATCCCTTTTTATGACAGATTAATGCCCTTAAACAAGCATAATCATACTGCTAACATACAGCAACTTGCCAGCGAAGGAATGAAATTTACCAATACCTATGCCCAATCTGTGTGCTCACATCCGTGTGAGTTGCAATAAAGCGAGGTTATAAGGATTGGAGCCGGGCGAGAATGATATTGGAGGGCAAAATGACTAGGCTGATCAATATCCTACTGAAGTTACGAAGCTTGCCGTACTTTTAAGTACAACCTTGAGGGATAGAAATGCCTTAATGCCCCTTGAAAAAGCTACCGAAAAGGCCGTTCCCTTTCCGAATGAAATAACATTAAAGTGATTCATTCAGAGGCAAACAGTATACAAGCAAAGACCCTGAGTTCACCTTCATAGCACTCAAAACTTTGGTTGTTTAGCGTCAACTACTAATCAACAAATCAAAAAATAACGCACTATTCTTGCATCGGTAAATAATTCTAACTTACTTTTACAGGCAAGAGTTATAGTAACTCTAAAACCAAAAAAATAAAACAAAAAAAGCTATGGCAAAGAAAGCAAAGAAGGCTGCTAAAAAAGGGAAAGCTAAACCCAAAAAAGCAGCTAAGAAATCAGTGAAAAAGTCAGCAAAAAAAGTAGCTAAGAAAGCGAATAAGGCTGCCAAGAAAGTTAAAAAAGTAGCCAAGAAGGCTGCTAAGAAAGTAGAGAAAAAAGTAGCTAAGAAGGCGAAGAAAAGATCAGCACCTAAGAAGAAGGCAGCACCAGCTCCTGTTGCTCCGGCTCCAGTAGTGGTTCCAACTCCTTCTGAAGGATCTGGAATGCCTATGTAATTTTAGGCATCACCTAAGCAAAAAAAGAGCGACTCTTTTAGGTCGCTCTTTTTGTTTTCAAGATGATTAAGTTTCTTCTTGGATCATTCTGCCTCAAACAGGCTTGAGGAACGGGTATTATTTGGTAACTTGCCTGCTTTGCTTATAAAATTTCTGAACTTAATTCAACCATAACTATGAACAACCGAAGATTACCAGCTATCATTTTAGGCGTTATTGCATTTATTGTGGTGATTGCGCTTTCATCCAGTCTCTTTTTTACAATCAGCGCCACTGAACGGGCTGTTATGTTTTACCCTTTTGGCAAAGGCTTGGATAAAGACAATATTATTGGGCCCGGCACTCACATCAAGGCTCCCTGGAACGACCGATACATTTATAAGGTAAACGAAATGTCATCGGAAGAGAATATGGATGTTCTCGACAAGAATGGCCTTTCCATTCACATTGATGTAACGGTGCGCTACTACCCAATTCCCGATAAAATCGGATACATCCATGAACAATTCACTGCCGACTACGAAACCGTGCTGGTTATCCCTGAAGTACGATCCACCGTGCGGCAGGTAATGGGACGGTACACCGCAGAGGAAATCTACTCCACAAAACGTGCGGAAGTTGAAACTGCCATTAAGAGTGAAACAGAATTTATTCTCAACAAAAACAACGTGCACGCTACGGCCGTGCTTATCCGTTCCATCGCGTTGCCTGAGCAAATTAAACAGGCTATCGAAAACAAGTTGCAACAGGAACAGGAGGCGCTCGCCTATCAGTTTCGATTGGATAAAGAAAAAAGTGAAGCCGAACGAAAAAGAATTGCAGCCGAAGGTGAGTCGCGGGCAAACCTTATCATCAACAACAGTTTAACTGACAAACTATTGAAAATGAGAGGTATAGAAGCTACTTTAGAGTTATCAAAATCTCCTAACAGCAAAATAATTATTGTTGGCTCAGGCAAAGATGGCATGCCTTTAATTCTTGGCAACAACTAATTTGATAAACCCATTTTTTTTAAAATGCGAACGTTCTATCTTTAAAACGAAAGTCTAAATTTTTGAATCATGGCGAAGAACGCAGAATTAATAATCGATGGTAAATCATACACCTTTCCAATTGTAGAAGGTTCTGAGGGCGAGCAGGGAATTGACATTAGTAACTTGTTGGAAACAACAGGGGCAGTTACCCTCGACTTCGGTTATAAAAATACCGGAGCCACTAAAAGTGCTATTACTTTTTTGGATGGGGACAAAGGAATTTTGAGGTATCGTGGGTATTCCATTGAGGAGCTTGCAGACAAATCTTCTTTTCTCGAAGTTTCATATCTTCTGATATTCGGAGATTTACCTTCGGCTGAACAATTGACCAAATTCACCGATGATATCAAAAACCATACGATGGTGCATGAAGACATCAAGAAGATCTTAGACGGCTTTCCATCAACCTCGCATCCAATGGGTGTTTTGGCTTCCTTATTCTGTGCACAAACAGCATTTTATCCTGAAGCACTTGACCCTAACAGGACAACGGAAGGAGTTTACTTAAGCATGATTCGCTCATTGGCCAAAATGCCAACCTTTGCAGCGTGGGCGTATAAGAATGCCGTTGGTCATCCGGTAAATTATCCTGATAACTCGCTCGACTATTGCTCACGATTTTTAAAAATGATGTTTGCTTTGCCTGCCGAAGATTTCGAAATCGATCCGGTTGTAGCAGCGGCTCTTGATAAACTATTGATCCTGCATGCGGACCATGAGCAAAACTGTTCTACATCTACCGTGCGGATTGTAGGGTCTTCTAAAGCAAGTATCTACTCTTCTATCTCTGCCGGTATCAATGCCCTATGGGGACCATTGCATGGCGGTGCAAACCAAGAAGTGATATTAATGCTTGAGCAGATTAAGAAAGATGGTGGCGATACCGATAAGTGGATAAACAAGGCTAAGGATAAAAATGATCCTTTCCGTTTAATGGGCTTCGGTCATAGGGTTTATAAGAACTTCGACCCACGTGCTAAAATTATTAAGAAGGCTGCTGATGACGTACTGGAAAAATTGGGTGTGGATGATCCTACACTTGATATAGCAAGAAAACTAGAGGAGGTAGCCTTAAACGACCCTTACTTCATCGAACGCAAGCTATACCCTAATGTGGATTTCTATTCAGGTATTATATATCGGGCATTAGGCATTCCTGTAGATATGTTTACGGTAATGTTTGCCATTGGCCGTTTGCCGGGATGGATTGCGCAGTGGAAAGAATTGCGCGAGAACAAAGAACCAATCGGTCGCCCACGTCAGATTTATACTGGGGCAAATCTAAGACCTTATGTTGCTTTGAATAAACGATAAATTAAGACTAACGATTATCTTTGAAGGCTGGGTTTCCAGCCTTCTTTATTTTATAACAACCTTATTTGGCATGGCACTACAAGATGATTTCAATGCAGCAGTAATTCGTTCGAAACAATTAACCACAAAGCCTTCAAATGAAGACCTGTTAAGTTTGTACTCGCTTTTCAAACAAGCTACCGAAGGCGATGTTACAAGCGACCGACCGGGTGGTTTTGATTTTAAAGCCATTGCCAAATATGATGCGTGGGCTTCCCGCAAAGGAATAACCAAAGAAACTGCGATGGCAGATTACGTTGCCCTTGTAGATAAACTAAATCAAACTCAGGCTTAATCATTGAACTTATTCTATCAACCTGCTATTCCGCAAGGAGTTCTTCATCTGGATGTTGATGAATCGCGACACGCTATAAAAGTGTTGCGCATGCGGGCTGGAGATGCATTGCACCTCACGGATGGTCGAGGTTCTTTTTACGATGCAGTAATTACCGAGGCCGATTCAAAGACTTGTAGTTTTTCCATAAACGAAACCCAAAAAATTGCTAAGCGAAATTTTTCAATTTCAATTGCCCTTGCGCCCACCAAAAACATTGATCGCACCGAATGGTTTGTAGAGAAAGCAGTGGAGTTGGGCATTGAACACATTCACTTTATGCGTTGCAAAAACTCAGAACGGAAAACGATTAATCTTGATCGTATTCAAAAAATTATGGTTAGCGCAATGAAACAATCTGGTCAAGCATGGCTTCCGGGCTTTTCAGAAATGAAACAATTTCAAGAAATCTTAAAGCTAACAGCGGGTCAAAAATTCATTTGCTTTGTGGATAGCCAAAATCCTGATCAGCTAAAGCAATTGGCGCAAACAGGGCAAACCTATCTGGTGCTGATTGGGCCTGAGGGCGATTTCCAGAAAGAAGAACTTGATTTGGCAATTACTGCCGACTTTAAAAAAGTAAGTTTAGGCAACAACCGACTGCGAACTGAAACTGCGGCATTGGCTGCATGCCACACGCTCAATTTGATTAATTTGTAGCGGAATTTTTATCGTTATGACTGCCAAAGAAGCAAAAGCAAAAATTCAAGAACTTACTGATCAGATTGATCATCACAACGATCTTTATTATCAAAAAAGTAAACCAGAGATTTCAGATTATTCGTTCGACCAATTGCTTGCCAACCTAGTAGCAATTGAAAGCGAGTTTCCTGAATTGCGCCTTCCGGACTCTCCTACTCAACGAGTTGGTGGCGGCATAACCAAAGAGTTTGCAACCGTCATTCATCAATACCCAATGCTTTCTTTGGGTAATACGTATTCAGCTGAAGAGCTTAACGACTTTGATGGTCGTGTCGCTAAGGGACTAGATGGCGACCCATACGAATACTTTTGTGAACTAAAGTTTGATGGGGTTTCCATCAGCTTGATTTATGAAAATGGATTGTTGGTAAAAGCCGTAACCCGCGGTGACGGTGTGCGGGGCGATGACGTTACACAAAACATAAAAACAATCCGAAGTTTGCCCTTACGGATAAAGGCTAAAAATATTCCAGCAAGGTTTGAAGTGCGAGGTGAAGTCTTTTTATCAAAAGATGTTTTTAAACAACTTAATAAAGATCGGGAAGACATTGGGGAAGAAACCTACGCCAATGCCCGCAACACAGCCTCTGGTACAGTTAAGATGCAGGACTCTGCCGAAGTAGCAAGAAGAAAATTGGATTGTTATGTTTACTATTTGCTGGGTGTAGATAAAGAAATAAAGACTCATTCCGAATCGATCCAAAAATTAGAATCGTGGGGCTTTAAAGTCTCGCAGACTTACAAGCAATGCAAATCGATTGAAGCAGTGATTGCTTATATAAATGAATGGGAGAAAAGGCGTTTGGAACTTCCGCTAGATACTGATGGTGTAGTAATAAAGGTGAATAGCCTTGAACAGCAATCACAATTAGGCTTTACAGCAAAAAGTCCGCGTTGGGCAATTGCTTATAAATACAAATCGGAAAGTATCAGTACACGATTAAATGGGATCACATACCAGGTTGGTCGCACGGGTGCAGTAACTCCTGTTGCCGAGTTAGAACCTGTACTTTTAGCTGGTACAACGGTAAAACGCGCATCACTCCACAACGCCAATGAAATTGCAAGACTCGATTTACGCATTGGTGATATTGTTTTTGTTGAAAAAGGTGGCGAGATAATTCCGAAGGTTACAGGTGTACTTCTTGCAAAGAGAAAGTCTTCAAATAAACCAATTGAATATATCACCCATTGTCCGGAATGTAAAACTCCCCTTATCCGCAAGGAAGGCGAAGCCAATCATTATTGCCCAAATGAAAAAGGATGCCCACCACAAATTAAAGGTAAGATCGAGCACTTCATTCAGCGCAAAGCAATGGATATTGATTCGATGGGTGAACAAACCATCAGGCAATTGTTTGAGTTAGGATTTGTAAAATCACCAGCAGATCTATTTTATTTAACCAAAGAGCAACTACTGGAACTTGATAAGGTAAAAGATAAATCAGCTCAAAATATTTTAGAGGGAATCAATCAATCTAAAAATCAGCCTTTTGAAAATGTGTTGTTTGGCATCGGCATTCGCTTTGTGGGAAAAACCGTGGCTGAAAAATTAGCGCGGTATTTCAAGAACATGGATGCGCTTTCCATTGCCACTTACGATCAATTATTAGAAGCGCCCGAAGTGGGTGAAAAGATTGCTCAAAGTGTAGTTGATTATTTTAAAGACCCTGATAACCTGCGTGAGATTGACCGTTTACAGAAAGCTGGATTACAATTTGAATCAACCCAAAAAGAAGCAGAAAAACTCAGCAATGTGTTAGATGATAAATCTTTTGTTATTTCAGGAGTATTTCAGAATTACGAGCGCGACCAGTTGAAGGATATTATTATCGCAAATGGTGGTCGGGTTCTTTCATCTATTTCCGGAAAACTCGATTATCTTTTAGCAGGTGAAAACATGGGCCCCGCCAAACGCGAGAAAGCTGAGAAACTTGAAGTTAAAATAATCTCGGAAGAAGATTTCAATGCCATGCTTAAGAAATGAATCATGTTACATTCCATCACTTTTTATTAGCTTTCGGCTATGTTTAAAATGAACTTCCTTAAAATGCGCACGGCCACCGCCCTGAAGAAAAATAAAACGGTGCGCGGCAGCAAACCATACAAGCAAGCGGCTAAGGTGGGAGTTGTTTTTAGTGTTGAGGACAAACAAAAACACCAGGACGTAAAGGAATTTATTCACTTGCTGGAAAAAGACGGTAAGAAAGTAACGGTTTTGGAATACCTACCCGCAAAAAAGGAAAACTACGAGTTCAAGTTTGATTTCTTTACCATAGAGGATTTATCATTTTTTGGAAACCTGGCATCAAGTGCGGCCGATAAGTTCATCAATACCGAGTTCGATTATTTATTTTATGTGGACCGTGAATCAAATCCGTTATTGCTAAATTTGCTCGCTCGATGCAAAGCACAATGCCGCATTGGTAGGTTTAATGATAATGAGCGCGACTATTTTGAATTAATGATTGAACAGAAAGGAACAAATAAAGGATTGATAGAAACAATGTATAGTTATACCAGTCAATTACGATGAAGCAATTGCACGGCACGGGTGTCGCCTTAGTTACACCAATGAACGAAAAAGGAGAGATTGATTATAAAGCTTTAAGAAGGCTTTTAACTTATACTGCCAAAGCCGTTGATTACTTTGTGGTAATGGGCACAACGGGCGAATCGGCAACGCTTAGCAAAGAAGAAAAGAAACTTGTGCTCGATTTTGTTAAGAATAACAATAGCAAGAACCTGCCTATTGTTTATGGTATTGGTGGCAATAACACCCAAAGTGTTTTAGAGGAAATAAAATCTACTGACTTATCAGGAGTTGATGCGATCTTGTCTGTTAGTCCATACTATAACAAACCATCACAAGAAGGAATTTATCAACACTTCAAATCTATAGCAAAGGCATCGCCTGTGCCGGTTATTTTATATAATGTGCCTGGGCGAACAGCCTCAAACATAACTGCGGAAACGACATTGCGATTAGCAAAACTGAAAAATATTATTGGCGTTAAGGAAGCATCAGGAAATCTGGAGCAATGCATGCGGATTGTTAAAGAAAAGCCAGTTGATTTTATGCTGATCTCAGGCGATGATATGATGACGCTTTCAATTTATGCTATTGGTGGTGTTGGGGTTATTTCCGTTTTGGCTAACGCGTTGCCAAAAATATTTACTTCAATTGAGAAGAACATGGATGCAAAAAAACTTTCTCAGGCGCAAAGTGAGCAGTTTAAGATTCTAGATATTAACGCACCGATGTATGAAGAAGGAAATCCGGTTGGTGTAAAATACCTGATGAGCCTACTCGGTATCTGTGAGCCCTATGTTCGCATGCCTTTATTGGAAGCTTCCGATAGCTTAAAAGATAAGATCAATAAACTTTCTAAAAGTTTTTGATTTAGTAAACTTACAATGTTGATTATTAGAGACTCTCAACATACTTTTTGAAATTATTTAAAATAGCCTGCCAGCCGCTCCGCTGAAGCCGAGTAAATTTTCAGCTATATTTTTTTGATTTAATCGTCTTCTTCTTTGCTCGAAGTTCACTTTCAGCCACAGCGAACTTTACAATTTTACTTATGAGCGTCAATGGCATTTTTTTATCAATGGGAAATTGAATTGACCCTTTCGCACTTTTATAGCTGGCAATCTCTTTAGTAAACTTTAAAACTGCTTTGCTCCCAGGATAGAATCCTTTTTGATATTCATATCCGACAAAATGAACCAGATTCTTGCCGTTCAATTTCAGAGTTGGAATACCATAGTTAATTGCTTCTTCTGATTTTGGTACCACTTTCTTTATCGTAAGAAAAACAGAAATCAAAAGATCCTGCACGTTCAATGGAAACAATGAAATGTATTCATCGATTGTATCATATTTAACTTGCTTTCAAAGCATAAGCATTATGATTTAGTAATTAAACGTAAGTTGAAATAAGAGCTGAAAAGATGTGTAAAGGCGACAATTTAAGAGGGTAACAACGACATAGTATAATTGAAAACAAAAAAGGCTGAATCAAACGATCCAGCCTTTAATTTTCTTCATCCAAAAAGGATTACTGCTCCTTGTTCTTTAATTCTTGAACTTCCTGACGGATTGCCTGAGCAGCATTTTTAAGGTCTTGCATGCCTTTTCTAATCCGGGTTCCGGCAGCGCTATTTGCTTTGTTGTAAAACTTATCTGCATCGCCTTCAAGTGATGCAATCAGAGACTTTAGTGCTTCAAATTTTTCCATTTTTATAGGATGTTTTGGTTTAAGATTTAAAATTCGTTGTGCCAATTTAAGCAAAAACGTCTAAAAACAAGCTAAAAACCCATTTTATTAGAATTTGGTAACCGAAACAAGTTCCTCTTTCTTGTAAAAACCGCTGTCAAGCTTCGTTTTTAGCGCAGAAAAGGCATTTAGCGTTTCTTCCACATCTGCCAGCGTATGGGCTGCCGTAGGGATAATTCTGAACATAATTACGTCTTTTGGCACTACCGGGTAGATAACCACCGAGCAGAATATGCCATAATTCTCCCTTAAATCCATCGACATATTAGCAGCCTCGCCAACCCCACCTTTGAAGAGAACCGGAGTTGGTGGAGTCTGTGTTGGGTTAATGTTAAACCCTCTGTCCTTTAACCCTGATTTAATGGCAGCCATAATTTTCTTAAGGTCGGCACGCATTTCCGGATGCCTCTTCACCAATTCCAGCCGTTTCATTCCACCAATAACCAAGGGCATGGGTAACGATTTAGCATAAATCTGAGAACGCACCGAATAGCGCAAATACTTTAGTATGTTTTTATCGCCAGCTATAAAAGCACCAATACTGGCCATTGATTTAGCAAACGTAGAAAAGTACAAATCAATTTGATCTTGAACGCCCTGCTCCTCGCCTACACCTGCGCCAGTTGCGCCCATGGTGCCAAATCCATGGGCGTCATCCACCAACAATCTAAAATTGTACTTCTTTTTCAGTTCAACAATTCCTTTTAAATCACCCATGTTTCCAGACATTCCAAAAACACCTTCAGTGATAACTAATATTCCGCCACCTGTTTCATTAGCAAGTTTGGTTGCACGCTGAAGTTGTTTCTCCAGGTTCTCCATGTTGTTATGCGGATACACAAAACGTTTACCCATGTGCAGGCGCACACCATCAATAATACAAGCATGTGATTCTGAATCATAAACAATTACATCCTTGCGATCAACCAAGGCATCTATAACTGACAGAACACCTTGATAGCCATAGTTTAGGAGCATGGCATCCTCTTTCATCACAAACTGAGCTAGTTGCTTTTCAAATTCGATATGATGCACCGAATTTCCAGACATCATGCGCGCACCCATTGGCGAAGCAAGACCATATTCAGCCGCAGAATCGGCATCAGCTTTTCTTACTTCAGGATGGTTGGCCAATCCGAGATAGTTATTCAAACTCCAATTCAAAACTTCTTTTCCTCCAAATTTCATTCGTGGACCTATCTCTCCTTCCAATTTTGGAAAGAAAAAATAATCATCAGGTAAATGAGAATACTTGGCAAGCGGACCCGCCTCCATTCGCAACTTTGAAAATAAGTCAACCATCGTAATAGGTAGTTTATGTGGGTTTTAGATTGTCTGATTTTCAAAGCCTTAGCTACTGATTATCAGCTAAAATTGCCGCAAAAATAAGAAAAAAGTCATTACCAATTAATCATGAGGACTTTAAAATTACATACTCGTGGGAAATTTAAATAGATTAGGAGCAATTGAATAAACACTATCTTTGGAGAGAATGGAAGCAATCCGAAAAATTGTGCTTGTGAAGGATAATCTCTTGAAAGTAGAGATGCCTGCGGGATATAATGGCAAACAAGTAGAACTTATTATTCTATCTGCTAAAGACCCTATATCTATGGTTGAAGAATCTGAAGTCGACTATTATACCAAATTCTATGGGAAGCTGAAAAGTGATCTTTCGAAAAAAGAGGTGGATAGTAAACTAAAATTCTTGAGAGAAGAATGGAATCGGGATTTATCCTAGACTCAAACATTGCAGTGTATCTGCCTCAAGGGTTATTAACAAAGAATGCTTCTCTGTTCTTGAGAAAAGTCTTAAAACAAATAGCACAGCTATCGCTAATCTCTAAAATAGAACTTCTTTGCTGGGATGAAGAATCTTCCTTGATAGAAAATTTTATAGATGATTCAATCATTTTGCCGATTTCAGATGAAATCGTTGTAAAAACAATCGAAATAAGAAGGAAGTACAAAATAAAATTGCCTGATGCTATTATAGCTGCAACCGCTATCATTTACAATTGTAAACTAATTACGGGAAATGAAAATGACTTTCGCAAAATAGAAGAACTTTCATTTATAAATACATTTAAGTCCTAACAATCTCTATGCGAAAAATCAAAAAATTATTAGTTGCTAATCGTGGTGAGATCGCGCTGCGGATTATGCGTAGTGCCCGAGAACTGGGAATTAAAACTGTTGCCGTATTTAGTGAGGCCGACAGAAATGCGCTTCATGTTCGCTTTGCGGATGAAGCTATTTGTATTGGTCCACCGCCATCTGCACAATCTTACTTAGTGATGGATAAAATCATCGCTGCTGCAAAACAAACCAATGCAGACGCTATTCATCCGGGTTATGGTTTCCTTTCGGAGAATGAAGATTTTGCGGCTCATGTTCGCGATGCGGGATTAATATTTATTGGCCCCTCCCCTGAGTCAATTCTGCTGATGGGTAGCAAGCTGGCCGCTAAAGCTGCTGTTGCTAAGTTCAATGTTCCACTTGTACCGGGCACATCCGAACCCATCTCTGATATCAAAGCGGCCAAAAAAATAGCTAAGGAAATTGGCTATCCAATTCTAATCAAAGCAAGCGCAGGTGGTGGCGGCAAGGGGATGCGAATTGTAGATGAAGAAAGTGATTTTGAAAATCAAATGGACCGAGCTGTTAGCGAAGCTACTTCCGCTTTTGGCGATGGCTCAGTATTTATTGAAAAATATGTAACGCAACCACGTCACGTTGAATTTCAAATCTTTGGAGACCAACATGGAAATGTAGTACATCTTTTTGAACGCGAATGCTCTATTCAACGCAGGCATCAAAAGGTAATTGAAGAAGCTCCTTCCGCTCTATTAACACCGGAACTTAGAAAACAAATGGGCGAAGCGGCAGTGAATGTCGCCAAGGCTGCTAATTATTACAATGCAGGCACGGTTGAATTCATTGTTGATGAAAACAAGAATTTTTACTTTCTGGAAATGAACACCCGACTGCAAGTAGAGCATCCGGTAACAGAACAAATTACGGGGTTAGATTTAGTAAAGCTTCAAATCAGCGTTGCCGAAGGTGACAAACTTCCATTTAAGCAAGAAGATCTGACAATACGAGGTCATGCTATTGAGGTTCGGGTTTATGCGGAAGATCCAGCTAACAATTTTCTTCCAGATATTGGCACATTAAAGACCTACAAACGTCCACAAGGTCATGGTATTCGGGTTGATGATGGTTTTGAACAAGGAATGGCAATTCCTTTTTATTATGATCCTATGATTGCTAAAATGATTTGCCATGACGAAACTCGTGAGCTTGCTATTTGCAAAACAATCCGCGCTATTGATGAATATGAAATTACGGGTCTTGAAACAACACTGGGATTTTGCCGATTTGTAATGAATCATGAAGCATTTCGTTCAGGTAACTTTGATACAAAATTTGTGGAGAAATACTTTACACCAGAAGCATTGAAACCGGAGCCTGTTGAAGAAGAGGAAATACTTGCATCCTTATTAGCCAGTTATGTTAAAGATCAAGCTAAGTCCGCCCAAAATAAAATGGAGACTGTTATTCCTACCAGCCGCTGGAAAAAAAATCGTGTGTAGCAGATGGCAGAAATAAAGCCGATCCGCGCGTGGCGTTACAACGAATCTTTAGAACAAAAAATTGATGAGCTAACATCTCCCCTCTTCGATGTTGTTTCTGATCGGCAGCGTAATGCCTTGTATCAAAATCCATATAATTCCATTCATCTTTCCGTACCACAAGGTTCGGATGCAGCTAATAAGGCAGGACAACTTTTGGAGAATTGGAAGAATGAAGGGATTATTGTTCAAGACAAGCTGCCTGCCATCTATGTTTACTATCAATATTTTAAACTTGCCGGAAGCACAAAGGAGTTTTGTCGCAAAGGTTTTATTTGTCACATCCGGGCTTATGATTGGAATGAGCGTGTAATTCTTCGTCACGAAAACACCATTCCAAAATCCGTAAATGATCGGATTGAGCTTCTTGAAAAGACCGAACTGAATGTGAGTCCAACACATGGATTATATACCGATTCGGAACATGAACTTGAGCGCTTTATGGATGAGGCAATCACGGTTGCTATCTATGAGGGTGAAGATTATCAGGGTGTGCGTGATGTGCTTGCTGTAATACAGGATGCCAACATCATTCAAAAGTTTATTGATGTAATAAAAGACAAATCAATTATTCTGGCCGATGGACATCATCGCTATGAAGGCTCTATGTTATATAAGCAAAAACAAAAAGCGCTAAACCCTAATAACACAGGCAACGAAGGGTACAATTTCCATTTAATGTATTTGACTAATACAGAAGCGGATGACCTTCGTATTTTACCAACGCACCGGCTGCTTCACGGATTTAAAGATTTTAATGAAAATGAAATAATTGAAAAGCTGCGCGATGACTTTGAGATAAAAGAAATTGAAGATGCCGATACATTAAACGAAATTATCATTGGTAAGAAATGGGCCTTCGGGATTTTGTTTAAGGATCGCACCCTAAAAATCAGATTGAAGCCAGAATCATTTATAAAAATGAAATGGAATTTTCCTGAAGAAGTAAAAACTCTTGACCTAACCATTCTTCATTATTTTATTATTGAAAAAATTCTGGAAATACCGGGTAAAGACCAACGAAAATCAGAGAACATTTCTTTCGATCGTAGTTTTTCTGATTGCCTCACAAAAGTAATTCGAAGTGAGGCTCAGATGGCTATTATCACGCAGGAGATTTCTATCGAAGAGGTTAAGAAAGTTTGTGCCAGTGGATATACCCTGCCCCAGAAATCAACGTATTTTTATCCCAAAGTAATTTGTGGATTTTTATTTAGCTCGATTAAGGAAGATGAATTTCAATCGCCCACTTATTCTATATACTGATTTTAATTACCTTTAAGCTATGGACTCAAATCTTCTAGATCGCATCACGCTTAATCCACTAATCGGGCATGGAAAGCCAACAGTGCGCAATACACGATATCTTGTAGAAAGTATTTTAGAATACCTTTCCGGTGGAGATTCCTCGGAGGATATATTAGAATCATTTCCTGGTCTTGAAAGAGATGATATTAAGGCCTGTATTGCTTTCGCAACCGAGGTACTTAAGAATAAAGGCATTTCCTATTCGATGGCGCAATGAAATTTTTGATTGATGCACAACTGCCAGCAACTTTAACAAAATTATTTATTGAATCGGGATTTGATTGTATTCATACTCTAGAACTTCCTTATAAAAATCTAACCTCCGATGAAACGATCAGGGAAATATCCCTAAAGGAAAATAGAATTGTCATCACGAAAGGCACAGACTTCTTTCATTCATTTATACTCAACCGAAAGCCTTACAAATTAGTATTTGTTACAGTTGGGAACTTACGCATCAAAGAAATAACGCAGTTGTTAGTCTTACATTTTCAAGATATTGTTGCGGCTGCAAAAGACAATAGTATAATCGAACTTAATAAGCTTAGAGTAAAAATACTCGCTCCATGAATTTCAATCGCCCACTTATTCTCGCTTCTAGCTCGCCACGCAGGCAATACCTGATGCGTGAAGCCGGATTTCAATTTACCATTCAGGTTCCGGATATTGATGAATCATTTCCACACGAGCTACCCGTAAACTTTGTACCTAAATACCTGGCAGAGAAAAAAGCGAATGTTTTTCGATCAAAACTTACCAACGAAATTGTAATTACATCTGATACAATCGTAATTCTGGATAGCGTAATTCTAAACAAACCACGCGATCGCGCAGAAGCAATTACCATGCTCACCCGATTGAGTGGTCAAACGCATACGGTGATTACAGCTGTCTGCCTTATGGATAAAGAAAAAATGGACTGCTTTGACGATCACACCAAAGTGACTTTTAAAAAACTTACCCAAGAAGAAATTGAGTTCTATGTCGACAATTATAAGCCCTATGATAAGGCAGGTGCTTATGGTGCGCAAGATTGGATTGGTATGGTAGCAATCAAGAAAATTAATGGTTCATATTTTACGGTGATGGGTATGCCCATGCATTTGGTGTATTCCCATCTTAATGATTTCTGACCCATGAAAAAGGTGCTTTCCCTTATCGGAAAACATGTTAGGGAAGATTTCCAATTTACTTACTACTCCACGCTATTAACATTCCTTGCAATTGCTCTCGCATTTAATTATGCGGTAGATCTTGAGAATAAGTGGATTGATCAATACACAACAAAGCCAATTCGGATTCTATTATACTTTTTGTTGTATGGCACTGGTTACTACCTAGCCTGTGCATTTGTTTCACATTTTAAAAATGAAACCAGCTTTTGGAAGTCGAAGGATTTTTGGATTCTCTCCTTATTTGGATTGTTTATTCTATCCTTAGATCGTGGTTTCCCATATCAACAAGCTCTGGTAAACAGTTTACATTTACCTTATTCCGTTTACACGTGGATATATAAAATAACCTCGCAATTACTCTCCTTCATTCTCATATTCTTGCCGCTGCTGATATTTTATAGGAAGAAAGATAAAATTGATTCAGGATTTTATGGTTTAAAAAATAATAGCAACCTGAAACCTTACTTCTATCTCCTGTTAGTTGTTGCTCCAATAATTATTATAGCTTCTACTCATGAAAGTTTTACAAATTACTATCCTGTCTACAAAGCAAATAACGTTGCCCAAGTCTGGCATTGGCCCAAGTTTCTTCCACCCATGATATTTGAATTGCTCTATGGCGCTGATTTTCTAAATGTCGAACTCCTCTTTCGTGGATTCTTTGTTATAGGGATGGCACAAATTCTTGGTAAACATGCGGTAATGCCAATGGTTGTAATTTATTGCTTTCTTCACTTCGGAAAGCCAGCAGGTGAAGCCATCAGTTCAATTTTTGGTGGATACATTTTAGGGATTATTGCACTCAATACAAGATCGGTATGGGGTGGCATTATAATTCACGTAGGTGTTGCCTGGATGATGGAGGCGGCTGCTTATGTGGCCAAGCAGTTTTGAAGGAAAACTGTGGTGATTGAAGTAGCGCATTTAAAGTGCCCTTCAGGACAAGATTTATAACCATGAAGTCCGCAAGGTCGGCAACTCAACTGCTCCGGAGTTTGTACAATAAAAGAGCGATCTGATAGCGGACCAAAACCAAATGCAGGAACTGTAGAACAAAAGACCGCAGTCACGGGTGCATTCATAGCTGAGGCCAGATGCATAGGAGCCGAATCATTTACATAATTCATTTCAGCATCTTTCATTAGCGCAGCCGATTCAAGAAAACTAAGTTCGCCAGCCAGGTTAATAACTTTCTCATTGGCTGTTTTTTCTACAATGGAATTACAAACTTCCTTATCAGATGGCGAACCTAATAAATAGATGTGCTCAACTTGATTTTTAATTGCGTTAATAAAATCAATCCATTGGGTGGGTGGAAGTTGTTTTGTAAACCAAACTGATGTTGGGGCAATGCAGAGATACTTACCTGTTTTATATTTTAAAACCGATTCGAAATTGATTTGCGTGGGATACAGTTTAGGCAATTCTCGCTCTCCATCTGTGAGTGATTCAATCAGCTTTTGATTTCTATCAATCTCATGAAGTTGAGAATTAAGATCATGCTTTACTTTTTTCGTAAATGCGAATGACCATGGATTTTTATCGAACCCAATTTTGTTATTAGCTCCAGAAAAGGCAGTGATTAAACCCGAACTTGCAAAGCGATGAACGTTAATAACCGAATCATATTTTCTGGCACGAACCAACGAAACAAGTTTAAATAGGTTCTTGATTTTGTCTCTCTTCTTATTCCATATTAACACGTCACGCAAATACGGATGATTGACTAACAAACCCTCATTCCCCTTCCGCAGTAAAAAATCAATGTTTGCGACTGGATAAAATTTATGAATTTTTTCAATTAAGGCAGTTGCCAAAATAACATCGCCAATAAAGGCTGTTTGAATAATTAGAAATGAGCGTGGTGCTGACACAAAAAGTTAATACTTGGTTTTGTAATAGTCCAATGCCTGGCTAACAATTTCCATGGCAATTTTCTTTCCTTGAAAATCAGGAACTGTAACAATCTTATTCTCCAATCTTTTATAGCTTTCAAAAAACTCCTTGAGCTCCAACTTGAAATGAGAAGCCAGTTCACTAATATCATTCAGATGCTTTGTATTGGCATCGTTAATAGCGACTGCCAAAATTTTATCATCAGCCAAATTCTGGTCAATCATTCGCATTACCCCAATAACTCGTGCTGGCACCAAACACAAAGGCTGTATAGGCTCAGGGCATAAGATCATTATATCCAACGGGTCATTATCTTCCCCCAACGATTGAGGAATAAATCCATAATTAGCCGGATAGATTACTGAAGAATATAATACCCGATCCAATTTAAGTAAACCCGATTCCTTGTCTACCTCATACTTGGTGCGCATGCCAGTAGAAATTTCTATTATACCATTAACAAATTCAGGAGGTTGATTTCCAGCTGAAGCTTCGTGCCATGGATGCCTAATCATATAATCGTTGGTTGATGCGAAGATACTTATTTATCTAAGGAAAACTTAGCAACAAAAAAGTCCACCCGATAAACGGATGGACTTTAAAGGCATGTCTAAGTTGACTATTACTCTTTCTTCTTTTCTTCTTCCTTCTTGATGCTGATGTTTTCACCATCCTTTAATCGTTTAGACACCACTAGGAAAGGCCCTGTTACTACCACAGAGGAATCCGTCAATCCCGAGGTTATTTCAATATTATCATAATCGCTAATACCAGTCTTCACCTCCACCATTTTAGCAACCCCATTTTCATTTAAAAACACTACCACCTTGTCTTTTTTCTCAGGCGCCTTTGGCTTGCTGGAATCTGTTACCTGCGGTTTGTCATCATCATTATTGTTGTCATTATCTCCGCTTTTATTTTCACCAAAACCCTTTTCATCAGCATTACGAGTAGTTACAGCAGACAATGGAACGGATAAAACATTTTCTTTACGCGTAGTGATAATATCCACACTTGCAGTCATGCCTGGCCGGAACGGATAGCGGTTTCCTTTTTTAATTAAATCATCATACGAAGACTGAAGAATAAGGATTCTTACCTCAAATTCTGTGATCGCATCTGACGATGCTTTATCACGCGCGGTATTGGCAATATTAGTTACAAAACCTTTGAATTGCTTACCAATATTTCCATAAGCATCTACATCTATGATTACAGAATCACCATAATGAACGCGTACAATATCATTCTCATTTACGTTCACCCTAACCTCCATAATGTTAAGATCAGCAATACGCAACATTTCAGTTCCAGCCATTTGAGCCGTGCCCACCACGCGCTCGCCTTTCTTTACATTTAGTTTTGAAACTACGCCCTTCATTGGTGCAAGCACAGATGTTCTACGCACATTTTCACGCGACTCACGCACACCTGCCTCTGTACTATTGACCACAAATTTGGAAGCCTCTAAAGCCTGCTCGGCTGATTTAAGATCATTTTTTGCAATTTTAAAATTCTGTTGCGCCAATTGCCAGTCAGCTTCAGAAATTACTTTTTCATTCCATAGCTTTTCCTGGCGCTTATAGTCTTGATCGGCCCGCATGTAAGTAGCTTGTGCCCTTGCTAAAGAAGCTTTAGCCGATTCCATATTAGCTTGTTGCTGACTCAAGGCAGCTTCTGATCTTTCAAGTTGGCTTAGCAAGATATCTGGCCTAATTTTTACTAGTACTTCTCCCAACCTCACTGAATCTCCATCCACCACAGTTAAATCTATAATCTCACCTGATACTTCAGGAGCTAGTTTTACTTCCGTAACAGGTTGCACAGTTCCAGAGGCACTTACTTTTTCAGTAATGGAAACCTTCTTAGCCTTGGTTACATCCACCTCTATGGTTTTGGCTTTACCAATCCAACCTTGCGATTTGCCAATGATTAGAAACAATATTAGAAACGCTACTACACCAATACCGATATAGAGTAACTTGTTCGACTTTTTCTTTTGCTTTGCCATTAGAGTTTAGATATTAATATTCAATTGGTTTTCCCTGATAAAAATCTAACACCTTCTTTTTAAAGATGAAATCATATTTTGCCCGCACTAAATCCGACTCTGCCTGAAATAGTGCATTTTCTGCAGTTTGATATTCTACGAAATTAACTGCACCAAGATCGAATCGTTGATTAGACATGCGAAATGCCTCTCGTCTTGCTTTTACTTGTTTTAATGCAGATTGATATGTTTTAGAAGCTGCATTTGCGTCATTATAAGCAGTCTCAACCAATTGCCGAAGCTGATTTTCAGCATCTTTTAAATCGATAGTGGCACTTTGATTTGAAATCATGGAGCGTTGCACTGCCGCACGCGTCTGGTAGCCGTTGAAGATAGGTATCTGCAAACTCAACGATGCTGAACGCGCAATGTTATCACCAATCTGATTATTTATTCCGTAACCCTCAACCGTTGTGCCTGAAGGAACAGAGGTATCTCTAAAAACAGTAACATTGGAACCTTGCACATACCCAATTGGCACTGCCTGAATGATTGGAGAACCTCCATCGGCAATAAACCTGGCACGATCAGCTGCACTTGAGTAGTTGCTAAACAAATTTCCGTTTATGCTAAGTCTTGGATAAAGTGATCCACGTGAAGACTTCACATTTAAAAGGGAACTTTGCAGTCTGATTCTGGCACTCTTCACTTGCGGCAAATATTCGTATGCAGCATCATAAATTTGTTCTGCAGTTTCAGTCATCACTAATTCAGTACCCACATCTATCTGAGGCACTTCAATGTCCATCTCTGTGGAAGCTGGTAATTGAAGAGCTTGCTTCAATTGAAGAATCGAAATATCTAGCGTATTCTCGCGCTGAATTTGATTTAATTCATTGGTTGCCTGCTGCGCTTCAAGATCCAATACATTGCCGATTGGAACTGAACCTGCATTTGATAATTTCCGCGTCTGGTCTAATTGTTGTGTGGTTGTCAACAATTGAGACTCAGCATTCTGTAACAATTCCTTATTAAAAATAACAGAAGTGTAAAGCGTAATCACGTTCAGAATAACATCATTTTTCGCTTTCGTAAAATCTTCACTGGCTGCATCATTATCCAGGCTACTTTGCTTATAAGAATTATAAAGTCGAAAGCCATTAAATAACAGCAAGGAAGTACTGGCGTTTAGATTAAAGGAATTGATTCGTTGAGTAATGAACAAGTTGGTGGTCGGGTCAATGTTTCTACCCCAGTTATAACCAAAGCTACTTCCACCATTAAGGGTTGGAAGCATTTGAAGTTTTGCCTGATTCCGGTTTACCTCACTGGTTTCAACTGTAAGCAAACTTCTTTTAACGGTAAGACTATTTTGCAACGCATAATCAATGCATTCTGTCAATGTCCAAACTTTTTTTTCTTGTGCCCGTGAGAACAAGGCCGCTGATAGAAATACAATTAGTAGAATTACTCTTTTCATAATAAGTTATAATACAATATCCGGTATATAAATCACTTCTCGTACCCAGCTTAGACTCCTTAGGTAATCAAATGTTACAGTTTTTATTCCTGAGTCCATTTCAATTACCAGGCAGGCCTGATCATGTTTTCCTTTGCGGGAAACAGACATGGTTGCAATGTTGCAATCATCGTGTGCAAGCACATTTGCTATAAAAGCAATACTCCCTTTCGTGTCATCGGCAAAAATAATTAACGTATGGAGGCTTGTAGAAAAATCTGCTTTAAATCCATTTACCTCTGCTATGTTGATCATACCGCCACCCTTGCTCTCGCCCAATACTTCAATAGACTTGGTACCTTTTACCAATTTCAAGCGAATTGAATTTGGATGCAAAGCCGAGGCATTTCCAACTGACTTAAAACTAAAATTAAGGCCGCGATCCTTGGCAATCTCTAGCGACTGACGAATTCGCTTGTCATCCGTTTCGAAATCCAATAAGCCTGCAATAATTGCGCAGTCACTTCCATGTCCCTCGTAGGTGCGGGCAAAAGAATTGTAGAAAGTAATTTCCGCTTGATCAGGAATGTCACCTAATATTTTTATAGCCGCTCGTGCAATGCGCACCACCCCAGCTGTGTGAGAGCTTGATGGACCGATCATCACAGGACCGATCATATCAAAAATGCTACTCTTTTCAGCCATACGCGGTTTATAACGGAATCTTTTCTAAAAGGATTTCCTTTCTGGGTATTTTATCCCCCAAAAAGGGTATTTTTCAATAAGCGGCAAAAATAGCTGATTTAGCTTAACCAGAAGTTAGAAACCTCAATTTATGTAGGAATAAAAAAGAAAACTAAGCATTAAACCAATAGGTTATTTTCACTACAAAAGCACGATTGTTAGGAGAAAAATTAGAATACAAACCGGTGTTTTGAAAAGAAATAGATAATTGTGGTATAGTCTATAAATAAATAAGGTACTGGTTTGAACCGCCATTGAAAGCGCGTTTTGATCTTAACATTCTTATACTGGCTGATATACTGAAAATAGGAAGTAAAAAAAGACCAAGTTAATGTCAAATTCAATCTTGATTCAATCAGGTAGACGTGACCTGGCATACGAGCCATACAATCAAATCAATTATAACTTAAATCCACGTAATTTTAGAATTATTACTAAGTGCTTGACTGCAAGCAATTTCAGAAACTAAGAGCATAACTATGATTATGTATAAGTGCCGCAACAAATTAAGGTTTGATGCTAAGTTCTTTTAAAAAAAACAGCTATTACATACTTTCCTTTTATCTGCTTTACTTTCTTACAAGCGGTAACCTTAAAGCCCCTGGCAAGGCAAAAAATAAAAATTGCCCTCCAATATTTATTGAAGGAGCAATGAATGAATAATTACTATACTATAATCTGAATGTAACTCCGAACTTGCCGCCCGAAAATGTGTTAGCACCACCAAACTCCAGGTTAAGCCCGAATTTCTCGCTGAAATAATATCGACCACCAACCTGTGCACCAAGTCCAACACCTGACCTCTCATTTCCTGGATAGTCATTTGAAGAATTCCAAAAATAGAATCCCAAGTTTAGCCCTGCATAAAAATCCCAATCTTTAGGAATCTCAAGCAATGTATTAAAGTGATAGTTTCCGTTTCCAGAAATTCCAATGATATTATGTTTATACTTTGCGTTGGTGTAATTATCTCTGTAGTTTCTTACCGACAACTCACCTCCCAACGAAATATCGCGGTGTACGCCCACATCAAATCCTGCAAAAACAGGCACGCCCCAGGAAGAAAAACCAACGCCTGCATTAAACTGTGCTTCACCTTTCTGCAAAGCATACTGCCCAAATGAGAAATGAGTGATTAGAATAAGGGAACCAATTAAAAATATCTGTTTCATATGTGGTTTGTTTTCCCCGCATGTGACTACAATCATGCCACAGCAACAAATTGCCTTGCAAGCAATTTACCGCTGAGCTTATGTAGAGATTCTACCTCAACGGTTAACGAAGGTTCTACACAACCAAGATAACATGAATAAATAAATCTTTATAAAGAAGCCGAACCTAATTTCATCTGAATGAAATCTGTGAAGCGATACTTCTTAATTTCTGATTCAGACAAGTATTTTGCTCCTTTGATCATGCCAACACATTCATTGCTTCCGCACAAGCATTTAAATGCTTGATCCATATCCCACTCGGCCGAAGGATAAAAGAAAGCAAACTCTTCGCTTGCCTTAATTGGTCTGAGGGCAACAAACTCCATGGTTGTGGTATCGAAGAAACAATTTGGGTCACAGCTATGATTTGCACACTCGAGGCATTCGGGAAACAATTCGATATGCTCATGCTCGCCTATCTGCACGGTTAAATAGGTTGGAGTAGCCTGAATATTCTTCCCAAGGAATTTTATTATCAATTCATCTTTCTTAAAATCTTTCTTAGCAAATAGCGATCGGTGGCCTGTGATTGGATCAATTCGAATTTCTGCAACTTCCGTTTGATCCATATCGACCGTCTCAATAAAATTCATAGTTGTTTTGGGTTATGTAGTGGTTATTTTTTTAAAGTGATGTTAAAGTAGATATGAAAAAGGAATTGACAAATTATTTATCTAATAAATTAATGAATAACCATTGACTTGTTTAGGCTGGGAAGAGAGACCTCTGCTGTCAAATTCATTCACTAAATAAGTATTGCTATGGATAATAGCATGTTAGCTATAACTTGTTAAAGTATACCTGATCCGATTCCGTCCCCTCTCCTCCGGAGAGGGTTAGAGTGAGGTCTTTGACCCGAGGTAGTTATCGAAGAATGCGAAATGATTTAATAGCCGGAACCTATACTGCAATTGGTGCTTTAATTCCCGGATGTGATTGATAATCTACAATCTCAAAGTCTTCAAACTGATACTCAAACAAACTATCGGGCTTTCGTTTGATTACCAGCTTAGGCAAGGGATAGGGAGTTCGGGTTAATTGCAGCTGCGCCTGCTCTATATGATTGGAGTATAAATGCACATCGCCACCTGTCCATACAAAATCACCAACCTTTAGATTGCATTGTTGTGCAACCATTTCGGTAAGCAAGGCGTAGCTGGCAATGTTAAAAGGAACTCCTAAAAAATAATCGGCACTGCGCTGATAAAGCTGGCAGGAAAGTTTTCCATCAGCTACATAAAACTGAAACAACGCATGGCAGGGCGGCAAAGCCATCTTATCAACTTCAGCCGGGTTCCAGGCCGAAACAATATGCCTGCGAGAATCTGGTTTTGATTTAATCTGGTTAAGAACATTGGTAATCTGATCGATATGCCGGCCATCGGGTGCAGGCCAACTGCGCCACTGACTTCCATACACCGGACCTAAATCCCCATTTTCATCCGCCCATTCATCCCATATCGAAACTTTATTATCATTCAGATATTTGATGTTCGTGTCACCATTCAAGAACCACAACAACTCATAAATAATTGAGCGAAGATGCAATTTCTTTGTAGTCACCAGCGGAAATCCTTGGGATAAGTCGAAGCGAAGTTGCCGACCAAAAACAGAAAATGTTCCAGTACCTGTGCGATCGGTTTTTGATGTACCGTTTTCAATAATATCAGTTAGTAAATCAAGGTATTGGCGCATAGAATAATTTAGGTTGCAAGTACGGGGTTCTGAGAAATAAAAAAAAGTCTGCTGATTCAAAAATCTGAAACAATAAATGAACTTTGGATAAACAAAAAAAGCCCCCGCTTTCGCGGAAGGCTCTTCACTCTTACCCATCTCACGATCAAATATTTCCCTTTACTTCAATAGTTCTTGTTACTCCGTTTATTGTAACGGTTACAGTTTTATCACAATCACCACTTCCATAGTCAATGGTAATTGTTTTACTATCAGTTGTTAAAACTTTAGTTCCTTCAACAGCCATAAATACTCGGCTGCCAATCGCACATTCACGTTTGTAAACTAATGGCTTAGTAATTTCCACCTGATAAGTAACACCCTTGCGATTTGTTCCTGCTGCGGTACCTTCAACAATCCATTCGTCCAAAAGTGGGTTTGCGCCTCTTATCCATTCACGAGTGCGGTTGGCTTCACGAGTTGCAAATGAGCCATCAGGCCAGGTTGCTTTGCCACCTATAATGACTATTGAAAATTTTGGACGATCTTCAACGCTTCCGGTAACATTTGTAACTGTGCGGGTACCTTCAATCTTAACGCCATTGATTTTATAATTTTCAAAGGTGGTTATGATCTTTGATTGAGGAAGAAAACGCCTACCAATAAATTCTACATGAATTATACCTGAACGAACATTTCCCTTCATATCAGTGCAAGCAGATCCGAAATCGATAGTAATATATCCGTGCGGATTTTGCTGGGTGCTGCCTTCGGCAAGCTCAAGCGTTACGGTAACACAATCACTAAATCGAATGTCCACCGGTTTAACACCGGCTATTCTGCCCGAGCTTCCAATTCGGCCACCTCCGGCTGT
>Ga0163148_10002063_pt1 | contig 24934 bp, 20 predicted proteins | sample OliLakLV19MP7P2_FD_148606 | JGI IMG/M metagenome (GOLD analysis project Ga0163148, IMG submission 148606) | Freshwater microbial mat bacterial communities from Lake Vanda, McMurdo Dry Valleys, Antarctica- Oligotrophic Lake LV.19.MP7.P2 | ecosystem: Environmental > Aquatic > Freshwater > Lake >... | reverse complement strand
ATTCCTGGATCAAAAAAGAAAGCGCAAAGTAATGGAAATGAAAAAGCTAATTCATAAGTTTGATATAACACCTGACGACCTCGGTTTGCAATTGAATATCAACAACTTGTGAAACGTTAGTCAGAAGCTTTTGCTATTGTTGGTCGCTGACCAACAATCCAACTATTTTCTTTCTCAATTTGCCAATCAACTTCATTAACCTGATGCGGGTCAGGCGTCCCGCAACAACAAAAGGAAAACTTGCAATTCCCCGAGCCTTTGGTTGTATTGCGTGAGGGATAGAAGGTAAGGCCAACAACAAATAATTGGATGCTTCAGTAAAATAAGAATTTCAAAAAAACATAATGCACGTTGGTAAAAAAACACCAATGTGGGCTGGGGCGCTCACACATTGGACAGTGGATTTATCCAGTAAAAAGACATAAATTGAGGAAAACTAGAAAGATGAAAAGGGAAAAAGTAATTGATGCTGTTAAGGAACTTCCTCAAGAATTTGACTTAGAGGAATTAATAGAAAGATTAATCTTTGTTGAAAAAGTAGAAAAAGGGCTTAAGCAATTCGATGAAGGTAAGGCGGTTGACCACGCACAAGTAAAAGATATGGTTAAGAAATGGTAAAAGTTGTTTGGATGGATTTAGCTATAGAAGATTTAAAATCCATTCATGAGTAAATCTCAAAAGATTAGAAGTTTTACGCGGACAGATTTGTAGCTAAACTTAACAATAGAGTCGACCAACTTGAAAATTATCCCCAGTCTGGACGAATCGTTCCTGAATTTGGTAAAGAAGACATAAGAGAATTAATTGAAGGTAACTACAGAACTATCTTTGAATGAAGGTTGATCACGTTGGAGTAATTCGAGTCCATCATTCCTCCAGACTTTTAAATGAGTTATAAATTTCATAATCATAAACCAGCAACGTTCCATACAAAAACCTTAATTATACTTCTATGAAAATAATCATTACAGGTGCAACAGGCATGGTAGGCGAAGGCATTATGTTGGAATGCCTCGAAAATCCAATCGTAACAAACGTACTTGTTGTAAACCGAAAGCCGTTAAATTGGAAACATGAAAAGCTGAGTGAGTTGATTGTTTCTGATTTTATAAAATTGGAAAATTACGAAAAGCAATTATCTGGCTATGATGGATGTTTCTTTTGTGCAGGTGTAAGTTCTGTCGGCATAAACGAAGCGCAATACACACATATCACTTACGATACAACTATAGCTTTTGCAACGAAGCTGGCACAGCTTAATCCTACCATGGTGTTTACGTATGTTTCAGGAACCAGCACCGATAGTTCAGAGAAAGGAAAACTTATGTGGGCACGAGTGAAGGGTAAAACTGAAAACGACTTAATGAAACTTCCTTTCAAAGGAGTATATAATTTCCGCCCCGGAGTTATGAAGCCCTTTAAAGGACAAAAAAATATAAAGACGATATACAAAATTTTTATCCCAATCTTTACCGTTCTATTTTCCAGCAAAACACTTACGCTTAAGCAAGTTGGCCAGGCTATGATAAACGCTGTGCGGAATGGTTATTCTAAGCACGTATTGGAAATAGCAGACATCCGAGAATTAAGCAAGTAAACATTTTTGACAATGAAACATTTCTACACCTTAATGCTGTGTATCATTTTTAGTGCTTGCACAAACCTTACTAAGATTGATTTCAATCAAACTACTCTGGAAACACCTTCCATTATCGGCAAAAGCAATTACCTGAACTCACCCTATGTAACTGCAGGCGATCGTGTTTATATGGTTGGTCATCAAGATGGAACATTCCCCGAACTGGGCTGGCATATCAAAGGTGAAATGGGAGGCATCTGGAATCATCCGATAAAATTGATGGATGGCTTCGAAGTTGATCTTAGCTGGGATGACCAAACGATCAAATTGAATCATGCCGATACGTTTGTTAATTATCCGTTTGCTAACAAACACCTTTACCGGATTGCAGACAAAAATCTTTCCATCGAACGGTGGCAATTTGTGCCTGATCATAAAGAAGGATTGTTGGTTCAATTCATTTTAAATAACACCGGAGAGCAACATCAAAATTTTCAATTCCATTTCAACGGTCACTCCGACCTAAGGCCAACCTGGTTAGGCGAACGAACCAATATGGTTGACAGCAAAGATTCTGGTACGTTCAAAACCAACTCAGACTTATGGTTGATGAAGGATAATAGCAATCCATGGTTTGTTGCTTTTGGAGCAGATGAAAAATCCGCCAAACATAACGCAGCATCTAATCCGTATGCAGGCAACGGAATGTCTGGTTCGCTCACCTATGAGTTCGCAATATCTGCGCACACCAATAAAGTAATAAATTTTATAATAGCCGGATCGTATAAGAGTGAACAAGCTGCATTAGTTTCTTACGAAGACATCAAGAAAAATTTTGTCTCTGACTTTTCTAAAAAGCAAACCCGATATGCTGCCCTTGCCAATCAATCCAAGCTCACTATTCCGGATAAACATTTGCAACAGGCATTCGAGTGGTTAAAATATAATTGCGATTGGCTGGTTAGATCCGTTCCGGAAATTGGTACCGGCATTACTGCAGGAATGCCCGATTACCCATGGTGGTTTGGTGTTGATAGTGAATATGCATTGAAAGGCTATATGGCTATTGGGCAGAAAGAGATTGTGTATAAAACTATTGCGCTGCTGGATAGTATGTCGAACGTAATTAATGGCAATGGAAGAATACTCCATGAGATGTCCACCAATGGTGCGGTATTCAATGAAGGTAACATCAATGAAACTCCACAGTTTGCTTCCTTGATTTGGGAAGTTTATCAATGGACAGGTGATCGTGCGTTTCTTGAAAAATATTTTCCAACAATTAAGAAAGGATTAAGTTGGTTAATGACAGAAAATGACGCCAATAAAAATCTTTTCCCCGATGGCTTTGGCATGATGGAAATTCATGGTCTCAATAGCGAAATGATTGATGTGGCAGTTTATACACAACGCGCTTTCGCGGATGCCTCTCAAATAGCAGCAGCGTTAGGCGATGAAGTGTTGGCCGAATCGTATAGTCAAACTGCCGATCAACTAAAAGTAAAAATCAATAAAGAGTTTTGGTCGGAAGAGTTTAACTCCTATGCCGACTTTATCGGAACGGATAGGCAAGCACTGAAACTAATTGAAGATGCCATCGTGCGGGCTGATACCTTAAACAAACCCTGGGCTGTTGCTGAATTAAGAAATACGAAAGCTGCCATCCTGAAAAATCCATCTTCCACGCCAAGGCCGTTTGTTCTTTATCACAATTGGGTTGTGAACACACCGATGGAGATGAACGTGGCCGATACTGACAAAGCAAATCGCGCGCTGATCACGGCAGAAAAATTTGTGAACCCGTATGGCGTATTTGTAACTGGCATTGACCGCGATGAATCGGCAGGTTCGGACGAGGGTTCGTTTAAAGGAAGTAAAGTTTTTTCATACACCGGTGCTGTTATGACACTTCCAACAGGGGTGCAAGTGGTAGCGGAAAATAATTATGAGCATCCCGATAAGGCACTCAACTTATTAAAAAAAATGGCGCGCACCTTTAGCTATGCCCTACCCGGTAGCATCTATGAAGTGTCGCCCGATTATGGAATGACTACCCAAGCCTGGAACATTTATGGCTTTGCCGTACCCATCGTGCAGCAGTTTTTTGGAATCCACCCACATGCGGCTCAAAAAAAGATCTCAATAGAATTTCAAATGCCTGACGAATGGAATGATGCTGAATTGGAAAACGTAATTATAGCTGATAACAACGTATCTGTCTACTATAAAAAATCAGGAAGTGAGGTTTCATTAAAAATTATTCAGATGAATGCTGATTGGACAATAGAGATCGTACTTCCAAAAAATACTAAGCCCGGTTATAAAGTAATTAAAGGTAAGGGCGCATCATCACAGGTAAATAATAAATTGGTGTTTAGCGCGAGTGGCGATGAGATTGAGTTAGTGATGGAGGTTGGAAGTTAGAGGTTAGAGGTTAGAGGTTAGAAATTCGAAGTTGGAAGTTAGAGGTCAAATATCCTCACTTACAGCTCGGGCACTCCCAATCTTTATCCAAATCGATAACCGTAACAATGGATAAGTGCCGTTGCTTGGGCGCAACAATTACACGAATATGTTGCTTGTCTTTTGAGGTATAGCCTTCCACGGCATACTTAGGCCCTTGGGCAGCATCCAATTCACTCTTGCTATAATTAACATCAGCCTTGCGCACAATTTCTTTTACTTCCTTCTGCGTAATCTTCCGGCATTCCATGCGGCATCGGGCATGCTTGGTGAAAAAGTATTCCGATTGCGGATCACGAAATGCATCGAGGTAACTTTTACCACTGCCATCGGCTGGCTGAGTTGTCTTACTGGCAGTTGACGAATTCGGCTGAGCATCTGATTGTTCGCGACATTGCCTAACGCCCAGCGCGATTACAAGGAACACGGCCAGGATTAAATAAGGAATTGCTTTCTTCATGGGTGTGTTTTTTTACCACTAGGATACAAAGGGATTAACAAGGAACACAATGGCTTCACAAAGTACTTAATTATGTAAACCATTCGAATCACTTTGCGATCTCTATCACAATTTTTAACCACTAATTCAACACCTAATCTTTCCAATTGCCCTTAATTTTAGTGAGTTTTACGGAGATGGCAAAGAGTCCTGATTTATTTGAAGTTGACCTTAAAGACACATTCTTTGCCGAGATAGTTCTGCCAGTTCCTATTCCAAAATTTTTCACCTATCGGGTGCCTGCAGAATTAAATTCTATTATTAAAAAAGGACAACGGGTAATTGTTCCGTTTGGGCAAAAGAAAATCCTCACCGGAATTATTGCCGAGTTGCATAACCAACCACCCAAAGAGTATGAAGCCAAATACATTCATGATATTCTGGATGTTGATGAAGTAATTTACGAACAACAATTCGAGCTTTATAAATGGATTGCTGATTACTATCTCTGCACGTTAGGCGAAGTTGTTCAGGCTGCCCTACCCTCCGGACTCAAACTTTCGAGTGAGTCGATGGTGCAGTTGCGGCCCGGATTTGACATTGAAGAATCGGATTTTGATTTTTCAGAAAAAGAAAGAATCCTGCTTGCGCGATTAAAGTCCAACACCCTAAGCTATACAGATGCAGCCAAACTGCTTGGCACCAAATCTATTTATCATATCTTAAAATCCCTTACCTCGAAGGAATCAATTATTCTATTTGAAGCAGTTAAGGAAAAATTCAAACCAAAAACAGAGAAGCATCTTCGCATTCACTCAAATTATGCTTCAAAACAAAATCTAGAAGCTTTGTTTGAAACGCTAGCTTCAAAGCCAAAACAAGAAGCAGTACTACTAAAATATTTACAGGAAGTACCGGTTTTTGCAAGTCCTGAGCTTAACCTTCAAGGTATTGCAAAAGGAAAATTGTTGGATACCAAGATCTCAGAATCGTCTGTCAATACACTAATCAAAAAACAAATTCTTGAAGAGTTTGAGGTGATCGTGCCGCGTTTCGGTTTTCCTGATAATGCCCATCAGCATCCGGTGCTGCTAAGTGAGCTGCAGGAAAATGCCCGCAACGAAATTTTGAAAAGTTTTGAAACCAAGACCACTGCGCTTTTGCACGGAGTTACTGGTAGCGGTAAAACTGAAATTTATATTGACCTGGTTAGAAAAGCACTCGAAGGCGGTTCGCAGGTTTTATTGCTACTGCCAGAAATTGCTTTAACCACTCAAATCGTTCAGCGACTAAAAAAAATGTTTGGTAGTGAGATGGGTGTTTATCATTCCAAGTTTTCAGACAACGAACGGGTAGAAGTATGGAATGGCGTGCTTACAGGTAAGTTTCGGTTTATCATCGGTGTTCGTTCGGCTATATTTTTACCTTTTGATAATCTTAGTTTATTGATTGTAGATGAAGAACATGATTCATCCTATAAACAACACGACCCAGCCCCGCGCTACCATGCTCGTGATGTAGCCATGGTAATAGCGCAAATCCATCATGCAAAAGTTTTGTTGGGTAGTGCCACACCCTCCACCGAATCATACTATCAAGCGGTGACCGGCCGCTATGGTTTAGTTTCGTTAACACAACGTTTTGGTGAAGCTCAACTACCTGAAATTGTTTTTGCTGATTTAAAAATAGAGAAGAAAAGAAAAATCAATAAGGGCGAGTTCTCTTCTTTACTATTGAAGGAGATACAATCTACCATTGATAAAAAAGAGCAAGTGATTGTTTTTCAAAACCGCAGAGGATACTCGCCCCTAGTGCAGTGCGAAGATTGCAGTTGGGTGCCTAAGTGTATTAACTGTGCGGTAAGTCTCACGTATCATCAGTATCGGCATGCGTTAATTTGTCATTACTGCGGCTATCGCGAAGAGTTACCTAACCAATGTCCTGTTTGTTCAAGTAAACGAATTCTTACCCTTGGTTATGGCACAGAAAAATTAGAAGAAGAATTGAAGTTTCATTTTCCAGAAACAAAAATCCAACGAATGGATTTAGATACTACACGATCGCGATCAGGATATGAAACCATTATTGAAGGCTTTGAAAAAGGAGAAACGGATATTTTGGTAGGCACACAAATGGTTACGAAAGGTCTTGATTTTGATCGCGTAAGTTTGGTGGCAGTGTTTGACACCGATCGCATGATGCACTTTCCTGATTTCCGGTCGTATGAACGAGCGTTTCAACTAATCACGCAGGTAAGTGGTCGGGCGGGGCGCAGAGAAAAGCGAGGCAAAGTAATTTTACAAACTTCTGATCCTAAACATCCTCTATTTCGATACGTAATTGAAAATGATGTTACAGGTTTTATTCAAGATCAGTTGCACGACCGGGACGAAAATCATTATCCACCCTTTACCAGGCTGATCGATATTACTATTAAACACACCGATAAAAAAATCGCAAAAGCAGTTGCCGATACATTGGCTAATCAATTAAAAGAGAAGTTAAGAGGCGTTCGCATCTTGGGTCCAGGCGAGCCCATGGTTTCTAAAATAAGAAACGAATTTCTAATGATAATTTTACTAAAGATAAAACGCGATCAGGGAAAATTGAGCGAAATCAAATCAGTTCTATATAATGCAGCCAATGATTTGCAACAGATTAAAGAATACCGAAACGTCAAAATTGTTTTTGATGTTGACCCGGTCTAAGCCCTAATTCAAAATATCCCAATCTTCATTTAATATGGGTATGGCTTGGTGCGCGGTAAGATCAAATTGACAGGGTACAACGGAAACGTAATTATTCGCAATAGCCCACTCATCATTGTCTTCACCCTTATCAAAATTTACAAAATTGCCAGTCATCCAAAAGTAACTTCTTCCATTAGGATCGAACCGCTGATCAAAATTCTCCACCCACTTTGCATTTGCCTGTCTGCAAATTCTAATCCCCTTAATTGTTTCATTTCGCTTAGGCGGAATATTGACATTGAGCGCAACTCCTTTTGGTAAACCTTTCTCTAAAACTTGTTTTGCAATTTTTTTTACAACATCATGTGTATGGGAAAAGTCTGCCTTATGGCTATAGTCACAAAGAGAAAATCCAATCGCAGGCACACCTTCAATAGCACCTTCAATAGCCGCTGACATGGTGCCCGAATAAAGCACACTGATGGAGGTATTACTTCCGTGATTGATGCCACTCACTACAATATCGGGCTGGCGACTATCCTTTAAAACAAAATGGCGTGCCATCTTCACACAATCAGCCGGAGTGCCTGAACATTCAAATGCCCGAACTCCTTCAAATATAAAAGACTCATTTAACCGCAATGTATCACCCACTGTTATCGCATGCCCCATACCCGATTGTGGTCCATCGGGTGCAACCACTAGCACTTCACCCAGTTCTTTCATCACATTAATTAAACTAAGAATTCCGCGTGAGGTAATACCATCATCGTTAATAACTAAAATCAAAGGTCTATTCATAAATTGAGGCGTTCAGTTCTTTTTAAAAAGAGAGTTATAATATTCAATGATGCGGCCCAGTTCGTACTTATCATCGAAGTTAAGTCGATTCTTCTTAGCAAATCTTTCAACATCGTCTGACTTAGGACGCATCATATCAAGCCAGTCATTTTTCTTACCTCTGAACTCATCAAGTTCTCCGTTTTCCTTCAACAAAAAATATTTATAAACCAAGACTGGCCCGCTAACCGAGCCATAATAAAAAAAAGGCGAAGCGGTGGTTCTATACTCCAACAACTCACGACAAAGCACGGTCAACTTTCCTTCTTCTAATAATTCAAAGAATGTAGGTACTTTGTATTGCGCTCCTTGCGAATAGGGCAATGAATAAAAGCTGCGATAGCGTTTTACGGTTTCGTCAAATATTTCATAGTACAAAACTTTTCGAGATGTAAAGCTCTCCAATTTCTTATCAACCTCAACTTGTAGAATGTCATTTGACATATCGTATTTTAAAGTACCACGCAAGGTATCGCCTGAATCAAGTACAGCTCTTCCCGAGTGCCACAACTCAAAAGCAAACTGTTGCGCAGCCAAAGGCAGCGATGCAAATCCTAAAATAAAAAGAAGAAGAATTCTCATTTATGTTTTAAAATTGAATGACCGAGTTTATCGCGCTTGGTCATTAAATATTTTTCGTTGTGTGGGTTAGACGGTATTTCAATTCCGATGTTGTCTACAATTTCCAGACCATAACCCATTAAGCCTACACGCTTTTTAGGATTGTTTGTTATCAATCTGATTTTTCTTATGCCGAGGTCATGTAAAATCTGGGCACCAATGCCGTAATCGCGATTATCCATGTCAAACCCCAATTGCAAGTTAGCCTCAACTGTATCTAAACCTTCTTCCTGCAACTTATAGGCCTTTAACTTATTTAGTAATCCTATGCCACGCCCTTCCTGTTTCATATACAGCACAACACCTTTCCCTTCGTTCTCAACCATCATCATTGCGTTATGAAGTTGACTACCACAATCACACCTACACGATCCAAAAATATCTCCCGTTACACAAGATGAATGCACACGTACCATTACTGGTTCATCTTTTTCCCAGGTTCCTTTTATTAACGCCAAGTGAACCTCGCTTGTATTTAATTGTTCATAGGCTGTTAACGTAAAATCACCATAGGCAGTTGGCATATTCACAGTTACCTGCTTGCGAATCTGAGATTCTACTCGCATGCGATAGGCTATTAAATCTTTTATCGTTACCAACTTTAAATTGAAACGATCAGCTACTCCCCTTAAATCAGCAAGGCGCGCCATTGAACCATCTTCATTCATTATTTCTACCAACACGCCAGCCGGGCGAAAACCCGCCAGCCGCGCAAAATCAATGGCTGCCTCTGTATGACCTGACCTACGCAACACGCCTTCTTTTTTTGCCCTGAGCGGAAAGATGTGCCCGGGTTTACCCAACTCTTCAGGTTTTGTTTCAGGATCAACCAACGCTTTTATTGTTTTAAAACGATCATGCGCTGAAATACCTGTTGTACAGCTATGCCCTATTAAGTCTACAGAAACTGTAAAGGGAGTTTCAAATGCAGCAGTATTCTTTCCCACCATCAGCTCTAACCCAAGCTCTTCGCATCGGTCTTCCACTAAGGGTGCACAAATTAATCCCCTACCATGGGTTGCCATAAAGTTTACAATGGCCGGAGTGATCGATTCGGCCGCGCAAACAAAGTCACCTTCATTCTCTCGATCTTCATCGTCTACCACTATAATCACTTTGCCATGCTTTATTTCTTCAATGGCTGCCTCAATCGAATCAATTTTAATTTTATCGCTCATATACTTTTATAATTCTGCTACAAAAAACACCAAGACACTATCGAATAATAAACTTTGTGTCTTTGTGCCATAGTGGCAAACATTAAACAACAAAATAGCCACTCCTGTTCCTACTTTGCAATCACAATACCCAACAATTTTGCTAGCTCTTGCTCTGCTTCTTTTAATCCTGTTTGGGTAGATAACACATCATCCAATTCTTCCCAATTTCCTCCAGCCTCAGCTACTTTCACTTTCTGTAGATTATCCTCCATCATCTTTTGAACAACTCTGAATTTCAAACGTAACACGTTACTTAGAGCCAATTCAGTAACAAGCTCATCTTCTTTCGAAAAAAAGATTTTGTATTTGTCACCCCAATGCTTACTTGTATCATATCTCGGTGTTACTAAATCGGTTACCACTCGCTTCACTTCTTCCGTGCTGCCTGTTAAAAAAAAGTGACTATCCGGAATAACACCTTTGCTAATTCCCGTTTTAAAAATCTCATAAATCTGATGATATATCGGATTTGTAAATAAAACATCGTCCAACTCTCTAAGAAAAAAAACTGAAAGCGAACTTTCATCTACATTTTTATCAGCAAAGTTCAATAGCAACCGAATGGTCTCTCGCTCCTGTAAATCAACCATGCCTTGCGCATCGAGCTTTGTTGGCGTTTCAATCTCCTTAACCATCTCACCGGTCAGGGCAACATCATCGGGATAGGATTGTTTGTCTTTATTTGTTTTTCTTCGCTCCTGAATTAAAATCTTGTTTAACTCCGAAAGCAATACTTCTTCTGCAATTTTAAGTAAAGCACTTGTCTCTTGAATATAAACAGATCTCTTTACAGGATCGGGGATTTGTGCAATACTGGTAACAATCTCTTTGATTGATTCTGCTTTCTTAATCGGATCACCAGCGGATTGCGATGCAAAGAGACCTGCTTTAAACGAAACAAAATCCTGCGTGTGATCTTTCAGGAATTTTTGAAATTCAGTAGTGCCTACCTTACGGGAATAACTATCCGGATCTTCGCCATCGGGAAATAATAACACCCGAACATTCAACCCGCCTTTCAGAATCATGTCGATTCCGCGCAAAGCAGCTTTAATACCCGCTGCATCACCATCAAACAACACCGTTACATTTTCGGTAAACCTGCGAATGAGTTTGATTTGATTTTCAGTTAGCGCGGTGCCTGAAGAGGCAACCACATTTTGAACATCGGCCTGATGCAACGAGATAACATCGGTATAGCCTTCTACTAAATAACACTCATCCTGTTGGCGAATCGCATTCTTTCCCTGGTACAATCCATAGAGCACATCACTCTTATGATAGATCTCAGTCTCAGGTGAATTAATGTATTTTGGTTGATTCTTTTCCTTGCCCAACATGCGAGCCCCAAATGCTATTACTTTTCCAGAAATATTATGTACAGGAAAAATTACCCTTCCGCGAAAGCGGTCGTAGGTGCTGCCATCATCCTTCTTAACTACAAGCCCGGTTTTTTCAAGCAGCTCTTTATTATAGCCTGTATCAATAGCTTCGGCAGAAAAATTTTCCCAGCCCTCTAAAGCATAGCCCAATTCAAATTTCTCGATGGTGCGATCATGAAACCCACGCTCGCGAAAATAACTTAATCCAATACTGATCCCTTCTTCGCTGGTTGTTAGTTGTTTGCGATAATAATCTTTCGCAAAATTCATCAGTATGTAAAGTCCTTCACGTTCGCTTAATGCCGCGCTTTGTTCATCGGATTGGCGGTCTTCTTTAATTTCAACGCCATACTTTTTTGCCAGATAACGGAGCGATTCGGCATAGCTCATCTTCTCATGCTCCATCACAAAGGTGATGGCATCGCCACCTTTACCGCTGCTGAAGTCTTTGAAAATTCCCTTGCTTGGAACCACGAAGAACGAGGCCGTTTTTTCGTTCGAAAAAGGACTGAGTGCCTTGTAATTTTGCCCGGATTTTTTAAGGGACACAAAATCGCTGATTACATCGACAATATCGAGGCGATTTCTGATTTCTTCTATGGTGTCGCGGCTAATCAACGGGCTAAATTTTGAACCCGCAAAGATACTTTAGTTAACTTGAATTATCAGGAAATAAAAGGTTGTGGTTTAGGGGTTTTCAACCCTTATTTTAAGGATACAAAGGAGTGAAAACCTTTATCCAAACCAAAGTTTTCAGGATGCGAAGGATTAAAAACTCTTACGAATATAGAGTGGCGAGTAAATAGCTTACAAAAAGTACATGTATCATCCCTGACGGGATTCTTGGTATAAGCCCTGATTATGTTTACCGATATGTCGCCCCTAACAGGGTTATAGCTTTAGCATAATTAGTCCCCCGCTATTGAACAATTAATCAACATAAAATCCTGTTAGGGATAATATATCAGTAGATAATAAATCCGAAAAATCAAAATCCCGTAAGGGATGATATATCAGTAGAAAAAATAATGGATCACATTCAAAAGTTGGGGAGTACCGAGAATAGGTTAAGGTGAATTTTTTACAAAAAAGATGTTGAAATATGGATAACTCCAAAATAAGTTCAAGTCAGAATCGAAATCCGTGCTTTTTGGAGTTACCCACATTCCGAACATCATAATTATTACTGCAATCCTTTAGTAATTGTTTTTTTAATGCAGAACCAAACATCTTAGTCCCCAACTTTTAATACTGACCCAAAATAATTTGAAAGAATTATTAAGAATCCCGTCAGGGATGATATATCGGTAGGTTGTTATATAGGTAGGATAATAAATCCAAAAAATCAAAATCCCGTAAGGGATAAAATATCAGTAGAAAAAATAATTTGAAAGAATTATTAAGAATCCCGTCAGGGATGATATATCGGTAGGATAATATATCGGTAGGATAATAAATCCAAAAAATCAAAATCCCGTAAGGGATGATATATCAGTAGAAAAAATAATTTGAAAGAATTATTAAGAATCCCGTCAGGGATGATATATCGGTAGGATGATATATCGGTAGGATGATATATAGGTAGGATAATAAATCCAAAAAATCAAAATCCCGTCAGGGATGATATATCAGTAGAAAAAATAATTTGAAAGAATTATTAAGAATCCCGTCAGGGATGATATATCGGTAGGATGATATATCGGTAGGATGTTATATCGGTAGAGAATAAATCCAAAAAATCAGAATCCCGTTAGGTATGATATTGAGAGTTCTAAAATAGATAATGATGCCGCGTGTTGAAAACCCTAAGCCAAAATTTTGGTTTCATGCAGCCCACATTCTTTACTGCTTCCTTCCCACCACCAACGGCCAGCGCGCTCATCTTCGCCTAATGCAACTGCCCGGGTGCATGGAGCACAGCCAATGCTTGGAAATCCTTTCTTATGCAGGGAGTTAACGGGAATATTGTGTTTATCAATAAAGTCTTTAAGATCATCATCCGACCAATCAAACAAGGGATTGTATTTGATCACATTCATTTCCTCACTCCACGCTACTTTTTGCATCAGTTGTCGGTTGGCCGATTGCGATCCGCGTAAACCCGTAATCCACAATCCTGTATTAACCAACGCCCGCTTAAGCGGATTTACTTTTCGAATACCGCAACAACTCTTTCTGTTTTCCACAGAATGATAAAATCCATTGATGCCATTGGACCTTACGTATTGCTCCACCTCAAGATTATCAGGAAAATAAACGTCAATCGAAATTTGATATTTTGATTGGGTCAGTTCCAGTAATTCATAAGTCTCCTGGAAGAGTCGGCCAGTATCTAATGAAAATAACTGGATAGGAAATTTATTTGTTGCTATAAGATGTGTAAGCACTTGATCTTCTGCGCCCAGAGAAGTCGCAAACTTTACACCGTCAAGATTTTGCACTGCCCAGCGTAAACCCTCAACTGCATCTAACGCATTCAATGAAGCACTAACATGCTCGAGTCTACTCATGCTTCTACTTTATCTTTTATGGTAGCGCGATCTTTTATTTTCTCCCAGGCACGCTCATGAAAATAATAAAGAACAATTTTAGTGAATACTTCGATCGATGCAATGGAGAAGGCAAACTCCCACTTGCCGGTAACCCAAAATGATATAATCCAGGTATCGATAGTGCCAACAATGCGCCACGAAACAGCCTTGGTAATACTAACTATATGTCCTGATTCGCTAGGGCGATTAGTTCGTGCGGCAATTAAGGAGTCGAATAACATTGTGCAAATATAATAATCTACTAAGTATATAGACTTACAATATTGATAGTTTATTGAAAAAGCCTCCAAATACCGCAACTAAACTGTAATTTTAACTGTTTTTGAAGCTATGAATTATACTCAGGAAGATATTTTAAAGGCTCTCGGCACCGTTGAAGACCCGGATCTAAAGAAAGATCTGGTAACCTTGAACATGATCAAAGATGTTTTGATCAGTGGTAAAAAGATCAGTTTTACCGTTGTTCTCACTACTCCTGCATGCCCGTTAAAAGAAAAAATACGAAAGGACTGTGAAAATGCAGTTTGGGCTGTTGTAGGTGATGACGTTGAACTCGAAATCAAGATGACCTCGTCAGTTACCAGTATGCGAAGCAACACCCCTATTCTTCCGGGAGTAAAAAATATTATAGCTGTTGCCTCAGGAAAAGGTGGCGTTGGTAAATCAACCATTACAAGTAACCTCGCGGTTGCTTTAGCTAAGGCTGGTGCCAAAGTTGGTATTATAGATGCTGATATTTTCGGACCCTCTATGCCAGTCATGTTCAATTGCGAGCGTGAACAGCCTGAAGTAAAAGTTATCGATGGCAAAAATTTTATTATTCCTTTAGAACAATATGGAGTAAAGCTACTTTCAATCGGGTTTCTTACACCAGCGGATAGCGCTGTTGTTTGGCGTGGTCCAATGGCTTCGGCTGCCTTGAAGCAATTTATTGGCGATGCAATTTGGGGCGATCTCGACTACCTATTAATAGATCTTCCGCCCGGCACGAGTGATATCCATCTTACCTTAGTGCAAACAGTTCCGGTAACGGGTGCTATTATTGTAACTACTCCGCAAAAGGTAGCGCTTGCGGACGCCACTAAAGGGTTAGCGATGTTTAGGCAGCCACAAATTAATGTTCCTGTACTTGGAGTAGTTGAGAATATGGCTTACTTCACACCCGAAGAGCTACCGAACAATAAATATTATCTGTTTGGAAAAGATGGTGGCCAAAAACTGGCCGACAAGTTTGATGTTCCCTTGTTGGGTCAGATTCCGTTAGTTCAAAGTATCCGCGAAAGCGGTGATAGCGGGCTGCCGGCTGTTTTAAAAGAAGGTGCAACAGCTTTAGCGTTTACGCAGTTGGCCGAAAATCTGGCACGTCAAGTTGCGATAAGAAATGCTAACTTTGATTCGACCAAGCGCGTAGAACTACAAGTATAAACCAATGGCATTTACTAAAGAAGAAATAATAACCCGTGTTGAATCTGCATTAGACAGCATAAGACCTTATTTAGAAGCCGATGGTGGCAATGTGCGAGTTTTGGATTTTGATGCAGACAATATTCTGAAGCTTGAGTTCGTTGGGGCTTGTGGTAGCTGCCCGATGAGCACAATGACGTTTAAGGCTGGTGTGGAAGAAGCGATCAAACGCGCGGTGCCAGAAATTAAGAACATTGAAGTTGTAAACTTGACAACCGCATAGGTTACAACTCACCTTTTTTTTCAATTAACCTATTGAACCAAATTACCTGAGCGCACCCGAAGTATAATGCTATGAGATTCCAGATTTTTTTTATTTCTGCCATTCTCAGCATTTCTTCATTTCAAGCCCCTGCACAAGATCGATGTGCAACGGTTCAATACGAAGCGATTCGCCATCAAAAAAATCCAACTCTAGAGAAGAGTGAACAATTTGAAAATTGGTTGCAAAATAAAATCGTACACCCAAAACTTCAACAGCAACGCACGCAAGGAACTGAATCTGCCACCTACACGATTCCTATAGTTGTTCACATTATTCACAACGGTGAACCTATTGGCACGGGCACCAATCTTTCGGATGCACAGATTCTTTCGCAAATAAATGTGATGAATAAAGATTTCACTCGCATGAATCTCGATGCCTCTAATACGCCCGCAGAGTTTCTTCCAGTAGCAGGGAATCTCGATATCGAATTTGTGTTAGCGAAGCAAGATCAGTTTGGCGCTGCAACAACTGGAATAACCCGCACGCTTGGAACAAAGTCTACCTGGATCATTAGTGATAATGCAACTTTCAAAGCCTTGAGTTATTGGCCAGCCGAAGATTACTTTAATATTTGGGTAATTAATATTCCTTCTTTCTTAGGGTATGCGCAATTACCCGTTTCAAGTCTTTCAGGTCTTGAAAACTCACCCGATGACCGTTTGACCGATGGAATAATTATTGATTACACCGCCTTCGGATCAAATTTTGAAGGACTCGGAACATTTAATCTTGATACAAAATATAACCACGGCCGCACTGCCACGCATGAGGCCGGCCATTTTTTTGGACTGAGGCATATTTGGGGAGATGATGGCAGCGCATGCAGCGGAACGGATTATGTAGATGACACTCCGAATCAGGGTGGAAATTATACAGGGCAATGCCCATCCGATACACGCACCACATGCAGTTCGAGCGATATGTATATGAACTACATGGATTACACGAACGATGCTTGCATGAACCTATTTAGCCAAGGCCAGAATGCAAGAATGATTGTGGTGTTAGAAAATAGTCCGCGAAGATTCAGTTTATTAAATTCTTCCGGAGCTACACCTCCTCCGCCTTTAGCACTTGACATTGCGTTAAGGAAAATCAATTCACCCGGTTCAACTTCATGCGGTGGATTAATTACACCCGCACTTGAAATTCAAAACCTGGGAACAACCACCGCTGCTTCAACCCGCATTCAACTAAAAACAAACGGTGTAATTACAGAAACAAAAGATTTTGCTTTGAATCTCCCATTCGAAGGGATAACGAATGTTTCATTTCAATCAGTTTCTCAACCCGCTGGTAATACCCAGTTTGAGTTTGAAGTTTTATTAGTAAACGCTGCTGCTGATCAACGCGCTTCCAATAATAAATTAACGGTTTCATCAATCGTACAACCTGCCGGTGCCTTACCTACCAGCGAAGTTTTCAATTCGTTCCCTTCAAATTGGAGTGTTTATAATCCTGATAGTGGAACAACCTGGGATTTGATTACCACACCAAGCAACGGAAAATCGATGTATGTTAATTGTTATGATTACCAAAACGAAGGGGCGATTGATCGATTAATCACACCCGTTTTTGATCTGACAAGCGCTCCGGTAGCTTTTTTAAAGTTTGATCGCGCCCATGCATTTTATGGCTCAGGTAATATTGAACGACTTCGGGTTTTAGTTAGCACCGTGTGTGATTTCAATTCAAGCCCAGTTGTTGTTTACGATGTTGCAGGGGCGCTGTTAGGCACGGCTCCGCAATCTACCAGTCGGTTTACACCAACAGCATCGCAATGGCAGACTTCAACGATTCCGTTGAATGGATTCCTTGGCAATAAAATTCAAATAGCCTTTGAGGTTACAAATGGCTGGGGTAATAATGTATATCTAGATAATGTAGTTGTATCAACAGAGTCTTTAACTGATCTTACACTATCTTCCCTTGAAAGTCCGGGGCCAGTAACGTGCATAACAAACCCGGCTCCAATTATTCGGGTAAGAAATTTAGGTAGTGTTACCGTTACTTCGTTCAAAGTTCAAGCCACCATTAATAGTCAGGCACAGCCAATACAAACGCTATTCAATGTAGCCTTGGGAGCCAGTGAGGAAAAGACATTTACACTTTCTTCCTTGCCCTTGAATTCAGGGAATAATACAATCTCATTTACAATCACGGAACCAAATGGTTTGCCAGACGCCAATCCCGCAAATAATTCTATCACTATTAAAAGAATTGTGAACACAGTCGCTGATGGAATTCCATTACGCGAAGACTTTAATGGTTCATTTGGCAATTGGTCAGTTGTTAGTCAAAATAATGAAGATGTTTGGACTCTAATTGCTACGGACAAAAGTTTCTCAGCGGCCTACCTTGCTTTTGATAATCTAAATCTTGGTGAGGAATCCTGGTTAGTAAGTCCGGTGCTTGATTTTTCAAAAACCTCAAAAGCAAGTTTATTCTTTGACGTAAGTTATGCAGCCCAGTCGCGTGGGAATGAACAATTACAGATTTTATATTCGGAAGATTGTGGACAAACGTATAGCAATATTTTATACGATCAATCCGGGTCGGCATTGTCAACTGCCAACTCTGATTTAACCTGGATACCCAATAAAGATGCTGATTGGCGAAGAGAATTTATTAATCTCAATTCGTTGACAGGGAAAGAGCAACTGCGGTTTGCTTTTGTTGCCAAGGCCAATCATGGCAATAATTTATACATCGATAACATCGAATTCTTTATTGATGATAATCCTTTTCCCATTTCCATTAACAATGCTTATTCCGTTTATGGTGGTGGCAATGAATTAAAGCTCACGTTTAACCTAACAGAAAAACAAATTGCATTTCTAAAAATATATGATATTCAAGGAAAGGTTTTAGTTGATACTACGCTACCTGATGTTTTAAATCAAACCTATTCTTTTGATCTAGGCATTCAGGGCTCAGGCATTTACATAGTGCGGGTTATTTTAAAAGATCAGATCTCTGCTACAAGAGTATTTCTAAGTGGTAAGTAGCAGCTATGGAATTTAGAAGTACGGATTCTAACGTGGTTTTGACTATTTTCGTGTTTAATTTCTCGTTGAGAAATACAGTATAATTCAGCTTATAGAATGACTAAAAAAAGAATTGCGATTTTATATGGCGGCCGGTCGGTAGAGCATGGTGTATCGATCAACTCCGCTCGCAATATTTTTCAATACATTGATCAATCCCAGTTCGAACCTGTTCCCATTGGCATATCCCTTAAAGGTGTTTGGTATAAAACTGATTCTATAACAAAAGAAGTTGAAGCCGGAGAAGAACTGTCCCTACAACTAAACCCGCAGGCGCCAACCTTTACATCAAAGTCTGGAAAATCATTTACGGTTGATATGGTTTTTCCGGTTTTACATGGCACCGATGGCGAAGATGGAAGTATTCAGGGTTTACTAAAAGCTATGGACATTCCAATGATCGGAACTGGAGTAACAGGCTCAGCCATGTCGATGAATAAATTAGTAGCCAAGCGACTGCTGAAAGAAGCAGGCTTACCTATAAACAAATTTCTATTCTCTTATTACTCCGACACAAAACAATTTTCATTTGAGGAAATTCAAAAAGAGTTGGGTCTGCCATTCATGGTAAAGTCAGCCAGCCTCGGCTCATCGGTTGGGGTTTCTAAAGTAAAGTCAAAAGAAGATTTTAAGAAAGCCGTTGATGAGTCGTATCGCTATGATGATTGCGTGCTCTTTGAAGAGTTTATCGAAGGTCGTGAAATTGAATGCGCGATCTTAGGCAACGACCCTGCCGAGGCCTCGTTGCCCGGAGAAATAATTATCAGCAGTAAGTACGATTTCTATACGTTCGATGCGAAGTATGTAGATGGTGCTGCGGTATCCATCGATGTGCCAGCAAAAATAGAAGCCAGCATTGCAGAAAAAATCAGGGATGTGTCTGTTAGGTCATATCAAGCTTTGGGTTGTGAAGACTTCTCGCGGGTAGATTTATTTCTTACCAAAAGTGGAGCCGTGTATGTAAACGAAATCAATACGATACCGGGCTTTACTAATTCAAGTATGTTTCCTATGATGTGGAAAGAGCGTGGTATTTCATTTACCGATTTAATTACGCGATTAGCCGAACTGGCCGAAGCTCGTTATAAAAAATCCAAACGAATAGTGCGCAATTATCAATCAGCATTAAATTTTTAAGAAATGAAGGTACGCCCATTATTTAAAAGAAGTACGGTTGGTGGTTTGCTTATGAGTATTGCCATTACGCTGGGTAGTATTTTAATTATTGCTATCCTGTATTTCTATGTTTACCTGCCCTCAATTACCAATCATGGTGAATCTATTACAGTTCCAGACCTGACAGGCATGGGTGTTGAAGAACTTGAAAACTTTCTCACCAGAAATGATTTGCGCTTCACTGTAAATGACTCAGCCTACTCGAGCGAGTATCCGCCTCTTGCTGTGTTGCGACAGTTTCCCCAGCCCGGATCTAAAGTAAAGGAGAACCGGGTAATTTACGTATCGCTAAATAGAGTTGCTCCACCCACCTTGCCCCTTCCAGATTTAGTTGATAGGTCTTTAATAAATGCCGAAGTTGTTTTAAAAAGTATTGACTTAAAGCGAGGCAGAATACTATATGTAGCTGATCCTTTCCGAAACCTGGTAAAAGAAGTGCATTTCGAAGGAAAGAAAATTGATCCCGGCACACGCATTACCAAAGGTGCCATTATTGATTTAGTGGTTGGCGATGGTAATGGACCTGCCGACTTTACAATCGGCAATTTGTTAGGCGATTCGTTTGAGACTGCAAAATTCAAACTAATGGGTTGGAACTTACATTTAGGTAGTGTGCAAATCCCGTTAGGCATGGATACTACCGGTATGCAACCCTTCGTTTACAAACAATATCCTGCGCGGGGAGATTCTGTGCGTGTGGGTGATCCGGTTGATGTATGGCTTGGTCCAAAAGGATATGCGGACGAAGAGGGCGAAAATGATTCAGATTCGAACGAAGATGATGAAGCAGAAAAATAAACAAACCTTGTGAATCGGTTAGTTTTCTCTATACTACTTTGCTTTTATACAATCACTGGCTTTGGCCAGCTGATTCTGGTTCCTATTCAAAAAGAAAATAATTCTAAACAAAGAAGCGCAGCGCGCACCCGGTCAGTCGATCCTATCGTATTACCTTTTTGGGATGACTTTTCCGCAAGTCGAAGCGGCTACGCAGATTCTACCAAATGGCAGTATGGCAACTCAGTTTGGGTAAACCCGGGCATGGGTATTAATCCACCTTCGCTGAATGTTGCCACGTTTGATGGACTCGATTCTTTGGGTAAACCTTACAATGTTAATGATGTACTTGCAAAAGGATTTGCCGACAAACTTATTTCGGCACCTGTGCGCATGGATTTACCAAGTGCCTCAGAACGCGCTGCAATTTCTATGACATTCTTCTACCAGTACTATGGCAACGGGGAGCCACCAGACATAGGTGACATTATTCGATTACTCTTTAAAAATGATGCGGGCGCATGGGAAGTAGTGTGGTCGAAAGAAAATGATGGTACATTAGAAAAAGATAAATTCGTTCGCGTTACCATTCCAATCACAGCCAATAAATTCTTTCATGATAGTTTTCAGTTTCAATTTCAAAACTTTGCAAGACTCTCTGGGCCTTATGATACATGGCACCTGGACTACATTTATATCAGCAACGCAAAACCACAAACAGCCCCTGTTACACCGTTGTTTCCCGATCGTACGATAACAACTCCGTTTACATCCCTCTTCCCAACTTACCGGGCTATGCCGATAAAACATTTTTTTTCAGATCCTACAGTCAATTTGATAAAACCTTCTATTACTATTACTAACCTGCGGCAGGATCAGGTTGCAGGTAATGGACAACCCGTTAGTTACAGTTCAGAAGCTTCGATTTACATGATTAAAAAAGGTGAGTTGGCTGTAATACTTAACTCAACTCTAGATATAAATACAAACATTGGTGGAGAACTTACATTCAATACTCAACGTAAAATTGTTTTACAAACTATTCCCAATCCCGCCACATTCAATGCCGATGCCGACTCCATTAATATTCTACTAAAGATTGATTTCGATACGGGTGATGATAAAATAAAAACTCCTACAGAAGGTGATTATGACTTCAATGTATTCAACCCAGTTAAATTCAAAAGCAATGATACGTTAAGTGCACAGTTTATTTTATCCGACTACTATGCCTATGATGATGGCTCGGCAGAGTATGGAGCCGGACTAAATCAAGCCGGAGCTCAAATTGCGTATCAGTTCGATCTAAAGACGGTAGATGTTGCATCCATCGTAGCTGTAGATATTTATTTTCCACGCTTTGGCGATGAATCGAATCAGATCATTCAATTTCAGATTTTGAAAAACTTAACTACCAGCGTTTCTGATATTTTATATCAGGGCAACATTCCGATACAGCGTAATTCGCAAAATAAATTCTGGCGCATTCAAATCCCTATCGATGCCCAACCCATTCTTGTTAAGGACAAATTTTACGTTGGGTGGAAACAATTATCATCCGCTGTAATTGCAGTCGGGCTGGATAAAAATACCGACTCAGGAAGTATGATCTACTCTAACATCAATGGCACATGGGAACAAAATATAAATATAAAGGGCAGCTTGATGATACATCCCATCTTTGGAGAAAGTGATGGTGTAATTTCCGGTGTGGAGGATAAAGTTGCATTGGATGTGTATCCAAATCCAACCAGAGGCATATTTCATATCTCAGGATTAATGGATGATGTTGATCTTTTTGATCTTACCGGAAGAAAAATCCCAATCTTTATTGAAAAGCAAACCGAAACAACAACTGTTACTATCTCGGCACCAGCAACAGGTATGTATGTGCTACGAACTCTGCAAAATGGCATTTGGCTGAGTAGCAAATTGATTGTAAACTAATTTTTATCAAACTTACACGCTCATTCACTTTGCCACTGTTTACACAGATGGTCACAGATTTATTTATCCAATATCCCAAAATTTGAAATCAGTGCAATCTGTGGCAGCTCTTAACTCGTCACTCCCCCACTAACCGACTGAATCATTTCTAGTGGATTAGGTGTGAAACATAGAATAAAAATAATCAGCGCAAGCCAACCTAACATTACACGGCCTGAACTAAGCGGCTGCTCATCCTCAGAAGGTGGATGTTGAATACCAATAAACCGGCCAATCAGAAATGCAAACAGCAACCAGCCTGAGTAGCCGTGAACCGCAGGAAAAACAGTCACGATAAGGTATTGAACCGCAAACAAACCTAAGGCATACATTAAGGTGTCTTTGGTGCTTAATTGAAGACCGCGCATGGCTAAATAATGAAAGCCAACAAACAACGGTATCTTGTAAATGAGTACCTCAAGTCCTTCGGATGGATGCACATACCCAAGACCGGCATAAAAAAGGAATCCTAAAAAAACTATGGAAGCAATTCTGCGATGCCACTTATAGCCTGCTAAACCATATAGAACATGGCCACCATCTAACTGACCGATTGGCAATAGATTAATACTGGTAAACACCAATGCCAAAAATCCGGCAAATAAAAATGGATAATGTATGAGTTCATGAACGTTTGGTAACCGAACTGGATCGGCCACAAACTTTTCGAAAAATAAGAACAACAAATTTTTTCCGAGATAGATATTTAGTGTGCCTTCCGGCAAAAACCCAGGGGCATAAACATAGTTTGCGTAGTCTAATCCATATTGTTCATACTCAGGATGGATTTGAAAAATGTATTCCGGTGGCGGCAGATGGGTGAATCCATAAAACAGAAAAGCCAGCGCAACTACAAACCCAGCCAATGGACCAGCAATGCCGATATCAAAATTCTTTTTGGTGGAGCCAACATGTTGCTTCAGCCGAATAAGTGCGCCCAGAGTTCCAAGCATCATGGGTATTGGCGGCAAAGGAATATAGTATGGGAGCGATGTTTTTACCCGATTGTAGATAGCGGTAAAGTAATGTCCAAACTCATGCGCTGTAAGAATAGATAGAAAGCAGATTGAATAAGGCAATCCAGAATAGAAATCCGCCCAGGAATAATCACCGGCAAGTATATTTTTTCCATGCGTCCATTCGGCCCCCGCCAAAGTGGTGGTGATGAACGTGACGATAAACAAGGAGGCATGTATAAGGGAAGTCTTAAGTTTTGGATTCATGGAAAAAGTGAAAAAATCAAATCGGGGTGTTGTACATGAAACGTTTGAATGCCCACCTTGTTTGCACCTGCGAGATTATCTTTGTTATCATCTAAAAAAATAGTTGCTTCGGCTGCTAAATTATTCTGCGTAAGCACATGATTGTATATGGCCACATCGGGCTTGCTTAGTTTGAGGAGATGCGAATAGTAAGCCTGATGAAAATAATTGTCGATAGCGGACTGACCCGTCAGGTTTTTCACAATACCATTAAAACATTTTAAATGAATGTTGTTTGTGTTGCTGAGGAGATAGATTTCAAATTTTTGCTTCAGGCGAATCAGTAACTCAATCCGTTCCATCGGGATATCCAGCAGCATAGCATTCCAGGCTGCATCCAATTGGGCATCTGATACTTGTAGGTTCAATGACTCGCGCAAGTGGGTGCGAAACTCAGCATCAGTAATTAATCCTTTTTCATATTCATGAAAAAAAGTACCGTGATGGACGATTGATTTGATTTCTTCTACCGGCCGGCCACTTAGCTCAGCAAATGCCTGATGGGTTTTTTCTACCGAGAGATTGATAATTACCCCACCTAAATCGAAAATGATGTTTTTAAAGTCTGCTGGCGCCAAAACAAATTGTGTATTATCGTTCAAATATGTAAAATTGCACTCCCAATTAATAACCCGACTTCAAATATAAGGTTATCAATTTAAAGAGGGCCCATAGCTCAGCTGGTTAGAGCACTTGACTCATAATCAAGGGGTCGCTGGATCGTGCCCAGCTGGGCCCACTCGTGCTCTCCCGATAGCTGTCGGGAGAGTTCACTTTTTTTTCTTCTTCAACTTGAAATCCTGCTGCTACATACTATTCAGCAAAAAACTTAACAAGTTTTATGTAGGCAGTACAATTTCGTTTCCCGAAAGATTAATCGAACATAATACGAGGGTATATGGTATCTCTAAATTCACTGCGGCAAGTAATGACTGGGAGGAATTTCTGATAATCGATTGTAAATCTATCGAGCAGGCCAAAAAAATCGAATCACATATTAAGAAAATGAAGAGCAGTAAGTATATCCACAATCTTAAAATTTACCCTGAGATAATCTCTAAATTAAGAGACAAGTATTCAAATACATATTGATGCCCATAGCTCTCCCGATAGCTATCGGGAGGTTAGAGCACTTGACTCATAATCAAGGGGTCGCTGGATCGTGCCC
>Ga0163148_10002058_pt1 | contig 24951 bp, 19 predicted proteins | sample OliLakLV19MP7P2_FD_148606 | JGI IMG/M metagenome (GOLD analysis project Ga0163148, IMG submission 148606) | Freshwater microbial mat bacterial communities from Lake Vanda, McMurdo Dry Valleys, Antarctica- Oligotrophic Lake LV.19.MP7.P2 | ecosystem: Environmental > Aquatic > Freshwater > Lake >... | reverse complement strand
TGCAAGATGGTTGCCCCTCTTCGGCCTCTTGACAAAGGGTTCTTAGCATGTTGAGTGCATGGCGAAGTTGTTGGCAGATGAAGGTTGGAAGCCAAGTGATCTTGCATACGGGCAAATGATGATGTTTCCTCCATGGCAGCAGCCATTGCTAGTGCAGTGCACCGAGCCACTGTGCGCACATGCACAAGGTCCCGATGTTTCGCAAGCAACTGGGTCGGAACCAAACGACTGTAAAATTGTGAGATGGCAACATCACGTGTAGGGTCTCCCGACGTTTTCTTCTAACTCTTGCGAGTTCTGGATTTCTCTGGAAATTCGCAGAAGGCTCTTTATTTTGTCTTACTTCAAGTACTCAAATATTTGGACGACTTGATTGGCTACAGCGCTGCTCTGACGTCGCATCTAAGTCTGGACAATAAGCGAAATATTTCTCAATTACCTAGTGCGATTTTTGAGCCAGCTAGGACGCTTTTAAATAGCATTCTAATAAATGAGATGCGAGTACTCAGTGTATGCAGTGTTGTATCACTGGTGAAGAGTGACTAAATGAGACCGACCGAAGACCAGTGGGAAAAAAATACTACTGTACGTGTAGGATGAGTGAACACGACCGCATTGTATGAGCAAAGGTAAAGTAACTGTTGCTTGTACTGGTTATATGTTATAATTATTTGTTGTTGGAACAAGAAGGCGGCTGTATTACAGTACCAGCAAAGCAGCATTAGAGCATCTCTTATCTTCGATGCAGCACACGATTGCTCCGAAGACAAAGGAAAGCGAACAGTCTCATAAAATCGTTCCAACGTTCGAATAATAGAGCAGAAACACAAGAAAACCTGAACCGAAACAATTGGTAAGTTTGCAAGATGGTTGCCCCTCTTCGGCCTCTTGACAAAGGGTTCTTAGCATGTTGAGTGCATGGCGAAGTTGTTGGCAGATGAAGGTTGGAAGCCAAGTGATCTTGCATACGCCCACTATCTATCTGAGGGACAGAGGAGGAGGAGGATGGCATGAAGAGGAGGAGGGGGAGGAGCAATCGCGTGATCTCATGGGGAACACTCGATCTGGATGCACAGTGCTGGGCGTGAGAAGTGCACTCTTAGGCGAAGTGGTACCCGAGAAACGAATCCATAGAGAGGGGGAGCCAGCTGGGTTGTTTCAATGCCTTTTCGATTCGTTCTTCTCCAACCCCTGCTCTGTCTATCTCTACTGAAGCGGGTGCTGCTGGTGTTTGCTTCTCTTCTGTTTTGTGTTGCCGCGGTTTCAAGCTTTTGTGGTTGTGTACATGCCTTATCGAGGTATCTCACTCTTGCTGTTGCTTCTGCTTGGCCCTGTGGGTGATGGTACCTCCCACTCATACAGAAAGAAGTTACAAGGCAGAAAGAACTGAACAAGATGACATCCTTTTCCAGGATTCCCGCGGTTGCCTTGCTGGTGCAGGTAGCATGCTTCCTTCTTTTGGGCAGAAGCAATGCTGAGATCACTTCCGCGACGACCTCTGCAAACACCGCCGCTACGACTGCTATCATTATGGACGGCACCAATCTCAAGCCAAAAGCACAACTGCGTTCGTCTTCCTCGTTGTTGAAAAAAAATGCTGAAGATGCTCCACTCAAAATAAGGAGGGAACTTGCTGCTGCTACTACTGACAATGCTCAGTCGTCGTGGGTTCAAATGGGCGATGACTTGAAAGGAACCGCCCAGGGTGATCAGTCTGGTTCCTCTGTCAGTATGAGTTACGATGGTACACGCATTGCCGTTGGTTCTACTTTGAGGGATATGACCGACAGGCAGGATGCCGGCCATGTCCGTGTCTACCAGTGGTCGGAAACTGCCCAACAGTGGTCTCCCTTGGGGAATGAGTTATTTGGGACTGCATCGGACGCTCAATTTGGATACTCCGTCAGTCTCAGTGGGGATGGAAAACGTCTCGCCGTAGGATGGCTTGTCGAGCCGCCCTACGGAAAAGTTCAAATGTACCAATACGATGGCACGTCCAATCAGTGGAAGAATATGACTGCCGTGCACTTGCAAGGAGAAGTAGGGTCGCATTTCGGTGCTTCGATTTCCATGAGCGAGACGGGAGATCGTGTCGCCATTGGAGCTCCTATGCACGGCGGCAGTATGAGGGGGCAAGTCCGTGTCTTTGAGTACAATACGACGCATTACGTTCAAAAAGGAAAGGCCATGGATGGGTATGCCAATGGTTTTTATTTTGGACAGTCGGTTTCTCTGACTGGAAATGGCAGGATTGTCGCGGTCGGAGCTCCCAAAGCGAACAACTTCCGAGGCAACGTTACCATTTATCAACAAGTAACTTCCACGTCCGATTGGACACGATTAGGAACATCATCGATTCTCGGAGATCAAGACAATGAAGAAAGTGGTAAGTACTGTAGCGTTTGCTACTATTTTATTTGTTTTTGGCTGCGCTCCCTCATTACCTATTTTCTGTTCTTCCTCGTTTGCCAGGCCCTTATGTCCTATGGATTGACGAATCAACAATACAATCTCAAGATCATCATTGGAAGTCCTTTGTACGATGTTCCTGTACAGGGGCAAAATGCTATTAGTGACGCAGGACGAGTACGCTCATTTTTGTTAAATAAGCAAACCATGAATTGGTTGCCTGATGGACCGGAAATAATCGCCGGCTCGAATGATCTGAAACCTGTGGCGGGGCTACAGTTCGGACGAAGTATGTACATTACACGGTGTACTTTCAAGTGTTGACTATACTGGATGATTAGTGTATTGCCTCAAATCAAATTGCTAACGCTTGCCATTCCTCATTAACCCGTGTATCAAAAAGGTGTCGCCATTTCAGCAACTGGATTCTATATTGCTGTCGGCGGGGTACGTCTAACTCAATCTCTGGAGATGATCTTCTCTGTTTTGTGTTTGCTTTGTAACGGACTGCTTACAAATATACCATCATTTGGCTTTCTTTTTACTTAATGGCGACAGGCGTACGCTGGAAAGGACGCAAGTGTCGGTCACTACCATTACTCAGATGAGGAATGGACTGGCTGGAATATCACCGCCGTTGGTTCCGCTTCGTCGTCTGGCATGGGTAACGCGGTAGCTCTATCTAGCACAGGCAACCGTTTGGTGGTCGGTTCTCCGGGAGCTAATGCGAACGGGGTTGAAAGTGGCAAAACGCAGGTATATCAACACGAGAATGCTATTTGGGATTTGACTTTTATCGATGTCGATTCGCAATTTGGCGAAGGCGATGCACCGCAATTCACAATTACATTGGAAGGGAGAGGCCCGGACACATCCACGGCACGAACGTTCACTGTCGAAATGTTAGATAGACTAACGTGTGCAGTACCTACAGCTGATGATGCCGTGAAGCCCGTTGCCGCGTCTGGCACTATCCCTGCAGATACCAAGGAGTTCACTATCACACCACAACTAAGGGTGGACTACAGTAAACTTGGCTCGTCGCCATATTTCACAGACTATAATAATGGCTTCGGCAACCTTGCGTTTTGCGTGAGGGTAGCTGTCATGGAGGGAACCGAAGCTAGGACTTTCAAGAAGATCAGCATGAATCTTGACATCTACTTGGGCACAGATTTCACTGCGACGTTTGTCCCTGGCGGCCCTATACGACAACCAACGTCGGTAAGTGATTTGTATTCTTTCCTCGTGTCCCACGCTTGTTAGTCTTGGCCCCTCATCTGAATCAATCATTCGGCAATTCGCACTACTACAGGTGACATTTAGTGAGTCTATTGACGTCGACTTTACGCTAGACACTTACATGTGTGATGAAAGTGGAGAAAGACTTGTCTCATCCATCCCGGTGATGCCCGGAGACACGGTCCATGTGTGCCTAGAACCAGCAACCGCTGGAGCAGCCATCGTGGGCAATGTTCTCTCCGGTACGTATTTCCTTGGCTGTCTGCTGACACGAATTTATTGAGATGAAATCTTTTCTAAGCAAAGTTTGTACTGCTTTGTTCTATTTATCACAGTGTCGTTCAAGAACTCTGAGGCTCCTCTGTTGGTTGTGGACCTGATCAACGACGCGGGGGTAGTCATGAACACGGACACGTCTGCAAAAAAGTGCGATCTGAAGCCGGGCATGTGTATGGTATCTGCCATGACAGAACCGAGGCTTTATGAGTATATTGACGACAATGGTCGTCCGGTGGACGTTTCCTCCGGTGTGTACATGTCTGGAACGGTACTTTTTCAGTTCCCAGAGGGACGTCGACTCCAGGATGGAACCACTAAAACAGATGCCTCTGAAGGTGAAGTTGTCTTTAATGTCAACATTAATTTGGCAACGCCTCCGGATCGAAGCAATCGGTATTCTTCGGGTGGTGCAAGCTCTTTCTTATTGTCGGTTGCCGTCATCGCTGCTTCGATTATGTTGAGTACAGCAGTGCTTGTTCTCTAAACACTTGACTACATTTGTTTGCAACACGCTTCATGAAAAAGTGTTGTTTTTTACATATTTACTACTACATAATCTCAGCCTGTTTGCCCCCGTAACCTATATCTTTTTTTATGGCTGGCAAGGCATAAATAAGTTGAAGGATATACCAACGATGCTGGTCCAGGAGAGTATGGTCTACTAGTTAGATGCCCAACAGAAGACGCGACATGCTAACAGGTGCGGGTACATCTGCGTCAGCCGCCGAAACAGCAATAGCTGTTGTAGTGCCATTGCTGGCAGGTCGCGGAGCAGTATCCTTCGCTGCATCACCATGACGCTCCTGACTAGAATTCGCCGTTTCAATGCCCTCTCCCAATGTCCATCGACTTTGTAAGACCTTGTCAACGTGTTTCCGTAGCGTTACCGGGCAAGTAGGTGCCTCCAACAGTCCTCCCACGTCAATGGAACGACCTTTTTCCAAGACTTCCGGCGCCACTGCCGTGGGCGGTACCAATCGAATCTTTTGTTCTTGCAGATCCCGTGGTGTCAAGGCACCCTCGAGGTTCTTGACGGCCGATGATTCGGGTGTCAAACGAACCATCCCACCCCCACTACTGCTCTCGCCATGCTCCTCCAGATTGGGTGGTGGCAGCACTTTGGCGCGGACTCCACCCGATTGTTCTATACAGGTAAATTGAAAGGTGTGTTGCAATACCAAACACAGGAGTGGTTTGTTCATGATTCCAGTGGTCGGCCGCAAATGGGCATCCAAACAACATTGCAACCACGTCGCCATCATAATTTTGGCCAATCCTTGTTGTCGGACATCATCCGTGACGCGAAGTCCCAAGAATTGACTGGTACCTTTTGTGGATGCTGCGGATGACGGTGATGTGGATGTGGTATCGTCCTTGTTTCTTTCTTCTTCTTCTTCTTCTTCAGTACCAAAATTATAATTGGGAGTATTGATCATGAGCAAATAGCCCAATTTTTTTCGTTTCCCGCGTGGATGCGTGGTATTTTTTTGCAAGAACCAAAGTTGCATCCCATTTTTACTAGGATTTCGATGGGGATGCAAGCCGACCATGATCCTTGTATTGTTGTCTTCCGTACTGTCCGTAGTAGAATTGTGGTTGTCGAGAACAATTTCGCCCAATTCCCAATAGGCATATTTTCCCTTGCCGTGTTTTGGTAAATTCCATTGATGAAAGGTCCATGGAAGTACCACCGATGGTATTCGTGGCTGTCCTTCCGTATAATTGTTATCGATGCTGGTGGTGATGGTGTCGTCCTTCTTGTGGCTGACTTCTTCCGGCGGAGATGAAGTGGTGATGCGTCGGCGCTTGGTCGGAGGAGAAGGGACAGTATCCTGGTCGGTGTCGTCTTTATGACAATGGTGATGGCTGTGGTTGTGGAGATTGGATGTATCCAATGTTGTTGCTGTTGTTTCTGTAGTACTATTATTGTTCGCATTATGGTTGTTGGCATGCTTTCGCTTCAATTTGTTCTTTTTGGTGGCGGACTTGTCCGAACCGGGAAGTTGACTAGCCGCTTGCTGCAATTGTGCCAAGACAGACTTGTACTTTTCGTCCATACCATTGTTGTGGCTGTCACGATTGTCACCACGATGGTGATTCCCTCCCTTTCGGCGTTGCGCAATGCCCAGAATGGCCGAACTCAATCGATCGTAGGTTTCTTGATTGGGTCGAACGTCCGGATTCGATTCGTGGGTCATTTCGGTCAAGACCAAATCAATGGCTTGATCGAGGCCGCCCTGTTGTTGTTGTTGTTGTTGGGTATCGGATTGTGCCAACAAGGCGGCCATGGTATGATGATAGGAAGTACGATCCTTGCGGATTTTCATCTTGTCAAAATCGTGCTTTAAAAAGTGCAAGGCCTCGTTGCCACGTTGGGATTTGGCCAGTGCCGTCAAGACCGCATTCATGGTCATGGAAGTGACGAGGTGCGACGGCATTTTGGTTTGGACCACGTCCAGGGCGGCTTGCCACTTTCGACTGGTTCCGCACGCGGCAATGGCCGAGTGGTAGGGAGCAGGTGTTTTATAAGAATAGGGCATGTCCTTATTGGACGGCGTATTCCACAACAAGGACAAGGCTTCGTCAATCGCTTTGTTGCGACCGCAAATGGAAATGGCCAAGGCACGACATTGTTCGGAGTGTGGAATTTTGGTCAAGACGATTTGTACGGCGGATTGGTAATCCCGCGTTTTGCCACAAATTTGAAGGGCTGCCATGTAGGCTGGTTCCCATTGTAAATTATCATCCATACTACTACTAGTAGTAGGACTGCCATTTTGCGTCGCTTGTGCGTGTGCTTGTTTTTGCTCTTGCACTTGCTCCATCCAATCCATGGCCATTTTCGCCGTTCGACATTCTTTTTGAATCCGGTGTGCCAAAATGGTGGCTTCCACGGAAATGGGAATCATCGTGGGACGGCTTTTATTGGGAACATTGGTCTGGGTAGTACTCCTACTAGTAGAGTTGCTTCTTCTCAGTGTCTCAAAAGCTTCCGTTTGATCCATCAAATTCTCCACGTCACAAGTCGTTGTTGTCGACGTTGTTGTCGACGTTGTTGTTTGCTGTTGCTGCGACATTTGTAGCAAGAGTGGTTTGGGGATTGGATTTCTATGATTGTCGCTCAGGACAAATCCAGTACTTCTGGTAGTAAATATGCTAGTAGTAGTCCACAACAACAGTAGTATCAACGGCCGAATCCTCGATTTCATCTCGGTAGTACCATTCTTTTTTATGCCGAAAATTGCTAGTAGGCTGTATGTGTGGATGTGTGGATGGAGAGATAAATTCGTAATACTCTAAGTCCAGTCAACTCTACGTTTAGCAACGAGTGCTAGCTAGTAGACTCTTTAGCTATTCAGCTAAATCTGATACTACTAGTAGCTAAAGGTGTTTGTTGACTTCGCTGTTGTCGATGGTCGTCGCCATCAATATTATTGCATGGTTGGAATAATCATGGATCCATGGTGCGTCGAAACTGCATTTGTAGGAATGTCTTAGTGACGTATATTGTGTCACTGTGACATTATCAATGTCGTAGTGAGTAACGGATGTTAATCCTTTTTATGCTGCATAATTTATTTTTCAATAAATAAAAATATGCTGCATAAATTTATTTATGGAAAAATATTATGCAGCATAAAAAGGATTAACATCCGGTACTGACTATGATGTCTTATACGACATCATGACGCACCATGAAATAGAGTTAGAGTTTTGATAAAGATTTTCAGACACATGCACGTGGAAGGATATCGAGATGTCAACATGCATGTATCTTGCCATACATACTTTTTCCTGTGGACCCCGATGGCCACAGCAGTCTCTTTTCCTTCCTCTAATTTTATTCGTCAAGACGAGTCTTTGCCACACCGTGCATGGTCAGCTATCTACTACTACTACAATAGTAGCCAGCTAATAGACCTTACGTTTGTCCTGAAATCAAAATCAGAAGTGGAGCTTCCGTCGCTTGCCGATTTCATTTTCAGACTCCCATCCACTTTCCTACATATTTTCCAAAATGACGATGACGATGATGCAGGACCAAATCAAGGGCGGCAGTGGTGACGTGCATTTATCTGCGCAACATTTCCAAGGGAAACAGCGTCAACGGCCACTGCAAAAAACGTCACAATCATTTTTTCTTTGGGTGACTCTGGTATTATTGGCGTTATTATCGGATACTACAAAATGGATGACTGGTTCTACAAATACACATATTTATTGCCAGGCCTTTGTTGTGCTGGATCGGCACCATCTACCACAAGGATCACGACTGTCCCCACCAAAGACGATCCAATCATCCGTTTTGTCGCCTGTCTTGCAGCCGACAACCCGCCAAAAAAGTAGCACACCATTATTAATATTATGGGCTCGATCCCAACGACGTCCTGCTGCTGCATCTGCCAGCAGCAGCAGCAGCAGCAGCACAGCTCCCCGGTCGTCATTCCTGCCATCCGAAGAAGACGAATTCGAGTCCAAATGGTTTCCGCGGCCCACATCAACAACATTGTCACACTCTTCAACCTCGGCCACCAAAAAACGAAAACGAGTCGTAGACGATGACGATATTTTTGGATTATTTTCCGATGATGATGATGAGGACGAGGAGGACGAGGAAGAGTATTCGTCACTGGATTCATTCCTGTCAGAAGCAGAAGCAGATGACGCCGATGACGCCGATGTTGAAGGAAAAGGCATTGCATTATTGGCCAAATTGATTCGACACAAACTCAACATGACGGCACCCGGAAGTTCAACTTTACTGGATGACGCTGATGAAGACAAGGAAAATATACCGCCACCCACCACTGTATTACAATCCGTAGTATCTCCCACATCCTTTATGCATTTGGTCAAGGGACGCTTCATGGATTTGACCTGTACCAAACAAGGAGAACACGCTCTCGAAAAACTCTTTTTGGAACCACTGGAAATGGCAGAAACGGACAATACACTTGACAAAGATGACAATGTCATCCGGGCGGCCGTCATGGCCGTGCAGTCGCTGGTCATTTTGGGAACCCAATTGGGCGTCAAAGGCTCTCCGGCACAATTGCAACGCATGATTGCTCACTTAAAAGACGCCTATACCGTGTCGCCCATGTCGTTTGACGAATTACAACACCGCGATGTCTTTGACAAGTGGGATACCGACAGTGTCCGACGATTGAAGTACCAATTGGATCGTCGACCCGCCATGGACTTGTTGGCAGCTCTCAATTGGAAACGATCCACGCAAGGAGCCTTTGATTTGTTGGTCGCCTTGCGGGCCTGGGACAAGCACGAAGATATCGCCTTGATTCGAAGTGGCTTTTCCATACGATTTCATCCGGATGAATTGGAAGCAGCGGACACGGTACGTGCCATTGAAATAGTAATTCCAATTTGGAAATAGCGAACGTCTCGTACTGTACACGATACGATGACTACCTCCATGTGAACTCACAAGTTCCTTTTTTGGTTGCTTTTACGCTACGCTACGGTACGCTTCGATTACGAAAAGGCATCTCACTCCACTCGGGACGCGGACGAAATCTTGGGACTTCGACAAGATCTTCGGCACATCAAAGTCTTTACTGTCGACAGTGCCGATACATCTGAAATTGATGACGGAATTTCTCTGGAACCGATTGGGGGTACCGACCGGCAAAGAATATGGATTCACATCGCGGATGCGGAACGCTGGTCTCCGCGAAACTCTCAGCTGTATGATGTAGCGCGACAAAGAATCACGTCGTTGTATTTACCGCAAGGGCCGATACCCATGCTGCCGCCAAAGTAAGTTCATCTGCAAAAACCAGCGCCTTGTACCAACGGCCTATTCTCGTTCGGTCAAGATGAAGCCATCCTTTCCACGTACACGTCACTCATGAATTTCACTCGCTTTGTATGCGATAGAGCAAGCGACGACATCATGTCCTTGACCATGAACAAGGACTCGTATGCCCTGTCCCTGGGGGTCGAATTGAATGAGGATGGGTCCATTGATGAATCCAGCATACTTGTCACCCCCTCTCAGATTCGTGTGACCTATCGCCTCACCTATGACGAAGTCGATGAAATGTTAGACGAAGGCATTGGTCACCAGGAAGAATGGGAATTGGGGGCGTTGCTAAATTTGGCAACCCAGCGACGACAATACCGCATCAACCATGGTTCTTCGGAAGGCTTTGTCCCCACTCCCATTCCCCAAAAGAGTATAAGTATTCAAAAAGTAGACGATAACGACAACTATGACGACGACGACCAAGCACTGGATGGATGGAAGATTAATGTCAAAGTCCAAGCCACCCACAATTCTGGTACCAATCAATCTGCTGGAGCTCAAACAGAAGGTGGTGATGATGATCATGAACATCATGATGTCGAACCCGTGTCGTCGGCTTTTACGTTGGTGACGGAAATGATGATTTTGGCCGGAGAAGCGATTGGGCGATGGAAATTACTTCAAGACAAGTTGCAAGATGACAACGACAACAGCGAAAGTGACATGTCGTTTCGGAACCACGTCCGTCTACCGTTCCGGACACAACGAAAACCAGGTGAGTCTGACACTTGCAGACTGAATCTCGCATGCCTATTTATGTTTGAATCTGATTCCTCTCACATTTATCCTATTCCACCACTCACATTACTAACTACTCACTATTACTGTTACTTTATAGATTACACATCCCGATCCCGAGAACGACACGTCATGAACAGTTTATTGGAATACAATATTGGTGGCGGCTATTGTTTTGCTTGGTATTGTCGTCGGTTTTTACAAAGCGTCAAGGTCCAAGAACAATGTGCTCCGCATTCCGGACTTGGCCTCAAGGCCTATTGTCAATGGACGAGTCCCATTCGACGCTACAGCGATATGATGGTCCATATTTCCGTCAAACGGTATTTGCGACGACAGCGATTGCAGGAATTATTACAGCATCCACCCGAAAATATGGCAGAGGTGGTGAATGCCTTGGAATCCGAGGATATTGGATGTCCTCTCCCCACCAAAAACAATGACAACAACAACAACTACAGCTGGACGGATGCCATGCTTCTATTGGACACGGATTTGGATTTCGCCGAAGGTGCCGGCTTGGTCGGCGCCGCCCGCATGTTGCAACGGAATTCGGAGGAGTATTGGTTGTTGGAATACATTCGTCGGATCCATGCCGCCAATCCCGACAAGACGTGGAATGCCATGGTCTTGGGTTACGTCGGTAGCAGCAGTGGCGGGGAACTCCAAGGCCCCCAAAGCACGGCGAAGAATCAAAAACAGCAATACGCGATTTACATTTATGAATTGGGCTTTGAATACAAGTACAGTGCTCCACCCAACAACCATTACAAACTGAACAGTGGCCTGATATTGAAATTAAAAGTATCGTTGGTGAATCCTCGGGCAGGACTCTTGCAGTTTGTACGGACCAATGTCTAGTACTGTAGTCACGTATATAATCATTCCATAAAAGAAATTACCTTTTACTGGTTTCTCTCAAGTTGGTTGTAGCGTTTGATTGTCAAAGTGGGCGTGAAATACCAAACTGCATCCTTCGCAAGTCTCGTACACTTTTGTTGTACTAGAAGAAGTATTACTACTGGCAGTTGGCTTGTTCCAAATCACATCTTCTCCACACCGACAGGAATACAAATAACATAATTCTCCCGTCTCTTCGTCTTCGACCACTTCCAATTGATCCTTGGATATTCCTTCACTTTTGCTCTTGTGGTTGACTTGCATTTGCGCTTGACACGCCAAATGGGCATCGTATTCTTTTCTCAACTGAGAGTCGCGTAAACATTCCCATGCTTTTTGAATACTTAAAAAGTTCGCATCGGCATCGTTGGCATCCGGATCATTGCCACTATTGGTACTACAAGTACAACGCCGACGATCGGGATGCCACTGTCGGGCTTGTTGTTGATACGCCATCTTGATGGTTTCATAGGTAGACGTGACTGGAATTTTAAGGACATTGTAATGCGTTGAGTGCGAGTTGTTGGTTGTATCTTCTTCTTCGTGTTGTGGGGAATGACGAGTCGGCATTATTTTGGTCTTGCTCTTTGTGGATGGACTTGGTCGGCAGCTATGATTGGCGAGAGTTATTTGAAGGCATGCTTTGAAACGGTTTCTTTCCTTCCCGTTTCGAAATATATACTAGTAGCTTAATTTTGATGTATCAACTATAGCTATTTGTAATTACAGTAGTCTATTACTCTGGCTGTCAGATGCTGCGCCTTGACCATTGGTTGTTGTCGCTGTCGATGCTGTTGTTGTTAATGATGCTGTACCGGTATTCAAAATTGTGTGGCTAGCTAGCTAGCTAGTAGTAGCTACTACTAGTAGTACAGCACAATGTAGCTAGCTATAATAGGAGATGAAAAAGGTGCACACCCGCCCGGTGACCCATGAGGTCTTGCACTCAGACCAATCATGGAACAAATCGCCACCGCCCACCGGGTGCAGACAAAAAAAGACATTTGCAGAGAGGTGACAATCACACCCCATAGGGCAACAGCAGAATCTATTCATGCATGTGAGAAACAGCGAGAATTAGTGTCTTTGCGCCGCAGAAGTGCATGGTTGTCAACAGAGTTCGATCCTTTTCAATTGAACCAGTGGCCAGCTGGCAGGCGTGCACACAGCAGCAGACTTTGCCAGTTGAGGAAATTGAGCAATGGTTCTTCAAATGATGACAGTTCTTGAAATTGTGTCCTTTTCTTTGAGGCAGCCGGACTCTGTCAAAGTGAACCCACCATTTGGTGCATGTGATTGATTGCAGTCCACTGTGATTCAGATTCACCACTGTTTGCTTCCCTTCTGCAGCTTTTCGACGATGCAATTCTGCACTTTTGCAATTCTCCTTGTTTGTCTGCTGGGTCAAAATGGTCAAGCTGGGGCACACTTGCAGTTGCCTCCAGACGGAAACTGTTCTTCCATTTTGGACAAAAGCGAATGTTGTCTTTGCAGCAACCATGAGGGACAACCCTGTGTCCACGCAAGGAATTCACCGTCCTTCTCCAATGGTGCCACTTGTGAAGCAAATGATTGGATTGACCTTAACCTGCCGGGGAAGATTCTCCTTGCCAAAGCTGTGAGCGGCCGAGTTGGTGGTGTTCCCACGCAGCGAGCACACTGCTTTGCAAAGACTGTCATGGTGACGGAGTCCGCGAGTGCATTTGCATGGATGGCAACGCGGCTGGAATGCTCAGTCACAAAAATGGGTGTGCAGACAATTGGGGAGGGGCAGACTTGATCCGTGATTGCCCGGAGGTTTTCAATCATTCTTGTGTCCGTCTGGAAGGATGGTGTGACCACCGGGAGCTGTTTCCGTGCACAAAGACTGTGATGGAAATGGGCTGCTGGATCACATCTGCACGGATGGCATCAACAGTGGCATCCTTGCCCCCAAAACTGGGTGCTTTGCTGCTGACAATTGGGGACTCGCAGACTTGATGCAGGATTGTCCAGTCATCTTTCAAGAAAAGCTCCAAATGCCAGAGTCTGACAATGTCACGGACTTGAAGTTTTTGAAGATCTTCTTGGTTGGTGGATGTTGCAACGGAACGGATGTTTGGAGTTGCGACGTCGTGAGCTCTCCGCGATCCTTCCCTTTGCGTGTGAAACAGATCTGTTTGGACAAGCACACCCATCCTGTGACATCAGCAATCCGGGATCTGGACATTTGTTCACCAACGACTTTTTCATGGAAGGCCTTGATCAGGTGGAACAGGAGGCCGGCGGAGCGGAAGACCTCAGAGGCACACTCGTGTTTGGAACCTGTGGGGAGTGTCAGTTGAAGGATAGCCGGCCTGTTGATGATTGTTGGGAACGTGTGGCACCCTTGCTGCAGCGTGGAATGGCACTGGCATCCCTGGTGTCTGCCTGAGAACCTGCATTGGATTTCGCCAAACATGATTTGACAAGCAACGACGTTCTCTGTCTTGCTGTGCGCAGGACAACAAGAGCCCAAGAGCAAAAGCTGTTGCCGGTGAGGCAGGAAAGGAAGCATGTCATTTGAGAAAGGGAAGTTCGACCTTGACCTGTGGTGCCGCATGCAATTGAAACGGCGATGCCAACCGAGACCCAACACTCCATGACACAATCTCTCATTTCCATTTGGCTTGCCGCGGCATTGGCGCACAAGAACTCTGGGTGGTGAACAACTGGTTGCATGAAGTCAATTCCCAAAGAATCCGATCCAACCTGTTGAAGGAGAAGGTGCTGGAAGTCATCTTCATGACGCGAGACCACGAGGCTGAGATTGTGATCCAAACTGCCAAAAACATCCTGAGTCAGGAAAAGTTCAAATTGCCACCGTTCGTTGGGGCAACTGCTGCCCTGAGCGACTGAAGCAGCGACGCATCTTGGTCACAATCCGATCCAGTGAATGGCAGCTCTGCAAGCCACCTATCAAACTGGTTGAGAATCACGGAGTTCGGTCCACGAGGGGGTGGCAAGATCAGCTTGGGTTGATTGGGGAAACAACAGCATCTGTTGATTCTCCTCTTCCGATGCTCATGACTGTCGATCCAGAGGGCTATCTGTTGGAGAAGCTGCTCAAAGTCTGTGACCCCGCACGGCGCCCACGGCAACCGCAAATGTTTTGACTGGTTTAGCCAACGTCACGGTCACATCTTTTCTGTCTTTTGATGGAACCTTTGATGTGAAGACAACGTTCCTGCTGACCTGGAGGGACCCTGGGTTGGTGTGGGATTCCATGTTCCACAATGGAACGTTGCAGGTGGAGAGAGACCAAATTTAGATTCCTGATCTGTTCTTTCAAAATGAACATGGATTTGATGAAGATGCCTTTGTGCCGCCTGCAAGGGTCTGTTCCAATGGCACTGTGACGTTGGGAACCATGCGACGAACGCAGTTCCCATGCAATGCGGCTGCTGGAATGAGGCAGCATCCGTTCGACGCCTACATGTGTGCCATGGACCCATCTCGGTTGGACTCTTGGATTCCGCGTGATTCCAAGCTTGGCTTTTCCTTGGAGAGAACCGATTCCCAATTCTTCACCAAATTGAGTGCCAACCAGGAGAGCCCCGATGCCGTCTGTTGCCAACTGCACTTCCAACCCAGGCAAGCCATCACCTGTTTGGCTGAGAATTGTGATCCCTGCCGTTTTCATCAATGTCATCGGTTTCATCTCTTTTTGGATTCCTGAAAAGTTGGATTCCGTGGCTCTTGGTGCCACTTTGCTTTTGTGCGCTGTCACCTTCCGCACTGCAGTGGAAATGCCAGACACTGCCGGCACCACTTGCTCGGAGGACTTTCTCTTTGTCAATGTGATGTGTCAAGCTGCTGCGCTGTTCATCATCTGTTGTTCCTGCAACATCGCCATGGCAGTCCGATTGGATCGATGGTTGCAGGCATGTTGTGGCTGACTTCATCCAAACAAGCAGCAAGTGCCCAACAAACAAGATGCTGACAACAGCGACGCAGCTCCTGATTCGCCAGTGTGTGTCAATGTCAACAAATTTGCCATGACAAGAAGAAGGAATGTTGCGTCGGCAAATGACTCGCCGAAACGCCGCAGCCTGCAAAGTGGCAAGGGTCACCAGAGGTTTGATCTCTGTTCTTCCTGCCAACATCCAGTGTCAACTGGAGAGACCTCTGGCACTGGCATGCACAGAACAAAAAGGGATGATGCACCTGAGACGACTGCTCCCTCTGAAGAAGAAGGCCTGAAAGATTGGCCCCATGAGGTGGACTGGGTTGGTCGCTGGTTTGTTGTGCCCTTGCATGCTGCTGCCATGACAATCCTGATCATCGCTGGCTGTGCCTGGATGCAACGTCGCCAGCTGTGGATGGACATCCAAGCATTGACTGCATGCCCATTTCCATTCATGGTCCGTCATCAAGATTTGCTTCATCCACCTGGGACCCCACTTTCAGATCCAGCAGGGACAATCAACGTGCGCTTCAACAAATTGCAATTTGATTGGATTGCGAGCTGATTTCCAACACAGATTGATTGCACTCGTGATTGCTCACACAGATGCCATTTCAATGACAATTGCTGCTGCTAGCTAGATGCCAGTAGCATGACAGTTGTTTTTGCATTTGTTCTGGGTTTTGTTCTTTTTTATGGAGACAGTGTGCTGCTTTCATTTTTGTCACACGTCTGTCCTACCCGCATGTGATTTTGACCCTCATTTGCTCATCAAAAACACTCCAACTCTAGACCCTCATGCTTGGATGCAATATTTCAAATTTTGGTGGTCAACGGTAGTACAGTTTGCTGGAGGGTACTAGCTAGTAGGTGAGTGATAATGGCGGTTGTTACATTCAAATGCTTCGATTTGCGTCTATTTACGTAACAGCCTAACACAACTGTTGGTATGATAACTGGCATGATGCTGCCCACAACCTGTGCAAATAGATCGATAGATGGATGCATCACCGCTGCTTACTACTACTAGGATAATTCCCCACTACTAATAGCTTACTAGTATAATATCCATCTCTCCACCATGGAGGAGACAGACCAAGAGCAACAGCATCTACAAGAAGAGAAGGTAGCTCAACACTTTTCTCTGCCTGCACTACAAGCCCGTCTCTTTGCGTGTCGTTCCGAGTGCCAAAGACAACTACAACAATACGGACCATGGCTCCTCAAAAATGCCTCTACCAATCCGCGGACCATGATCAAGATTGCCGCGGTTTGTGCCTTGTTTGTTCATGTCCAAGTCATGGTGATTCAGTCCCTAAACTCTTCTTCACTGTTTGAAGATGGTGGCGACACTAGTACATTATTGGAAGTCCAAGCACAAGTACCGCCTCGTCGACTTCTTGGTGGAGGACTCTTTGGTGGTGGTGGACAGCAACCATCACAACAACAACCTCTCATTCCATTACAAGGCAATTTGCAAATGGATTTGTTGGTGCCCATTTATCAAGCCGACGATAAATTCAAAGAATTTGCCGCCCGCCTCCGACCTGCCTTGGAACAATACGCCGAACGCAGCCGTCGCAGTATGGCGGCCAATCTTACGACGACGAGTACCAGTTCTGGCACGGTGACGTCCAATCCACACTCCACCATTGGGACCTTTCGATTGCTGTCGACCCGCTACACGGATTCCGAAAAAGCTTCCTCGAAACAATTGCAAAAGGAATTGTCCGCGGCCACTGGATTGCCGCTCGACCAAATCGTGTTAGTGGACGTTCCAGGACACGATACATCCTTTTCGCGTGCGCATGCCGTCAATCTCTTGTTGAATCATGCCTGTCACACGCCGAATTGTTTGGTGGCGCGCATCGACGTCGACATGCAATTGCGGCCCACCTTTTTTGTCAATGCCCAAACCGTCGTGGCGGGAAAGCCCAACCAGGTCTATTTTCCCATTGTGTGGTCTGCCTACCATCCCATGTCACCGAAGCTAGTGCAACACGCCCTCGACGTTCAACAAGCCGCCAAAAATATGCCCCGCATTGTCCTGGACGAATACTCGGAACACAAGGGCCATTGGCGAGATTACGGCACGGGCATGTGGTGCCTCAGTGGCCCCGATGCCGCCGGGTATCGGTTTGACGAAACATTCCAAGGCTGGGGTGGCGAAGATGGAGACTTTTACAATCGCGTCAAGGCCCATCGGCAAGTGGTGCGCTTTCGGGAAACCGGTTTGATCCACTTGTGGCATCCCAAATTCTGTACCAAGGGCGTCACCGTCTTTACGGATACGCAAATTAACGAATGCAATTGGAGTCGAGATGGCGAAAAGGGCAGTGAATGGGGCCGCCGATTGTTGGACAAGTGGTTGTTGCAACACGGATGGGACGATCAAGGTGTGACGCGGCGTATCGCGACTCCACAACTATGGAGGGCGTAATTATTAATGTTAATAATTTTATAATAATCCTATATTTATACATACATATGCATACAGGACAGTCAAGCTGTTTGTAAATATTCCCATACTACAGCACCTCTTAGTCGGATTGGCATGCTGAAGTTAGCCCCCTACAAAACGAACAAATCCAAAACAACAATGAGCCACGATTTCAAAGTAAAGTCTGATTCATGGCTGATCTCCCTTTTGCCTAACTAACTTATAGCTGCTCATGCGAGCTACTGTATGTGAGAAGCAGCGGACCCATGGCGTCGTATCAGACGAAGAACTGGAGGATTGGTCTTGTGTGAAATTCACGAACAAAAAAAATCTCAAAATCTACTTTACATTCCAATAACTAAAGCACGTTCACCTCCTAGGCCGGACGCTTCACTTACCAAAGCATCAGACGTTGCGACATTGGGCACTTGTCCCAACGTGGCAAGATTTAAGTGCAGGTAACCACAAGGGGGCCTTTCACACGAAGGATCCCGGCCGTGAGCGTTGAATGAACTCCGCCACAACCCTGCACCCCCAGCGCAAGCGCCGGGCACTGACGCCGGGAATCGAACCCGGAGCGGCAAGGTGGAATGACCCTCTCTCTGCCACTGGACAACCTGCACCAGTGTGTGAAATTCATGAACCTGGAACCATGTCACAGCAGGGGTGTCACACATTGAGACAGGGCACGGTGTGTAAAATGGAACTCGCATTCGTTGTGAAACATTACAAAAAAAATCAATGGTGCCCACAGCACATCACAAGCAGTCAGGTTTCTGACAGCATGGTGCAGAAAGTTGGCCAACATGGCTCGACGAGCCTGACGAGAACATGCGGACACTCACAAAATCCCCTTCGATGATCCGCATGGTGATCTCTCCCTTTTCCCCACTCCATTGGATGCAAACAAATCTTCTAGCTAGATCATCCCTCGGAACATGCGATACACAGAATTGCCGTGTTCTTGGTGCTGGGCCTTGCCAGTCACTTTTGTCATAGCAAACTGATTTTCTACCATGGAGTTCTTTAGTGTCTTTTACCAACACCACCCCATCAGGTCTGCTTTTTGTCCTGTTCCCACTGTCTTCCACTCACTGACTTCCCATGACACACAGCAACATCATCAGCCATCATCACAACATGTGCAACAAAAATGACAACAAAAACGCCTGCTGCCAGTTCACTTCCTTGACCTTGTAAAAAAGACATTTTCTCTGTGGTCCAACTGGAGATGAAGACAATGCACTGTGAAAGGGATTAAAATGTTATTGAAAAGAATCAATGGAGCAACAAATTAAGCAATTTTGAAAGCTGTCTACAAAAAAGAATCAAATGAAGCAGCATGATAATTCTGTGTTTTTTCTCCATTGTGAAAGCACTAATTTTGTTGTTGATTTTGAGTTTTCATTGTGACATTGATGAAAAAGGAATCAGATCAGCTTTGTTTTTTTTGTGCAGGAACAGTGTGGAGAGTCAGGTTCACAAAAACAAACTAGTCAAATCATGTCTGAATTGGTGGTCTGATCAGAAACTGGGACTCAGAGACAAGTCCTTGTGCTCAACAAAAACAACAGAGAAAGATCAAGAGAAAGACATTGACATCACCCTCTGTGTCGAACTGTGAGAGAAAGTTTGACAGTGAAGACAATGTCATGCACATGCAGTGATCAGACCCTTTTCCAGTTTGCCTTCCATTCAATTCTGATTTGGTTAGCAAGCAGCAGCATGCACAAAGTGCTTAGCGACAAATTCTCAGTGGTGCACCTTTTGAACGTGGGTCAAATGTGCCTTGTGTGTGAGAAAATGATCTGCCATCGATGTGTGTTTTGAAAGCCGATTTCATCTGCATTGCGACAGAAGCTTCTGCGTGGAAGTGTCAATTGAGTTCATTTCAATTGATGCGAAACAATGTGTCGATGAGTCCAAGTGACATGTGATGGTTCAATGGCCAACATGTCTGTCTGCTGATGCAAAAAGGGACAAAAAGTGAAAAACAAAGAATTCTCCAAACAAAAGTTCAAATTTTGCCCTTCTTTTCCTTCTTCTGCATGTTCCCAGGAAGGAAACAAATCAAAAGTGTCAGCCATTTTTTCATTGGCATGACAAAATTGACAACTAGCCGATTTTCTTTGGTGTGAATGTCAGTCACATTGTCTCTTTTTGTCAAGTCAAAACATCTCTTCCAAAACATGCAGTCATTGAATGTTGCTGGCATGCAATCCATCAAAAAGGGTGCACACAAAACAGTGCACCAGTCACTTCAACAATGTTGAATCATCCATCCAGAGACAAGGGATGTGCAAAAAAGTCGGTTCTGTGATGAAAAGGAAACCTACATTTGGACTGCAGCAGTTGCAGTTTCTGACAACATGCTTCTCAGTTGTTGTGGAATTCAGTGCCTTACAGAAAATGACAAAATCAGTCCAAAATGTCAGCCAAAACTGCAAAAGAGAGCAACAGAGGACTCGTGTGACCCAATTTGCAAAGCTGGAGTTGCATTGAGGGGTCATCAGGCAACATAACATTTTGTTAGTTGAAAAGCTCAGTTTGCTGCACTTTCAAGACAAATTGTGCCTTGTTTTTTCTTATCTCATCTCCAAGTCTTGTCACAGTCATGTGTTTTGTTCTTCATCCAACTTTTTCTTTTGGGCAAGCGCCCAGAGGCACTTCATTCCCTTTTCACGGAAAATTCATCAATGGGTGTTCTGTTTTGTATTTCCTGATCATCAAAAGGCAGCTTCTAGGGATCGAATGCCCTGCATTGTGCATGTGCAAGAATTGCTTGAAGCTTGACAACCATTGGTTGAGGCCTTCATTATGATGAGAAAAAAGCGCACAGGAAGATAATATTCAGTTTTCCTTCCTCCTTTACCTTCAAGGTGGAAACATGCTTCAGTTGAAAGTTAGGGTTGAAAGATTAAGAAAAGAAGGAATTCAGTCAAACAATTAACCCCAGTTCAAAAGAAAGAACTGTTAGGCTAGCAAACAACACCAATTGTCAAACTGGAGGATAAGTGGATCTTATGCTAAAGTTTCAAAAGATGAAGTTCTCCCTATTTCCTACGGGGGTCAAAATGTGTGTTCATCACGTGGATAAGCCCTATCATTTATCGTATGTTTTGACTGTGATCAGTTAGTTTGTTAATAATAATAATTAGGGCAATGGGTTGACGCGAATCCATCTATATTTTTCTGCTTTTTTATTTTATTCCATTTCATATGACTCTGCTTAGTGGTCCCGACTGCTTTCTTTTCTATTTTCCTCTCCACATATGTCGTATTTAGAAAATCAAGTATCGTACGGTATCATAGATCAAATTGGCACGCGACAAGAAGGATTGCCACAAGGACAAATTTTGAGGACTGCAGACGACCGGTTCCAAATAAGCCGCACTCAACAAGTCTTCGCTCAAGGATGCGGGAATGACGACTTTGCCCATATTGACGGACATGATGCGACACCACAAGGCAATGCTGCCGCCGGGAATGTCTTGAATGGATTTGCCTTCCGGAAATTCCAATCGAATCGTTTCATTGCCAAACATTTCGCCCATGCTATCTTTGGTACAATTCATCGAAGCAGGAATCAATTGAAAGCCATCGGCGGTGGGTTCTTCGGCAACGTCGGCCCAAAACAAACCATCGGGGGCCATGCCATTGTAGGTAAAGTCGCGGACTTCTACGACACGATCCGACAAGACGACAATTTCTCCACCGACGCCCATGTCCATCTTGGCCTTGCTATCGGCAAGAACGCCCAAAGAAATTTCAGCATTGGCCGATACCAACAAGGTGGAGACGGTAAGAAGAATGGATTTCATCATCATGTTGGTATTTGGATTGTAGTATATTATATTTGATGAATGTGTAGGAGAAAGAGTGATGGAATGGGAGCAGTTCGGATAAGAAATGAACTTTTCTTCTACGTTGCTTTTCAGGTGACGCTTGTTTCAACGCCTTTTTAGTTGCTACAAGAGATAAAAGTTAGTCGTTGCTAATAGCCACCACGTGGTTTGATACGAATCTTATTATCGCAAACCAAATCTGCGATGGGATCACCCCGGTTTTGCTTTTACGTCGCAGAAATAGAAATGAGACAAAATGTGAGGTGATTTGAATCGCTGAAGGTTAGCACGTTTTGTAACTAAGCGACAATGCTTCGAATTCAAACCTGTGAAATAAATATGGCCCCCATTTTTGATAGCCCCCAATGAATGATCTTGCGTTTTGTTCGAACAAAAGGCATTATTGTGTGTGTTTTGAAATTTATTCTTTCGCAATTGCACCCCTAAAAACTAAGCAGTCGGCCCTCTGTTTTAGCGGGGGTCAATAATAACACTCTGGGACACGACGCGAGTCCCGGACCATTCGGGTCTCGGCGGCTGATATCAGCCGCCGCGGCGGCTGATATCAGCCGCCGCGGTTTTAGGGTTCGGGACACGCGAAAGGAAGGGAATACTTCGATGGAATTCCCCAACAGGAGGGAATCTTACAAAATTTAAACAAATAGGATTCCGTTGGTCGGAATCGTTCAGACAACAACCACGACAACACGTTGAGAAGGAGGGAATCTTAAACCATGCCGAAATAGTTGGGCACGAACAGGATTGCATCCTTCGACCGGAATCACGCAAACAGCACACGTTGAGTACGATATTGATTGAGAAAGATCGGATCACAAAAAGGAATCAATGATTTGGCGGCGTGCATGCTTTTACTGCCAGTACTAATAGTTATCCTTCGCTAGCTAGATAGCAGCACAGTAGAAAGGATGCACCAAACCATGTCTATGGAAGATGCCGCGGCGAACAAGTAGCTAAATAACGAGTATCAAGTAGCTAGTCTACACCTATTAGATTTACTGCACAGCTCATAGAATGGAACAAACTTTACAAGCGTTTTTCGAGGCAGTGAATGCCAACGACGTGGACCGAGCCCTCGCTTGTTGTGCCGAAAATGTATCGTGTACCTATCCGGATCCGGGTCGGAATTGGCAAGGCCGAGAACGCGGCCGCATCGTCATGACGGCTATCTTTGGACAATTGGCACGAAGTAGAATGCAAGCTAGTTTTGACATTTGGGAGGCCGACGCGGAAAATCGAATCTTGGTCACCCGAGAGTGTTGGGGACACGCCCATCTCAAAACCACCACGACGTACACGTTCACGGCAAACAACAAAATTCAGAGCATGGAATCCTAAGGAGAAGGTTGATGCTAACGAGCGTTGAGGAGACGCAACAAATGCGGAAATTTCTTGAACTTTTGATATTTTGGTTTGTGTGGCGGATTTGGTAAAAATGCTGGAAACATCCGAAACAGGGAAATCATGGCGTTTTGCACCCCCCGAATTATGCATGAAGTTTGGAATGAAATTGGTGACGGATTTACTGGATAAATGTCAACCAACGATATCCAGCAAATAGCTCAGAACGACAACGAGCATCCTTCGTTGGGAAAACGAAACACAGACACGGACATTTTCAAAAAGGCAAAAAGACGTTTGCAGACCCTTTCTTGCTCTTTTATAGGATGTTCGACAACTTAATATGCAACGGAATGGAATTCTTCGATTCGTCTGCCATCAACAAAACGCATTACGGATCCGCCAAAAAGTTGTGAGCAAGCTAGCTACTTTACGAGCCAGCCATCAGCTGTGCTTGTGGCAAAGGATCAAAGGCGTGTTCCTTGGATCGTGCTAGGTCCATTATCTTCCTCCCAAGCATATGCGTGTCATCGTCAACGAAAACGTCTTTCAGGCCTGGTTCGGAGGGAGGGAGGGAACGGCAGCTTTCAAATCGTGCGACGGGCCAAAGCGTCCCTACAAAACTCTTGCCGAGAACTGCCATTCCCATCCATGGCTTACCATAATTAGGAAGCCGGGATAGAGCTTCAAGCAGCTTTTATTTGTGTAGAATGTAACAATGGAGACAAAACCTTGTTACAAAGGGAGGGACATGTGCTGGCGGTTTCTGTAGATGCGACGATGATGTGTGTGGTGGGTGGCGTTGCGAGAGTTCCATTGCTTGTTCCGATAACAGCCAATGCCAAAACGGTTCTGAGTCAATTGCGGGAATACTATCATTGATTCACGGTCGCTATGCAGAAACTTCGACGACACGTTTAGTTGCCCATATTGGGGGCCCCGCTGCCAATTCTCGTTTGAAACAACGGAAACCAACAATTTGCGTTCAAGCAACCGTCCGACAACTAACGGAAGACCCTACTTTTTGTGATGAGAATGACTGCTTGAATGGCGGGACCAACAAACCAAGCGAAGAAACATGCGACTGTCCTGCGGGCTTGGCTGGCGAGCTCTGCGAAACACTTGAAACCACCAACGCGTTTCTACCAGATACCCAGACAACAAGCGGTTCCCCCAATTTTTGCGAGAATCCCTGCTTGAATTTTCGATGCTGCGTGCCTGGTCAAAACAAGGGGCTTTTTCTTCGAGGTTTTTTTGGCTGGGCTCTGTGAAATTGAAATCACCGATCCGGCGCAGAGGGGTGGGACGTATATTAAAGAAAGGACGGAAATGTATACAAAAGAAATGAAGTAGAATGACTACAGCAGAGGCGTGATGATATATTGTCTTCCCTAAGCAATTGGGTGGAACTTAGACTGACGCAAAGCCGATGCGACTTTCTCCACTGTGGTCGAAGGCGTGAGCAATGATGCATCTGTGTCTGTGTTATCAGTAGTCTCAAAAAAAAGAACTGTGCATGCACTCCTTTACTGCTACCGGTTGCAACGTTTCGGGAGCCATTTTCGTAACTGCAGGGGACCATTATGTGTGCTCTCGGTGTAAGAGGTGTACCTCTGCTTAGAATTGCATTTGTTGGATAAAGAGACCTGCTTGTTTGATGAAACAGTTCAGTTTATTAGAAGTAGTAAGCACTGTGGTGCTGCATGCTAGCTGTGTTGTTGTAGATCTTCTAGAGTCTTCCATGCTGTTGACTCAGCTGCACTTCAAGCCACCCACAGCTGCACATCTGCTCCTGATGGAATGCTAACTGCACTTTCAACAGCATTGGCAAGCTGCAGGTAGCTGCTAGCTACCTGTGGGTGAGCCTGCTTTCACTAAAAATCAAAAACACTGCAGTTCAAGACATTTGAAGCTTGGTGCCTGAACTTGCTTACATTTTCCAGTTTGGACCCAAATGGCAGCATTTGTTGTCCTCTGTTGTGCATTG
>Ga0163148_10002056_pt1 | contig 24960 bp, 21 predicted proteins | sample OliLakLV19MP7P2_FD_148606 | JGI IMG/M metagenome (GOLD analysis project Ga0163148, IMG submission 148606) | Freshwater microbial mat bacterial communities from Lake Vanda, McMurdo Dry Valleys, Antarctica- Oligotrophic Lake LV.19.MP7.P2 | ecosystem: Environmental > Aquatic > Freshwater > Lake >... | reverse complement strand
GATCATCCCCTCTCCCGCCAGCGAAGCGCCGCGGGAGAGGGTGGCACCGTGAGCGAGCGAAGCGAGTCGAACGGTGACGGGTGAGGGTCGTCGGAGTTCGGACGGTGTCGATGTCGCTCGTCGCGCGGCTCGAGCGCGGGGCAGATCGCCCACGCGGCGCACTCGACACCGCCAGTGAGTCGGTTGCGCGCAATAGGTGGCTGTCCAACATTGTTGTCCGGCTTTGTCGACTGTGAGATTCACCCGGTTGACGCTTCCCGTTGGAAGGAGATTAAGGTATGTCCTTCTGATCGCGACCGCATGTGTCGACGCGGCCCAACGGCAACGCCATACGACTTCTGCTTCGACAACTGCCTACACTGGGCGGGATGCGAGAAGCAATGAGTACAGCCCAACCCAAAGTTCGCGTTGCTGTCATGGCATGCCTGCTATCAGCGATGCACGGGTGCAACAACTGGCAGACATTGGAATTCAACGGAGGTTCAATTGGTGGACATCTTAACAGACCAGAGGAACGGTTCACGGCCGTGTCGGTCGACATGGGAACTGATATGGCTGCCAAGACTTCCGTCGAGTTGGGAGATAACGAAGTCATCTCGCTCCGCGATGTGACGCCTGCACTGCTCTTGTCTCGCGGCGAGATATACGCAGCGAGCGTGAACGCCGAGCATGTCGATAGCCATCGCATTCGCGGACTGACTGCATGTGAGCAATCGAAGCGGTACGCGGTGTACATCCGGACAGGCAATGGGCCATGCGGCCCCATCTACAGCTTCGACGTGACGGATGGAACTGTCCGGAGCATGTCCGCAGGTTGGTCTACAACTGCTGCGTGCCCCGGCCAGCATGTCCGTGGTGTGTTTGTCGCTTCCGATGGCTCTCGGCGACCGCTTCCACTGAGTCGGAAGGGCGCCGAGTTACTTTGGGGACCACCTGTTGGAGTAACGGAGGCGCATGTCGGCGGATTGTGAGCGTACGCGTTGTTTCTCGGCCAGCAGGGCGACAAGCAGTGGAGGAATCGGACAGCGCTTCTCGCACTGCGTGGAAGCCCGATGACATCACTGCGGTTCTCGATCGGATTCTGTTGCTTGCTCGACGGGCGCTGCTCTGGACCTACGCCGCCTCGACCCTTCCCACGCGCCATGCGAACGGGGAATAATCGGGACAGCCACCAAGTATGGCCCGCGTCGCGTGGACTTGCCCCTTGTTGAAACGGGTCGGGATGCTGGCGCGTCATTGGAGTCGTTGAAGTCACTGGAGTCGTACGCATGCCGCAAGTCGCCGGAGTCGTCGTCGCGGGGATGGGCCATCACGTCACCAAAACGGGGGAACAACCGCCAGGACATCATCTTCACCGATGACGACCGGCGATTCTACATCGCCATCCTGCGGGAACAGCTGGCCGAACATCGAGTGTCCCTGCTCGCAGGGTGCCCGTCCAAGTCAGGAAGTACGCCAGTGGCGGGGCCATCCGAGGCCGGAGGATGGTGGTCGAGCTCGCGTCGTGCTCGTCGTCGCGCATCGAAACGCGTCGTCGCGCGAAAGGCCGTCCTGACGAGCCGCGAGCGAAGCGACCGGTGGATGGTCATCGACGTCGGAGCACCCGGCTTCGCGCCTCTGTGCACGCCGCGCCGGTGAACTGCGTCCCTTCGCTGCGCTCGGGCTCGTCCACTCCCCGTCACCTGTCCACTCCCCGTCACCCACTCCCCGTCACCCTTGCAGCCTGAGAAATCGGGACAGCCACAAAGTATGGCCCGGGTCGCGTGGACTCGCCCCTTGTTGCAACGGGTCGGGATGCTGGCGCGTCATTGGAGTCATTGAAGGGAAGAGGACTGGACACGCATATCCGGCCACCGGGATCAAGCAATAGTGGTCGCATCGGAAGCTGACCCCGAGATGTAGATCGGTCGCGTCGAACAGGCGTGTCCAGGGTCGCGCGTCGAACATGCGTGTCCAGGATCGCGCAGGATCGCGCAGGATCGCGCAGGATCGCGCAGGATCGCGCAGGATCGCGCAGGATCGCGAGGACCGCGACCTCCGAGGGCACCGAGAAGGAGGGGGGGTTCTCCGGAGCATCTCTTGCCACTCGGCGGCTCGCGCCGCCGAACGTCGAGCTGGTGCTCGGCGGTCCCAGGCTCGGCGGTCCCGGGCTCGACGGTCCCGGCGCGCGATCCCGGCGCGCAATCCGCGCGAGCAATCCCAGTGTGCCGCCCCGCGCAACCCCAACTGAATCGCGGGGAATGACGCCGTTCACGTGCATGAGGCCTTCCTGTGCTGCCTGTCGGCGGCATTTCCCGCCTGAAGAAGGCGCCGCGCACGCGGCACTCCTCGCAAGCGGCGGCGCAGCCGACGCGCCCGGTCGGCGCAGCCGACCCCACCCCACCTCACCCCATCAACGCCCCGCGGGTGCCGCCGCGGGTCAGGAGTTCGGCGATTCGGTCGCGGTGGGCGAGCGGGCTCTTGGACACTTCCTCGACCAGTTGTCGAGTGAAGACGTCCTGTCGCAGGTATTCGAGGGAGACCGCGGCAATCGCCGCCGGGGGCATCGAGGCGAAGAAGTCGACGCCCTCGCGATAGACGATGCGGCTGGCCAGACTCTTCGCGACGAGCCAGCGCAGATAGGCCAGCGGGAGGTCCTTCCAGATTCGCGGGCCGGTCTTCTCGATCAGAATCTGCGGCAGGTGGTCGAGCACCAGTTGGCGAGCCACCATGCGATCCGCCTCGCTCCATGAGGGAATCGCGGCTTCGATGGCCGCCGCGGCGCCGTTGATCGCCCGGCTGAGCTGCATGCTGGTCTCGGCCAGAGGCACGTCGGGATGACGGCGGCGTTCCGACATCAGCAGCACCGCCTCACGACGAGCAAGCTCGCGCAGCTTGTCCAGCACCTGCTCGACGTACACCGTCTTGTTGGCGAGGAACTCCTCTTCGGTCAGCAGCATGCAGGCGATGATCTCGTAGCTCGAGCAGATCACGCCGCACTTGTTCGCGGAGCTGTCCTTGATGATCAGCGCGCCCTGCTCGGTGAGCAGCTTGCGGGCCGGCTGAGTGATGAAGATGTTGGCGCCTTCGACGATGACCGGGCTCGAGAGCGCTCCGGTCGGCGTGAGGTAGTCGCGCCAGTTCTTCTCGTGGATCGTGTTGGGACGACCACCCGCAGGGATGAAGGCGTCGGCGATGACCCGGTTGTGCATCGTGTTGCGAAGATGCACGCCCTCCGGCTCCTCGACGGTGACGACTCGTCCGCGGGAACCCAGCTTGGCGCGGTTGAAGCCGCTGATTGGCAGTCCTTCGTTGAAGAGCCGGACCAGTTCGTCGATGTCGAGGCCATCCGGATCCTCGCCGCTGCCACTGCCGTCGGCGATGCCGACGATTCGGGCGTTGGTGCCGTAGTCGCGCTTCAGGATCTTGATCATGTTGCCGGCGACGTCGCCGTCGGGGCCGCCGGTGATCTTGACCGTGAAGGGCCGCGTGTGCGGATCGATGCCCACGGCCTTCAGGGCCACTTCGAGGAAGACGTTCACGCCTTCGCTGGTGACGCCGTAGACCTTGTGGTTGATGCCCGCGCCGGGCTTGCTGCTCATGAAGGCATTCGGCAGTCCGTAGCCGCGCCGCTTGGCTCGATCGACGATCCACTCGATGTGGGCCGGAGTGATGTTCTCGTCCGGACCGAGATAGATCAGCTCGTCGTGACCGAGTCGATCGACGATCTTCGACTTGGTGTTCGGCTCCGGCGTGATGAGATCGAGGAGGCCGTCCACGAACGCCTTCACGCACCGGGAGATGTCGGCGCTGGGCTCGAGCAGCATCGCCGCCTTGGCGCCGCCCTCGGGGATGTCCTTGTTCTTGAGCTGCTGGGCGAAGGCCAGGCTGTACACCTCGTCATAGAGCCGGTCGGCCTCGCGGGCGTGCTGCTCGAGGGAATTGGGCCGCACCACCCGCAGTCCACCGCGGGCGATCTCCTGAAATCGGCAGTGGAAGCCGTTGAACTCGCGGCCGTGCATGAAGAAGACGCCCCAGGGCAGTTCGGGTCGTTCTTCGCTCACCAGGAACTTCGGGTCGAGGCGCAGGGCCAGGCAGAAGCGGTCGGGGAGGTGGAAGTTGGTGCGGTAGGTCGACCGCACCGCCTGGATCATGGTGTGGAAGGCGGTCCGGGTGTCCTCGTTGCCGACCTTCAGGTCGATCTCGGTGGCGAGTTCGTTCGCGGCCTTCTCGAAGGCGGCATCGGGAGTGGGATTGGTCGGGTCGAAGCGATCGATGAAGAGCTGGGCGAAGGCCAGCGCCTGCGGAACGTAGCGCTCGATCCCGCTCTGAATCCGCTCACGCGAGAAGGCGTAAGGGCTCACCTTGCAGAGCACCTGATGGGTCAGGGCGCAGAAGGCGTTGATGACATCGGCCCGCGGAAGATCGAAGTCGTGGTTGCGGCGATCGATCTCGAAGGTTCGAGAGTCGAGCCACTTCACTCGGCGGAGGTCGCGCTCGGTCTGCTTCCAGAGCTGGCTGGAGGGATCGATTGCCTGCCCCTCGTACGTCTGCACCACGAAGCCGAGGATCGAGACGGTTCCGTGCGGGGCGTCGCCGAGGACGTCGATGTAGGCCCGATTGATGTTGATCTCGGCCCGGCTGAGGCGGATGGCGATGCGCTCCAGCATCGTCCGGGTGCGGGCGTTGCTGACGACGAAGGTGATCCGACTCTGCGTGGGATCGGCCTCGGGCTCGAGGGAGATCACGGCGCCGTCGGTGCCGCTCACCTGTCGAATCAGCTCGTAGTGCTTGCACATCCGAAGCGGCGTGACGGTCATCACGTACTCGCCGGAGCAGCGACCGAAGTAACCGCGGATCTGCTCGGCGGTGTAGGGCAGCTTCTGCCGGCGGGCGTATTCGATGGTCTCGTCGAGCTTCTGCGACTGACGGGTGTCGGTGGGGTCGAAGGGGGCCCGCTCGCCGAACTCGAAGGTGTCGAGGACCAGCGAACCATCGGCGGCGGTGTGGATCTTGGCGGCTCGCAGCGACTTGTCGGTGGGCAGCTTGGCGACCAGCTCCGCCAGCACGCCCGGATAGTTCGCGGGACTCATGGACGTCACCTGCGACCCATCCTCGTTGCGCATCTGCATCTCAATGGGCCGCCCGGACGCTCGGGCGGCGATGATCGCTCGCAGGTGGGTGAGCTGGGTGGCGTGATCGGTGTCCTGGAAGTACATCCGCGGCATCTGCGACAGGAACCACGGCACGACCGACTGAGCTGTCTCGCGGAGGCTCTCCGTCAACTCGTCGACGAGGGCTTTGGATTTCGGGGAGCTGTCGGGATGGACGGGAGCGGGAGCGCGCATCGCGTCTGGATACCGCGCGGGGCGACCTGCGGCAAGGGGAGGCCTGGCTCGCCACGAGAACACGGCAGCCGACCAGGGAGTCGGCTTCCCCGGAACTACGGCGCGACCTGCATCGGCCTTACCCTGCTGCCGTGACCTCCCACTCGGCACTTTCAATTGGCACCTTCGACGGTGTGCACCGGGGTCACGCGGAGTTGCTCGCGACCGCCCGGCGTGCGGTCGGGGCCCGAGGGAGGGTGATCGTCGCCAGCTTCGATCCGAGCCCCATGGCGGTGCTTCGCCCGGAGTCGACACCCCCGCGTCTGTCGACCACCGCCCAGCGGGTCCGTTGGCTCCGCGAGGCCGGGGCGGACGAGGTCGAACTTCTGACGCCCGAACCGTCGCTCCTGGCCCTTCCCCCGGAAGCGTTCATCGAGCGGATCACCGCCCGCTGGCAGCCCTCAGCAGTGATCGAGGGGCCCGACTTTCGCTTCGGTCACCGTCGCGCGGGCTCGGTCGAGACGCTCGCGGCGTTGGGCGAGCGGTTTGGCTTTCGGTCGATCGTCGTTCCTTCGGTCGAGGCGGAACTTGCCGATCAGACCATCGTGCCGGTCCGCAGCACCATGATCCGCTGGCTCATCGAACGAGGTCGGGTCGCCGACGCGGCGCGGCTCCTGGGTCGACCGTTCGAACTCGAGTGCCCGGTGGTCCGCGGCGCTCAGCGAGGCCGCGAACTCGGCATACCCACCGCCAATCTCGATCACGGTCGGATGCTGCTGCCGGCCGACGGCGTCTACGCCGGACTCGCCACGCTGCCCGACGGCTCGACCCGGCCGGCGGCAATCAGCGTCGGCACCAACCCGACCTTCGGCGAGGCCGTCCGCCGCTGCGAGGTCCACGTGGTCGACTGGCGCGGCGACCTCGACGACTACGGCTGGACGCTTCGCGTGCGCTTCCTCGGATGGCTGCGCGATCAGATCAACTATCCGGGGATCGATCCCCTTCTCACGCAGATCGCACGCGACCTCGACGAGACCCGTGCGGCGGCGCGGATGGCAGAGAGTGTGGTCCCCAGTGGGACCTCGAGTGTGCCCGCGCGTGCGGCCACGAGTGCGGGCGCAAGTTTGGGCGAACCCATGAGCGAATGCAGCCGATGACCAATTCCCCGACCGTTTCTCAGACGGACCGCGAGTCCAGCGACTACGCGAGCACCACCTCAGCGGCGGCGCTGGCCCAGGTGATCCGCAAGGCGACTCGGGTGCTCCTGCTCACCCACTCCAAGCCCGATGGTGACGCGGTCGGCTCGGTGGTGGCGCTCCGCCGGGCCCTCGAGCAGTGCGGTGTTCGCGCCGACATTCTGCTCATGGGGCCGATCGATCAGGCCCTGCTGGCAGTGCTCGAAGGCGAACCGGTGCGGCGGCTCGAGCGCGAGGGACCGCCGCCGGAAGAACCCGATCTCATCATGCTGGTCGACACCGGCTCGTGGTCGCAGGTGGAGGCGCTCCGGGCGTGGCTGGTGCCGCGCATGGCCAGGATCGTCGGCGTGGATCACCACCGCCGCGGCGACGCAATCGCCGCCCTCCGTCTGGTCGATTGGAGCTGTGCCTCGACCACGCAGGCGCTGATGCCGCTCCTCAAGGCGCTCGAGGTGCGGATCTCGGCCGAACTGGCGACACCGCTGTTCATGGGCCTCGCCACCGACACCGGCTGGTTTCGCTTCTCGAGTGCGGATGCCGCGGTGCTGCGGCTGGCCTCGGAACTTCTTGGCGCGGGGGCCGCGAAGGACTGGCTCTTCGCCACGCTCGAGCAGAACGCTCGGCCCTCGCGACTCTCGCTCACCGCCCGGGCCCTGGCCTCGATCGAGTTCGTCGATCCCGTCGGGGGCGGCCGGATCGCGGTGATGACGCTGTCGCGCGATGACTTCGCCGAGACGGGTGGCGGCAGCGAGGACACCGGCGGGGTGGTCAATGAGCCGCTGGTCATCCGCGAAGTCCGTGCGTCGATTCTGCTGAGTCAGCACGAAGCCGGCGTGACCCGCGTGAGCTTTCGCAGCAAGCCGGACCTGATCGCCCCCGATGGCCGAATGCTCGAACCGGGGCTCGACGTCAACGAACTCGCCGCCCGCTTCGGCGGCGGAGGACACGTCCAGGCCGCAGGGGCGCGGATCGCCGCGGAGCTGGACGAGGCGAGGAAGACGGTGATGGCGGAGATTCGAGGGAAGAGGGATCGGGAATGAGGCGGTTCGCTTCTCGAGCCGGAAGGAGGCAGGGAGCCGCGGAGGGTTGCACGACTGCATGCGTGCGCGGGGTTGGGGGGCTCTCCGCCCGCAGGCGTGTTGCTCCGAGAGCCTCCGGCGCGGGCGACGTAACGTCGGCCATGAACTCCAGGGCTGCTTCTCACGCTTCTCACGGATCAGGCGTCGCGCTCGCCGCGATCATCTCGCTTCTCGCACTCAGTGGCTGCGCCAAAGAGCCGAGTGAGTCGGACGCGTCGACGGTGAGCGCTGCGAGGCAGAGCGAGCCGATTGCTCCGCAGCCCGTCGAGTTTGCTCTCGAGGGCATGCACTGCGAGGGCTGTGTGGCCGCGATTGCGGCGCGGATCAAGGAGATCGAGGGCGTCGACCCGGAGAGCGTGAAGGTCTCGCTGGAGGAGCACCTCGCCCGCTGCGTGGTCAGTCGTTCCGGCTCGAGTGACGAGATCGTCAGCGCGGTCAAGCGGATGGGCTACGGCGTCGAACGGAAGTGATCGGAGAGACGGCCTGAGTGTCCAGGCGTGCTGGTCCCGCGAAAGCGAGCGTGCGGCCGCAGGCCGCTACGGAGCGCTCAAGACAACGCGGGCCTTCTGGAACCGTCCACCGAGGATCTTCTCGCTCGGCGTCTCCATCCAGTCTTCGAGGATTCCCGCGTAGACGCTGCGGAAGTCGACCGAGTACCTGAGATCACCCTGATCGAGATCGACCAGCGAGGGGTGCTTGGCGAGGATTCCGGGGTTGACCATGTTGCCCATCAGGAACATCGGGGCCGCGGTGCCGTGGTCGGTGCCGCCGGAGGCGTTCTGCTTCACCCGGCGACCGAATTCGCTGAAGACCATGGTGAGCACGCGGCTGTCGTTGCCCTGGGCGGTGACGTCGCGCTGGAATGCCGCAAGGCTGTCGCCGAGCTGCCGCATCAGATTCCCGTGCGAACCGGCCTGGCCGGCGTGGGTGTCGAAGCCGCTCAGCGACACGTAATAGACGCGGGTCTTCATGCCGTCGCGGATCATCGCCCCGACGATCCGAAGCTGACGGGCGAGCGAGCTCTGCGGATAGGGCACCAGCGGCTGCTTGGCCACTGCGCCGCGGATGCGATCGCTCGAAACCTGGGCGTCGAGCGAGGTGCGCATGAGGAAGGCGAGCTGCGAATCGCTCTCGACGTCGGAGAGAGTTCCGGCGCGATTGATGTCGTCGTAGGGCGACTTCAGCGACGGGTGCACGTTCTCGCCGAGCCAGCGGAAGAGTTCGGCCGACTCGAAGCTGACCGGCTTCTGGGTCGAACCGACCATCGCCAACGGGCTGCGCCGACCGATGGCAATCGCCCCCTCGGGGACCGGCGTGCCGTTGCAGGTGCAGTCGAAGTAGCGACCGATCCAGCCGTCGCCCTTGCCCGACATGTCGGCCGTTTCCCAGATGTCGGTCGAGGTGAAGTGGGAGCGGTTGGGATTCGGATAGCCGACGCCCTGGACGATCGTGGCCTTGCCGTCGTCGAGAAGCTCCTTGAAGGAAGCGAGGTTCGGATGGAGTCCGAGACCGTCGATGTCGGTCGCGAGGCAGGCGTTGTTGCCACTGTTCGGGGCGGTGATGCCAAGCTGCGGACGAGCTCGGTAATAGTTGTCGTCGCCGTAGGGGATGACGGTGTTGAGGCCGTCGTTGCCGCCGGCGAGCTGGACGATCACGAGGATGCGATGGTCATTCACACCGGGACGACTGGAGAGCATCGACCCCAGCGGCGTCATCACGCCGAAGGCCGAGTTCTGGATGAACGCGGGAATCGTGGGCAGAAGCGACGCGAGGGTCAGTCCCTGCTGGAGGAAGATTCGGCGAGAGAAGGCAGGTCGGTCGGTCATGGCAGATTCTCCAAGCGTTCATCGGTCCCAAGGCCCATCCACACAAGGCCGCTCAGCCCGCCGGACTCCGTCCGGCGCGGCGTACCAGAGCGAGTGTCGGCCCGGAGGGCCGAACGGAGCGCTCCAAACAAGGCCACTCCGTCCGGCGCGGCGTACCAGAGCGAGTGTCGGCCCGGAGGGCCGAACGGAGCGCTCCAACTAGCACAACTGGTATTCAGGCATCGCCGCAATCAGCGCCAACACCGCAATCATTCGATCGTTGTCGATGCTTCCGCCAGTCTCCTCGACGAAGCGGATCAGGCGATCGACGCGTTCAGGCCGCGGCTCGCTTCCGAGCGTGAACCGCAGCAGGTAGGGAATGGCCTCTCCGGCCGGAGGCGGTCCGCCCTCGGCGAGGTGTTCGACCAGATGCAGCGAGTCGTAGGTCGCCCCGTTGGCTTCCCACGGGTACTGCTCCGGACGCCGGCCGGTCAGCAGATAGATGACCACGTTGTGCCGCACGAAGAGAGTCGAGGTGTTGATCCACGCCCGCCCGCCGTCCCAGCCCTTCACGTTCGGGGGGTAGAAGAGGTCCTGGCCCATCAGGTCGCAGGCGCTGTTCAGGGCGTTCAAGCTTCGCACCGGCGTGCGCAACGATCGCACCGTCTGCACGATGAGCTGCACGGGGCTCTTGATCAGGGCCGCGACATTGGCCGAGTCGTAGAAGTGTTCGCTCTTGAAGAGCTGCTTCAGGACCGGCTTCAGGTTGTAATCGCGCTCGCGAAGTTCCTTGGCGAGCTTGAGGATGAAGCCCTGGGTGTCCTTGTCGGGCGTGCCGGGAAGATCGTTCACGAAGAAGCGATAGAGTTTCCAGCAGATGAATTCGCTGGCGACGGGTCGCGCCAGAATGATCCGCAGGAAGTCGTCGCCGTCGAAGTTTCCGGTCTTGCCGAGGATCTTCTTGGGACCGTCGTCGTGCTGATTGGCGCGGAAGACGAAGGCGTCATCCTCGAAGCTGTAGCCGGTGAGGGCGCGGGCGCCTTCCTTGATGTCCGACTCGGTGTAGTCGTGACCTTCGCCGAGCACGAAGAGCTCCATCAGTTCGCGGGCCAGATTCTCATTCGGCGAGCTGCGGCGGTTCTCGTCGTTGTCGAGATACTTGAGCATCGCCGGATCTCGGATCACCGCGAAGCAGAGCTCGGAGAAGCTGCCCGCGGCGTGCTTCCGGTAGAGCTGGTTCTGCTGGAGCATGTGCCAACTGTCTTCGATGGTTCGATAGCCGGTGGCGAAGTGGCCGTGCCAGAAGAGCGTGAGCTTCTCCTCGAGCGGTCGACCGGTCTCGATCATCCGCTTGAGCCACCAGCGCTGGATCGCCCCCATCTGCTCGCGGTCGGCGGCCTGCCGTCGGTTGCGCTCACGCTGGATCCGCTCGAGGGCGGGTTCGTCGTTGGACTGTCGGGCGCGGCGAGCTTCCGCCCGTTCCTCCTCGGTGGGAGGTCGCATGATGTCGCCGGCGAAGGTCGTCTCGTCATCGGGGAGCGGGGCGACCTTGTCGAATTCGACGAGATGGTCGACCGCCTCGTCGAGGCCCATGCGGGCCAGGGCTCGCGCCTGACTCGGCGTGCCACCGAAGCCGGCGCGATTGAGAAGGTGTTGGGCCTTCCAGTAGTCGAAGTCGGTGGGCTTGAGCGGTCGAAGGCTGTTGACTGGCATGTCGACCTCGAGGTTCCTGAATCGCCCGTGCGGGGTGCGCGGGTCTCTCCCGGGGGTGTGCCGTCGGTCGGTCGCGGGGGACATTCGACTGCCCAACCCGATGACCGGTCGCGACGACCCACCTGAGGCTTGGATGCGCCAGCCCGCGTGACGTTCGCGGCTCGCCGACCGGGGTCGACGCAGACTACCCCCGCAGGCGGGGCACCGAGCCGAGTGGGTCCGTTTTGGCCGGCCAGAGCACGACCGCAGCGATGGCCAGCAGCGGAATGACCAGCAGCGGCGTGCGAAACTCGATGAATCCCACCTCCTGGATGGGGAGCGAGAGAAGGACGATCGCGGCCAGAACCAGCCCCCTCCGCCTCGTCCCGCCGCGCGGGGAGCGGACGCTGAAGAGGACGAAGGCCGGGAAGATCAGCCCGTAGAAAGCCAGGAAACGAAGGTAGTTGCTCTCGGATGGGGCCGCGATTCCGACGATTGCCGCGCTTCCCACGACGAGCCAGGTCCGCGGGATCGACCATTCGCCTCGGTCGCGGGACTCGCGCAGTTCGCGCAGATGCACCGCGACCGTGAAGAGGGATTGACTCGCCAGGTGTGCGGCGATCAGCGAAGGCACGCCATCGGCAAGCGCAGGGGCGTACGCCGCGGTGAACACCAGGATCACCGCGAAGGAGAGACCGAAGACCAGAAACGACATCCGGCTCGGACTCTCGCGACGGGCCCGGTGGAAGGAGAGATCGAGCGCCGGACAGAGCAGGAATCCGAAGATGAGAGTCGGGACCAGCCAGGGCAGCTCGGCCAGCGGACGCACTCCTGACCACTCGTGCGCGGCCAGGGCCGACCGGCCGAGCGGGTCGAGGAAGATCGCGAAGGCGAGGAGCGAGGTGCAGTAGACCAGAGCGCCGAGCCAGGGCCAGCTCCGCTGCGGCGCGAGCGCAAGCGCCAGCGCGGCGCCGAGCATCAGCAGAATCAGGAGGATCACCGTGCCGGCGGCCGCCTCGGTTCCGGTGGCGAAGAGTCCGCGAGTGACGAAGCCGAGGAAGAAGACGTGAAAGGCGACAGTCACGGCCGAGAACGCCGCCATGGCGACCCCCGCGCGACTGCGCCACTGCTCGCTGCGCGCTCTGGTGAAGACCCATCCGAAGGCGGCGCACCCCAGCACGTTCGGCAGGGCGAACGCCAGGAAGCCGGCCCAGCCGTACTCCCGCAGCATCACCACCGGGAGGTACATGCCGATGCACCAGGTCCAGCTCGAAGCGAGAAAGAGCCCCCAGGCAATCGTGAGGAGGAGCGGCTTCATGCGCAAGACCAGTGGTCGGGTCAGTTGGAGCCCGGGGTCGAGTTCGGGTTTGGGCTCGGGTTCGACTGCTGATTCGAAGCCAAGGCGGTCAGCCGCTCGCGCTTCCGCAACTCGCGGGCCTTCATCATCGCCTTGGGAGTGCAGTGGAAGGTCAGCGAGCAGCGACCCACGCGCGGCTCGCGTCCCTTGCTGTGAACCTGCTGGGTGATCTCGAGTTCGAGGTCGATGTTGAACTCACCGCCAGCGGCGATCTTCGCGGCCAGGTCGGGGTTGGGAGTGACGTGGTAGACGGCGGGTCCGTAGCAGGGACGCAGAAATCGATACCGCAGGTCCTTGCAGACCACGATGTAGTCGCCGCCGCACTCGCTGAAGAGGAACATGCCGCCGGCCACCTCGGAGTTGCCAAGGAGAGCGGCGCCGGCCATCGCGTTGTACCAGTTGCGATTGAAGCGTCGGAAGGGAAGCACCGCGGCGAAGCGATCCGAACCGAGGTGCTTCTCGAGCCGCTTCATGGTGATGCCCGAGCGGAAGGCATACGGAAGCCAGATGAGCGAACAGACCTTGTGCCAGAAGTTGTTCCGAGTGCTGAGACGACTGATGTACGACTCGATGCGCTCGGTGAACGTGGGTCGTTCCGCGGTGCCTTCAGGGCGCGGCGACATCGGCGTCGGGAGTTCGATCTCCTGACCGGCTTCGAGGGCGTCGTTGGCCTTCGCGGTGGACACGGATCACTCAGTCTGTTGAAGCAGCGCTCCTGCCTTCCCGACGAATGGTCTCGTGGGAGAGGGGCGGGGGAGGGCGGGCCGTATGCTACCGCCCCCATGCCCATCGGCCGCCTCGGTGTCTGCAGTTGGAGTCTCGAACCGGAGACGCCCCGTTCGCTGGTCGAGTCGCTCAAGCGCGTGGGTGTGGATTGCGTGCAGTTGGCGCTCACCCCGCTGGTCGAGCGGCCCGAGGTCTGGGGCGAGGTCCCGAAACGGCTGGCGGATGCGGGGATCACCCTGCTCAGCGGCATGCTGGCCACGGTCGGCGAGGACTACTCCTCGCTGGCGACCATCGCCTCGACCGGAGGCGTTCGACCCGACGCCACGTGGCCGGCGACACTCTCTCGCGCAACCAGGGTGGCCGAATGTGCGAAGCGACTGGGGCTTCCGCTGGTGACGTTCCACGCGGGGTTCATTCCCCATCGGGCGGGCGGGCATGCCCCGAGCAGGTCCGAGCGCGAGGTGCTGATCAGGCGTCTTCGGACGATCGCCGACGTTTTCGATCCTCACGCCATCGAGGTCGCTCTCGAGACCGGGCAGGAGGAGGCCGACACCCTCGCCGACGCACTGGGCGAACTCCGGCGAGAGACCGTCGGCATCAACTTCGACCCGGCCAACATGATCCTCTATGGCATGGGCGAGCCGGTCGCGGCGCTCCGTCACCTCGCCCCGAGGGTCCGGCAGGTGCATGTAAAGGATGCGGTTCGTACCGAGACGCCAGGAACCTGGGGCCGCGAGGTGGTGGCCGGGACCGGCGAGGTCGACTGGGATCGGTTCTTCGACCTCCTGCACGCGATGCCCCACACCGTCGACGTGGTCATCGAGCGCGAGGCAGGGACCACGCGTGAACTGGACATCGTCGCTGCCGCAGAGTTGGTCCGAAACCAGCTCGCCCGGCTCGCGGAAGTTCCCGCGAGGTGACGTACGCTTTCTCGCCGTGCCCACCTATCTCTACGCGATCATCAACCCTGACGACTCCGACGGCGACCAGTTCGAGGTCGTCCAGAAGATGAGTGACGCCACGCTCACCACGCATCCCGAGAGCGGCAAGCCTGTCCGCCGCGTGATCACGGCTCCCAACATCGGCGGAGCCTGGAGCGACAGCTCGAGCAAGAAGAAGCTCGGCGACAAGAATCTCGACCGCCTCGGCTTCACCAAGTACGTCAACGCCGGCGGTGGTCGGTTCGACAAGACCGCCGGTGGGGGACCGTCTTCGATTTCGGCGGATTGAGTTGAAAGGCGTCGGCTGCGCCGACGGTTTTCAAGGGTGTGCCGCTGGCTCGGCACGCTTTTCAAGGCCGGCCACGCCGCCGCGGCGAGGGGCATGCGGACGAAGCACGCACGCGTGAGCGGCGGCGAGTCCGGCGGGCTCGAAGGGGAGTTGCCAAAGGGGTCACCCCGTCGCCGGGCCAGGGGGACTTGAGAGTCGCCATGAACCGTTCTCCGAGGAGTCGCGATCCATGGACAAGAGGGGGCAGTATCCCGCGACGGATGCTCGGTCTCGGTGCTGCAGGTTCAACGCTTCTTCTCATTGGCTGAATCGTCCCGTACCAGACCCATCGGATCGAGGCTGAAATTGTCGACGGCGACAGCGGTACACCCGCCCCGGACGCGACCATCTCAGTTTCGCATCTCATGATGCTCACGCTCAACACGCCGCGCTCCCTGTTCGTCGAGGTGGATGAGGAGGGGCGAGGAGCCTTTGACCTCGCCTGCACTCCCATTGCGCAGTGGCAGATCAAAGCGCCCGGGTACTGGTCGCGGAATCAGTTCGTGCATGAAGAGGGATTCAAGCTGCTGCCTGGCATCACGCGCACTCGTGATGACGCGATATGCATTCCACGCCGACGTGCTCGGCTTGGACCAAAGGTTTCAGATAGACGAGACCAAAGGTTTCAGATAGCCGGGACCAAAGGTTTCAGATAGACGGTCCACAAGGTTACACTTGGCCGCATGCCAGCTCCCAGAGTACTTCCTCGCCTTGCCGAGGCCTCGCTCTCTGCCGCCCTCGAGGACACCCCGGTCGTGCTCCTCCAGGGGCCGCGGCAGTGCGGCAAGACCACGCTGGCGAGTGCAATTGGTCGGCGGCTCGGCTACGAGTACCTCAGTCTCGACGAGGACGCTGTGCGAGACGCAGCACTGGCGGATCCCGCGGGCTTTGTCGCGGATCTTCCGGAGCGCGTCATTCTCGATGAGATCCAGCGCGCCCCGGAGCTCTTTCTTCCGATCAAGGTCTCGGTCGACCGTCACCGGATTCCAGGCCGATTCCTCCTCACCGGTTCAACGAACATCCTCCTGCTCCCGAGGCTCGCCGACTCGCTCGCGGGACGCATGGGAACCGTCCGACTCCATCCATTCGCCCAGTGTGAACTTGAGGGGAAGCAGATCACGTTTCTGAACGCCCTGCTCGCGGCGAAGTTCCGCATCAGGCGAGGCCAGCGACTGGGCGAGGCGCTCGCGCCGCGGATCGTCGCCGGCGGCTATCCGGCGGCCATCGCCCGCCACACGGAGGGTCGGCGACGCCAGTGGTACGACGACTACATCGACTCGCTGATCCAGCGAGACGTGCGGGACATGACTCGCATCACATCGTTCCGGGCGCTTCCAAAGCTGCTCAGACTCGCGGCAGCTCAGAGCGCGCGGCTGCTCAACGTCTCTGAACTCGCGGGACCATTCGAACTGAGTCGTCCGACGATTCGAGACTACGTCAGTCTGCTCGAACGGCTGTTTCTCCTTCAGGAGCTTCCGCCGTGGCACACGAACGCACTGAGCCGACTCATCAAGACGCCGAAGCTGCACGTGACCGACACCGGACTCGCGTGCTCGCTGTTGGGGCTGTCCGCCGAGGCCCTCTGGTCGGACAGAAGTGCGTTCGGGCAGATGCTCGAGTCATTCGTGCATGGCGAAGTTCGCCGCCAGGCATCCGCCCACCAAGGCCCCATCGAGTTCTCGCACTTCCGCGACAAGGACGGCGCAGAAGTCGACCTCGTGCTCGAGTACCAGCGCGGGAACGTCGCGGGCATCGAGGTGAAGGCCTCGTCCTCCGTGAAGGCATCGGACTTTCGCGGACTCCGCCAGCTCCAGGCAGCCAGCGGAAAGCGCTTCACCTGCGGAGTGGTGCTCTACGACGGTGAAACCACGGTCGGGTTCGGCAATTCGCTCTACGCGGTGCCGATCTCGGAATTGTGGTCCGCCTGAAGCACAGAGGGCGCTCACCGCGCGGAGCTCATCTCGCAACCCCGCCCACGCACCCAGTCGTGCAACCCACTGCTGCTCCCTGCTCCCTTGGTTCTTGCTCCCTGCCGGCTCGCGGAGCGAGCCGCCTGCTCCCTCGGCCCCGCCGAGCGGGGCCGCCCTCACTCCCCGCCGACCTGATAGCGCAGGAAGCGGGTGATGGTGACTCCGGCGGGCAGGATCTCCTTCACGGCCTTCTTGTCGTCCTTGACGAACTTCTGGCCGAGGAGGGTGTTGTCCTCGAAGAACTTGCGGACCTTGCCCTCGGCGATCTTCTCGGCGATCTGGGCGGGCTTGCCGGAAGCCTCGGCTTCCTTGATGGCAGCGGCCTTGGTTTCGGCGACGAGATCGGCGGACATGCCCTTCTCGTCGATGGCCCGCGGCGTCGGAACGTGGGCGGCGACATGCTGGCAGATGCCGGTGGCGATGTCGGCCGGCATTGCCCCGTTCCACTGGAGCAGGACGGCGAGCTTGCCGTCGTGGTGGATGTACTGACCGAAGGAGCCGCCCTCGAGCACCTCGCCGCGGGCCAGCGAGATGTTCTCGCCGGTAGTGATGCGGAGGTCGTCGATGCGGGCGGTCATGGCGGCGTCGGCAGCGATCGGCCCCGCCTTGTGCGCGAGGGCAATGGTGGCGACGTCGGCGGCCATCTTGCGGAAGTTCTCGTTGCGGGCGGTGAAGTCGGTTTCGGCGCGGAGCTCGACCACGACCGCCTTGGCGCCCTGGGTGGTGATGGCCACGCAGCCCTCGCCGGCAGCGCGATCGACGCGGGTATCCATCTTGCCCTTGAGTCGCTCGCGCAGGAGGGTCTCGGCGGCCTTCATGTCGCCGTTGGCTTCCGCCAGAGCGCTCTTGCACTCCATGATTCCGAGTCCGGTGCGCTGCCGGAGGGTCATCGCGTCCTTTGCGCTCACATTGCTGGTCTGCATGGCAATTCGCTCACGTGAAATGCGGGGCGCCGGGGGCGCCCCGCGGGGTGGTCTGGTCGTTCGAACTCATGATCCCGTCGCCGAAGAGCGGCGACGCCTGATGTCACACTTGGACGTCCGATGGGGCGTCACTGGCCTGCGGCGGCCGGGCTGCCAACGCTGGGACTCGGGCTCGGGGCATCGCCGCTCGAGGGCGCGGCGCTGTCGTCGGCCCGGAACTGCGAACGAGTGGAGCGCCGTCGCGGTGCCTGGGCGCCACCCGGGCCACCGACCGGACCGCCGTCGCTCTCGCGCTCGCCGCTGGCTTCGGCGCGCGCCGTCTTGCCTTCGGTGGCGGAAGCGCAGAGCTCGCGGACGATGACGTCGATGGAACGCATCGAGTCATCGTTGCCGGGAATGGGGATGTCCACGAGATCCGGATCGCCATCGGTGTCGATCAGGGCGATCGTCGGGATGCCCAGATTGCGGGCCTCGAGGAGAGCGTTGGTCTCGCGCAGGGTGTCGACGACCATCAGCGCTCCGGGGAGGCGGGTCATCGTGCGGATGCCGTTGAGGTTGCGGAAGATCTTCTTCCGCTCGCGCTCGAGCTGCGACTCCATCTTCTTGGAGTAGGTATTGATCTCGCCGGTCTCGACGAGCCTTTCGAGTTCCTCGAGCCGCTTCAGTCGATCGCGGATGGTGCGGAAGTTGGTCAGCGTGCCGCCGAGCCAGCGCTCGGTCACGTAGGGCATCTTCACATCGGCGCAGTACTGCTCGATGGCGCCCTTGGCCTGTCGCTTGGTGCCGACGAAGCAGATGTCCTTGTTGTCGGCGACGACGCGCGACACGAACCGCTTGGCCAGAAGGAGCCCCTTGATGGTCTCCTTGATGTCGATGATGTGGATCTGATTGCGGACGCTGTGGATGTACGGCCGCATCTTCGGATTCCAGTTGCTTCGGCGCTGACCGAAGTGGATTCCGGCTTCAATGAGTTCGTTGACGAGCGAGGTCATGACAGGCTCCGAGGGCAGCGACACCGGTGGTACAAGCGGTGGATCCGCAGCGTGAGTCGACTGAAGGGTCAAGATGACCGCAGTCGCCGCGGGGCCTGTCCAACCTGAGGGCGCTTAGGTGATGCCGGGTGGACCCGGCCCAGAGTGAAGAAGAATCAGTACGCAGCGCCAGTCCACCCTCGGCGCAGCGTTCCACCCGTCGACCGCGTCAGGGACGGGGCCGCAGGAGAAGCGGGAGAGTATACCGGGGCCTCCGGCGGCCGCAATTACAGGGGTTCCTGAGTGCTTCGAGCACCGGCTCGCGCCCCCGGCCGGACCGTTGCGTGGCGCCCGCAACCCCCGAGCAAACAGCGGAAGTGTTGAATTCCCTTCCGTGATGCTTGCACGGAAATATTAAAGTGATATCATCCGCCCGTCGACACGGTACCGCCCCCGGGTCGATCGCGGTTCGGGACGAGCCCATGTGGGCCATGTGGGCCATGTGGGCCGGGACCGATGGTGGGGAGGGGCGGTATCAGCCATCAGGCCCGTGCGGCGAAGTCACTTCCCGCCACCCCGGCCGACCACAGGGAGCCACCAATGCATCGAGACACCATTCTGAAGCCCTCCAGCGGCTGGACCATGCTGACCATCAACGTGATTGCGCTCTTCGCCTCAGTGGCGTTGGTGGTCACCGGCGGAACGCTGATCGAGCATGGAGGCAACTCGGCCGACATCGTGGGGATCATGCTGGTGGTTCCAGGCATCCTGCTTGGGCTTGCCGCAATCATCAGTCTGCGCGGCCACTTCATCGTCCAGCCCAATCACTCCCGCGTGCTCCTCCTCTTCGGCACGTACCGCGGCACGGTTCGCGACGCCGGGTTCTACTGGGCCAATCCCTTTCTGACCCGCATCGTGGTCTCGCTGCGGCTGCGGAATCTGGAAGGCGGGCATCTCAAGGTGAACGACAAGCGCGGCAATCCGATTGAGATCGCCGCGGTCGTGGTGTGGCGAGTCCGAGACGCGGCGCAGGCGAGTTTCGACGTCGACGACTACCAGCTCTTCGTGAAGGTGCAGAGCGAAACCGCGGTGCGACACCTCGCCAGCGAGTACGCCTACGACCACGGCGACGGCGAGGAGCAGACCCTGCTCAATCACATCGACGGCGTGTCGCTGGCACTTCAGGCCGAGCTTCAGGTGCGGCTGGCCTCGGCGGGCGTGGACATCGAGGAGGCGCGACTGACGCATCTCGCCTACGCCCCGGAGATCGCCGGCGCGATGCTCCGACGGCAGCAGGCCGAGGCGATCATCGCCGCCCGCCAGAAGATCGTGCATGGCGCCGTCAGCATGGTGCAGATGGCCCTCGAAGAGCTCGCCGCGAAGCAGGTCATCCTGCTTGACGAGGAGCGGAAGGCCGCCATGGTCAGCAACCTCCTGGTCGTGCTCTGTGCCGACCACGACGTGCAGCCGGTGATCAACACCGGAACGCTCTACACCTGAGTCGCACACCGCCAGCCGCTGTCGTCGCTGGGCCTGCACGCAACCACGCGGCTCGCTGAGAGTCGAAACGGATCTGAGACGATCGATGAGCACTCGACCGCAGAATGATCCCGAAGGAGCGCCACCCGGCGAATCAGCGCGGGCCAGGAAGCACTTTTTGCTTCGCCTGGAGCCGACCCTCCATGCCGAGCTGGAGGGCTGGGCGCAGCAGGAGATGCGAAGCCTCAACGCCCAGATCGAGTGGCTGCTCCGCGAGGCAGTCCGGCGGCGAGGCCGCGACCGCAGCAGCGAACCATCGTGAAACAGACGCGGCGCGTCGCGAAAGTGAGTGTCGGCCCGGAGGGCGGGAAAGGCAGGGAGCAGGGAGCGGGTTGCACGACTTGCGCGTGCGCGGGGTGCCGAAGGCCCTCCCCACGCGTGGTACCCACGAAAGCGAGTGTCGGCCCGGAGGGCCGAACGGAGCGCTCAAAAAGCCACGGAGCGCTCCCCACGCGTGGTGCCCACGAAAGCGAGTGTCGGCCCGGAGGGCCGAACGGAGCGCTCAAACAACGCCCCTCACGCCGCCTTCGCGCGTGCCTTGCCGGCGAGCTCGACCAGACGGTCGAAGGTCACGGGGTCGTGGATGGCGATCTCGGAGAGCATCTTGCGGTTGAGCAGGATGCCGGCGTGCTGGATCGCATTCATGAACTGGCTGTAGCGGGCGCCGCGCATCCGGCACGCCGCGGTGATGCGGGTGATCCAGAGGACGCGATAGCTGCGCTTGCGGAGGCGTCGATCGCGCCACGCGTTGCGACCGGCGCGGAGCAGCGCGATGCGAGCCTGCTGCTTGTGACGATGCTTGGTGCCGTAGTAGCCGCGAGCTTCACGCAGCATCTTCCGACGGAGCTGGGCCTTGGCGGCACCCTTACGAACGCGAGGCATGATGCAAACTCCAAAGTAGCGCCCGGCGGAGGTCGGTCACCGAATGGGTGTCGACGCTTGAGGATCCCGACGGACAGGTGAGTGGCGACGCTCTCGTCGCCCATTGATTCGTGTGGTGATTCGTGTGGTGATACGCGAGTCGTTCGGTGATTCGTCTGGCGAGTCGTTCCGATTCCGACGTCACGCCTTCGAGGGCGACTTCGCCGGGGCGGCTGCGGCCTTCTTGCCGCCGCTCTTGTTCTGGCCGTGCGTGGTCGCAACCGCAGCCTTCGCCTCAGCCTTGGCCTTCGAGCCGCGAGTTTCGGGCTTCGGAGCCTTGGGAATGATCGTTTCGACCGCCTCGATCTCGGCCATGTGCTGCTCCTGCGACTTCAGCGGTCGGCCCAGCAAGAGCTGGAGCCGGCCGATCATGCCGCGTCGGGCGTAGCGGCTCTTGCGGTAGGACTGGACGGTCTGCCCGGACTTGTTGCTCTTCAGATGCCGGCTGTTGGGCGGGCGGAAACGGACCTTCCCCGTCTTGGTGATCTTGATCCGCTTGAGCAACCCCTTGTGCGACTTCTGCTTGGGCATGAGAGTTCCAATGGCCTTCTGGTGGCCTTCTGGTGACCGCCTGATGGCCGTCTGATGGCCGACTGGGCCGTTCAAAAACGAGCCGGGCAGGGTAACAGGGCGGAGGAGGAAGGTCAACGGAGCAACGGAGCGGAAGGGCAGGGAGCAGGGAGCAGGGGGCAGGGAGCCGCAGAGGGTTGCACACGTCGCTACGTGCGCGGGGATCCGGAGCGCTGCGTGGCAAAACCCCGGGACTGGACCGGACCAGACCTGTCAGAAATTCTGTATGCGAGGCCACGCATCCCCGCGCGCGCATCGAGTCGTGCAACCCTCTGCGGCTCCCTGCTCCCTGCTCCCTGCCCCCCCGCTCCCTTCCCCGCTCACTGACTCAGAAACGCATCCAGCGGATCCCTCGGCAGGGCGCCGCGGCGCAGGTCTTCGCGGCCATCTTGATCGCGGATCAGCCACATGTTGTCGACCTTGCCGTTCCGGTCGCGGACCACGGGAGTGGTCTCGAAGACGACGGTCAGATTCGCGAAGAGCACCTGCTGGCCGCGGCCGCCGTGATTGGGAGAGGGCATCGCCAGATCGACGACGAGTCCGCCGCGGCGGAAGTGCTCGATGAGCGGATTGCAGTCGGCGACCACCGCAAGCGAAGGCTCGAGGTCGAGCCGAGCCGCGAGCGGAGTGGCAATCACGCGATAGCTGTAGCTGGCACCGCTGCCGCCATGCCCGGGGCAGTTGAGATGACCATGCTGGCAGTAGCCGCGATCGGGGAGGTGCTCGAGATGGTCGTGATTCTCGCCGCTCTCCCAGGAGGGCAGACCGGCGCGGACCATCGGGAGCAGACCGGCGTTGTCGTTGGCATACGCCGCGAGCCCGGATCCGACGAGTCGAAGGTTGGAGGCGCAGGCGGCATCCATCGATGACGCGCGCACGCGGCTGGCGAGAGGAACCAGCGTTCCGAATCCGAGCAGAACAACCGCCGCCAGCGTGAGCAGATCGGCAAGCCGCGGCCGCCAGGGCGATGGACCCGCCGAGCCGGAGAGTCGCATGCTGTCGCGAATGGACCGATCGTGCAGGGAGATCCGGGCCAGCGTCGCGTCGACGAGGGCGTCGTCGTCGGCAGGGGAGGGCGGAATGGAACGACCGTCGAGGTCGTAAGACGCGCCGGCAAGTGGGTAGTCATCGAGCAGTCGGAAGGCCCGCAGCAGGCACTCCGCGCGGGCTCGATCTGCGGCGGGAAGCGTGGCGACGACGCCGGGGTCGAAACCACCGGCCGCCAGCAGATCGAGGATTCGGCAATCCTCGGCGCAGAGCGTCGTATCGGGAGTGTGATCAGGCGACTTCGACATGGTGGATCAGAGAAAAAAGGCAGACGGTGTTGGACTGCGAGGCGGTCGAGGTGTCGACTCGACGGCGAGTGAGGGTCAGGTCAGGTCAGGCCGGCCCGTCGAGCGCGGCTCGAGCGTTCTTCCAGGCGGCGGCGAAGTTCGCCACTGCGGCGTGCAGGCGGCTCTTCACCGTTCCGAGTGGGATCTCGAGGCTGTCGGCGATCTGGTTGTAGCTCAGCCGCTGGAAGTAGCTGAGGAGCAGGATCTCGCGGTGATGCACGGGAAGTGCGTCGATCACGGTGCGGACCACGCGGGAGCGCTCGGCATTGGCAATCGGCGCTTCCGGAGAAGGCAGATCGGCCTGCAGCAGGTCGACGAAGGTGCCGCCTTCAGCCGCGTCACCCAGCGGATTGGAGAGTGAGAGCGGGGCCCGTCGCTGATTGCGTCGGAAGTGGTCGCGGGCCTTGTTCGCAGCAATCGTGAAGAGCCACGGCTTGAAGCGGCGCTCAGGATCGAATGTGCGAGCCGAGATGTGAACCTGAAGGAACGTGTCCTGGAACACATCCTCGGCGGCGCTGCGCGAGCCGAGGAACCGGATCAAAAAGTGGAGAAGCTCGTCGCGATATCGCTCGACGATCGTCGCGAAGGCGGCCCGATCCCCCTTGATCGATTCGGCCAGAAGTTGCTCGTCAGTTGATTCGCTCACGTCGGACGGCATCTGCGACTCGGCACACCGAAGGACCCCGGGAGCCGAGGCGGGGGCCCCGGACGCGGGCGCCATCATATTGGTCTGGCCCCGCCTGGTCTGGTTGCGACTGGTCTGGTTGCGCCTGGTCTGGTCGCGACTGGTCTGGCACCTGGTCTGGCACCTGGTCTGGGTTGGCGCGGTCGGCACTCCTCCTCGACGGCCACCCGCGAGCGTGCCCAAGGCCTCGGCCAGCCGCGCCAGCGGGGTGCCCAAGGCAGTGGAGCCGAAGGGGCCGTGAGCGGCGATGGTGAAGGGAAGCGCGGACATGGACCGGACTGCTACGATGGCCGCCCGTCACGGGATCGCTCCGTTTCCAACGAATTCCCCGTCCGTGTCGCCGCTCCTGGAGCCCATCCCAGCCCCCCAGTGGAGGCCGGATGCAGGCTTCCCGGCCCTTCGCTCCCTCGCCCCCCGTTCCGCGGGCGGCCCGTCCTCCCGAGTGCTCTTCCCATGGCAGTCCCGATCTCCCAGATGTGGACCGTGGCCACCTACGTGCTTGGCAACAAGCTCCGCGGCAATCACCGCTATCCGCTGGTGCTCATGCTGGAGCCGCTCTTCCGCTGCAATCTCGCCTGCGCCGGATGCGGCAAGATCCAGTATCCGCCCCATGTCCTGAAGCGGCAGTTGAGTGTCGAGCAGTGCGTCGCCGCGGTCGAGGAGTGCGGGGCGCCGATGGTCTCGATCCCGGGCGGTGAACCGCTCCTTCATCCCGAGATCGGCGAGATCGTCCGCGCGCTCGTCGCGCGCCGCAAGTACATCTACCTCTGCACGAACGCGCTCCTCCTCAAGGAGAAGCTCGACGAAGGTCTCTTCACGCCGAGCAAGTACCTCACCTTCTCGGTCCACATGGATGGGCTCGAGGAGCATCACGACTTCGCGGTCTGTCGCGACGGCACCTATCGCAAGGCGGTCGAGGGCATTCGTCGCGCGGTCGAGATGGGCTTCCGCGTCACCACCAACACCACGCTCTTCGACGGTGCCGACCCCAACGCGGTCCGCGGCTTCTTCGACGAGATGATGGCCCTCGGCGTCGAGGGCATGATGGTCAGCCCGGGCTATGCCTACGAGAAGGCCCCCGATCAGAAGAACTTCCTCAATCGCCGCAAGACCAACGAGCTCTTCGAGATGATCCTCTCGAATCGCCGCGAGGGACGCACCAAGTGGAAGTTCAACCAGTCGCCGCTCTTCGTCGAGTTCCTGATGGGTCGACGCGAGTACGAGTGCACGCCGTGGGGAAGCCCCTGCTACAACGTCTTCGGCTGGCAGAAGCCCTGCTATCTGCTTCAAGAGGGCTACGCCGACAGCTTCAAGGAGCTGATCGAAGAGACCACATGGGATGAGTACGGTCGCGCCAGCGGCAATCCGAAGTGCGCCAACTGCATGGTGCACTGCGGCCACGAACCCAGCGCCGTCAATCACACCTTCTCCTCCTTCAGCGGCCTCTTCGGCACGGTGAAGGCGATGCTCTTCAACGCCTACGCCAACCCCGCCGCCAAGCGCCGCCTCGACGAAGAGAAGTCCAAGCCCCACGGCCCCATGGCCCACCTCGTCCAGTTGGGAGTGAGTGTGGAGAAGAAGGGGGCCGCGTAGTTCGTCGCGTGGGCGGAGGAGCGG
>Ga0163148_10002054_pt1 | contig 24993 bp, 9 predicted proteins | sample OliLakLV19MP7P2_FD_148606 | JGI IMG/M metagenome (GOLD analysis project Ga0163148, IMG submission 148606) | Freshwater microbial mat bacterial communities from Lake Vanda, McMurdo Dry Valleys, Antarctica- Oligotrophic Lake LV.19.MP7.P2 | ecosystem: Environmental > Aquatic > Freshwater > Lake >... | reverse complement strand
TGAAAAAATCGTTGGAGTATCATAAATTATATACCGAGTATAAAGACAGCATTTTAAATGAAAATTCCGCAATTCATATTGTCCGCCTTCAAACTGAGTTTGAGTTTGAAAGACAAAACCAAGAGATTGAACTTTTAAGAAAAAATACAGAGATTCAAGAAGAAAAGATAAAGACTCAAAATACACAAAGAAATTTTTTAATCTTGATCATCATTGGTGTTTTAATTTTGTTGATTATCATTTATTATCGTTACCGCGAAAAACAAAAAGCAGAAGCACAAATATTAAAAGCAAAAGAAGAAGCAGTACTCGCAAAAGAGATGCAGGAACAATTTCTGGCAAATACGAGTCACGAGATACGAACTCCAATGAATGGAATTATAGGAATGACGGAACAATTGCTGGATAGCAAATTATCAAACGAACAACTAGAATTTGCTTTGGCTATTAAAGAATCTTCCAATAATTTATTAGTAATTATTAATGACTTACTTGACCTTTCAAAAATAAAAGCCGGAAAAATGGCGTTTGAGGCCATTCCGTTTAATATTTCTGACTTATCTAAGAATCTAATTTTTTCATTACAATATCGATCTGCTGAAAAAAACATCCGTTTGATTTCCATCATTGATGAAAAAATACCCAAATCTTTATTAGGTGACCCTGTAAGACTAAACCAAGTACTGTTAAATCTTGCAGGAAACGCCATCAAATTTACCGAACGTGGAGAAGTAAAAATAAATGCTAAGCTTTTGAAAGATGATGGAAAAAAAGTGAGGCTATTATTTTCGGTGCAAGACACAGGAATTGGAATTCCTGCTAATAAGCTGGAAAAAGTGTTTGAGAGTTTTACACAAGTGAATGCAACTACCACCAGAAAGTATGGTGGAACCGGATTGGGGCTCACCATTGCGAAACAAATTATTGAACAACAAGGCGGGACCATTTCAGTTAGCAGTAAAATAAACGAAGGATCTACATTTGTATTTGTTTTAGACTTTTTGAAAACAAATACAAAGCCAATTGCAATTTATGAGCAAAAAATAAATTCCCCTTCCGGTCAATCAATTCAGCTATCGAATGTAAACATTCTTGTGGTGGACGACAACAGAGTAAATCAGAGAGTGGCTACGCTCACGTTGAAAAAATGGAATATAAATGTTCGTGTTGCAGATGATGCTCTTGCTGCTATTGAATTATTAAAAACCGAACCCTTTCACATTGTTTTGATGGACATTGCAATGCCTGAAATGGATGGTATTGAAGCAACTAAATTTATCCGGAATGAACTGCCTGCACCTATCTGTAACACACCCATTGTTGCTATGACAGCTTCCGCATTGATTGGGGAAGAAGAAAAATGTATTACAGCCGGCATGAATGATTACATTTCAAAACCATTTAATCCAAACGATTTACTAAACAAAATACTACGTTTCATTCCACAAGAACTGGTTAAAACGAGTAAAAAGTCGATCGATTTGACAATGCTTAAAGAACGAGCTGAGGGCGACAAAGATTTTTTGATTGAAATTTTTGAAACCTATATCAGTGAAATGCCTATTTATCTGAACGAATTAAACACTTTTATAAAAAAAGAAAGCTGGCCTGAAATCGGTAAACAAGCACATAAAATGAAAAGTCCAGTAGCTTTGGTTGGAGCACACGAACTTAGATTTATTTTCGAAACCATAGAAATTGGGGCACCTACAGAAAGCAAAAGGCCTGAACTAATTGATTTATTTGATGAAATGAACAAACTAACCCTTATAACTATTGAGGATATTAGGAAAGAAATGATTAAACTAAGATAAAAACAATCTTTCAGAATACTTTTATTTAACAATAATTTTTCTGTACTTTGCTTATATAATAAAAACAATGGCTAATCGTCTTATTTTACTTTTCATTATCCCTTTTGCGTTTGCATCCTGCAAGCACGAAACTGTTTTTACGGAAGTGAAAGTGAATAACAGGTATTCAATGAATATTCCAGATTACCTTCAGCCTTGCACAGATTTACATAAAGATGCTTCTATGCAATATCAGAATGTTGAAAAAGACGTTTATGCAATGGTGATTGACGAGAAGAAAAAAACAATGCAGAATTATAGTTTGGACTATGATATTGATACTTATTTCAACAATATTGCTTCACAAGGTTTTGCCGATAATATTAAAGATGGAAAAGTAAGTATTCCAGGTCGACAAGAAATAAACGGACATAAAGCTTTGATTGCTGAAGTAACAGGAAAAATTGAAAACAAAGAGGTTTATTATAAATTAGGCTTAATAGAAACGCCTTATGAGTTTTACCAAATTTTAGTTTGGACTCGCGGACAAAACAAAGAAGAATTAGAATCAGATATTATTAAGATGGTAGAATCGTTTCAGGAACTTCCTCATCCAAAAGAAGAACTTCCAGATCCAAAAATAAGTGATAGTGTAAATATCATTCAAACTTGGTAAACAAAAAAAGCTTCTGAAATCAGAAGCCTTTTTTGTTAAAAATAAAATCCATATTATCTTATCTCAACAATTTTTTTCACTGCAATTTTTCCTTCAATATTTATTTTCACAAAATACACACCTGCATCATAACCTTTCTGTTTTGCACTATATGAATAGATATGCTCTCCTGGGATTTGATTTTCGTTTACAAGTGTTTCCAACTTTTGTCCCACAGCATTATAAACTTCAATAATGACATCCGATTTTTTATTTAACACATAACTGATTTGTGTTTGAGTAGCGTATGGATTAGGGAAAATACTTATTCCATTTTCGATTTCAAAATCATTTAATCCAACTGGAATATTTATTACAAATGGTGAAGCATTGAAAGAAACGGGATTTCCAGCAGAATCAATTGCATTGTAATATGAAAAACTTAGGTTCATTGAATCGCTAGAAACAATTGTATTTTTTAATTGGAATTTGAAATTGGCAATTTTACCATAACCATCTGCATTCAATTGATTGATACGCGATTCCGCACCATAAGCAGTGTTGGATGGAACATCTATTTTTGAAATTTTTATTGCATTTGTTCCAGGTATTCCTAGCCAACTAGAAGGATATGTTAAACTTTCGGTTCCAGCTTGAACGAGTGAAGGATCATAATTAATATTAAATGCAATACCATACAAATTGCTAACCGGAACAACAGAAGTTCCCAACCAAAGTTCTGCATCCACCCAATCACCAGGCAAGTAACTGCTGCTACTTGTTACAAAATAAATAGACGGAATTAGTTCTCGAACATCGTTTGATGTTTGAGTAAATGTATGCGTTAAACTAAAATTTATATTTATTGCAAGTGTATCATTATCATCTATGGTTCCATCACCATTACAATCAGCTTGTTTTATATCTTGACCATTTGACTGAGCAACACCCCAATCTGTTGAAGGCCATGCTTGCCAAACATTACTGATTGTTGATCTATTTAAACCTGTTTGTCCGTAATGCAAACCGATAGGAAGCAAATCAGTATTATCAACAAGACTGTCATTATTTGCATCACCAGGCCATGTGTCGCAATCAAGTGCTACATTAATAACCAAAGAAGAATCAAAACAGCCTAAAGTATCATAAGCAACAAGACTATAGTTACCTCCCCAAAAAGCAGTAAGCGAAGAATCGGATGCTCCCGACACAACTGTTCCATTTAACAACCATTGATAAGAAGCCGCACTGTATGTTGAATAAAACAATACTGAATCACCAGGGCAAAAAAGTGAAGCATCTGGTGAAGCAATTGCAACTGCAGGTAGAAAAGCATAATTCAAATTAAAAACTGCAGAGGTATCTGCACAACCAGAATTATTAGAAACAATTACCTGATAGTTGCTGGATGATGTAGCAATGTATGTTGAATTGTTTGCACCAGGAATAAATCCACCTGGATACATCCATGAATAATATAAACCAGAAGAACTTGGAGTACTTAATGTAGCTGTATATCCTGCACAAATTACAGCCGGTCCCGAAACGAAAGGCACTCCAATTGGGTTTACAAATAATTGTGTGGTGCCAGAAGTATCTGCACCAAATGCAGAAGTTACAATGCATCTGTAATAAACAGAATCCATTGCTGTTACAACACTACCTATTGTCAATGATAAACTATTTACCCCAGAATAATATGCTGAACTAGTAACATTGTTCCAACCACTTCCTTGATCAATCTGCCATTGATAGGTAAATGGACCTGTTCCACCAATTGAAACCGAAATGTTAACTGGGGATAAATTACAAGCTAATACGCTTGTGTTTGTATGATTAAGAATAGGAGGTAATGGAGATGAAATTTCTATTAAAGAATACAATGGAGGTGATGCGGCAATACGATTCACTTCATCCATTTCTAAAAGCGAGCGCAATGAATCTGTAGCAAGATCGTATTCGAAGACAGTACCGTTAAGAGTAATTTTTCCGTTTCTTGTCATTCCATACAACTTGCCATTACTTCCGATCATAAGATCACCAATAGGATAATAGCCATGTGACGTTCTTATGAATTGAAAAAGCATTGTGCACATACTTGTTGTGTAATCATATTCATAAAGCTGTCCATTAAATTCAGGTATTGATGCATTAGTACCTGTAGTCACCAATCCAATAAGTTTGCCTGGAGCAACTTCGATTACTCCACCTCCAGGACATTTACCTAATAATGTGCCATCAAAAATATATTTGTCTATTAAAATTCCTGTTGTAATATCATATTCGAAAAGGCGACCAAAAATGGTTGAACAATTTCCATTAATGGCTCCATAAATTTTTCCATTACTAGCCTGAGTAAGATTTCCTACCGGAGTCATGTTATTGCTTGCACTACCATAATCATATAACAAGTTGCAAAGATTTGTAACTGGGTCAAATGAATACAGCACAATTGTACTAGGACCAGCAGCAGGATATTTTACTGCGTGCCCATATAACAATCCATCACTTGCAAAAAGCAAATTCGAACTCAAAGCAAGACCATTTAATGCTCCAGAAAAAACATATTTTTTTGTAACTATATTAGGCATAGGATCCCACTGATAAATAGCAGATACATTATAAAAGCCTGAAGAAAGAGAATCATATATAGCAAATCCGTAAAAAGTACCATCTGGCATTTCTGTCAACCTTGATGAAGGTGAACGAAGATTATAACTTTGAAAATCAATTTTTTTGGTATACGCATTTGTTATTGGTTCATATTCATAAATAACGCCTTCATTTGACACTCCTCCTTCAATTGCGCAACCGTATATTTGTCCAGTAGAAGCCTTGGTTAATCCGCCATAAGGATTAGCACCATTTTCTGCCCAGCCAAAACTAAACGCACTTATTTTTGTAGCAGTAAGAGGATTAAATTTAAAAACTTCTCCTACCCCCACAATACCGCCACTTCGTGTAGCGCCATAGCATTGACCATTAGAAGCAAGCAACAATCCAGATCGTGATCCCCATCCTGAATTATCAATATATCCTACACCTAAATCCAATACTTTGGTACATGCAAGAGATGTTACATCAAATTCAAATATGGAGCCTTTATAGTCGAGTGCAAAATTGCTTGTTGTGCCATACAACTTTCCATTACTAGTCTGGATCATTCGTCCCATTGGCTCTCCGCCACGCGTAATGTCGCTGTCAAAATCATAATCAAATGAAAAGGCTCCAGAAATTGGGTTGTATTCAAAAATTGATCCGGTACTAGCCGTTATAGGACCTTTCCATACAAGTCCATATAATTTTCCATTTGACGCTTGCATTAATCCATTACAAAAAGAAAAAAGTGTTTTTCGTGGAAAAGTAAATACAGTAGTTGCAAGATTTGTTGCAGGATCATACGCAAAAATCCAGCCAATAGGTGTGAAACCAGAGCCTTTGGCAACTCCATATATTTTTCCGTCACTTGCTTCCAACAAGTATCCCGTTGCTGTTCCCGTATTCCCATAATTATCCTCATAACTATTTGCTATAGGATCGTAACGATACATTGCATTTGTTACACCATATAATTTGCCATCACTAGCCAAAATTGGCGAACCATTTGGCTTGTTTACAAAATCTATTTTTTTCAGAAATGTTTTAAGAGCTATATCATATTCATATAAAACGCCATTCATATACGCACCACCCTGGACACTCACACCATACAATTTACCATTCGTTCCCTGAACCAATGCTCCAGAAGGAAACTCAATAAAGGAAGGGAATAACGATTCGAGCCTGTAATTGCCTGTTGCTGTATCAATGGAAAAAATACTTTTGCCTTCCTGTGTGAAACCATACAAACGTCCATCCGCTGCTTCCATCAAATCCATATCAACTGGTTTTGCTCCATTAAAACCAGGAAGATCAAATTGGCGAGTAATGTGATTAATGCTATCTACTGAACACCCGAATACGGAACCAAAAGCAGCTGTAGGGATGCTTACAGAATTACTTTGAACAGAAGTTCCTAATAGTGTTATCTGTGCTATTATTGTTTTTTTTAAAACAATAAAACATACAAGCAACAACAAATTACGTTTAGACATTTTCATTTTTATAATTTGTTATAACCGTTCTATTTCTTCAATCCAATCATCAACTCATCCAACTGCGCCTGTGCGATTGCTGATGGCGATTCAATCATTACATCTCTACCTGAATTATTTTTAGGGAAAGCGATAAAATCACGAATCCCATCGGCACCACCAAATAAAGAGCACAATCGATCAAATCCAAAAGCTAGTCCGCCATGTGGAGGCGCACCAAACTCAAATGCATTCATCAGGAATCCAAACTGCGCTTGTGCATCTTCTTTGCTGAAACCTAGTAAGCTAAACATTTTTGCTTGCAAATTTTTATCGTGAATACGGATAGAACCTCCACCAATTTCAACTCCATTGATTACCAAATCGTAAGCATTGGCACGAACGGCTCCTGGGTCAGTTTCCAACAAAGAAACATCTTCTAATTTAGGAGAAGTAAATGGATGATGTTTTGCATGCCAGCGACCGCCTTTTTCACCAATAGACGTTGAATCCACTTCTTCGCTGAATTCCAACAAAGGAAAATCAATAATCCAATGACAAGCGAATATATTTTTATCTCTTAAGCCTAAACGAGTTCCCATTTCCAATCGCAATTCGGACAATGCTTTGCGGGCTTTGTTTTCTTCTCCTGCAATTAGCATTATTAAATCTCCTGGGTTAGCATCAAATGCAACAACCCATTTTTTTAATTCTTCTTCGTTATAAAACTTATCTACAGAAGATTTAATTGTTCCATCAGCATTGTAGCGAGCATATATTAAACCGGTAGCACCTATTTGCGGACGTTTAACAAATTCTGTTAATTCATCCATTTGTTTACGTGTATATTCCGCAGCACCTTTTGCACAAATACCAATAACAACCTCAGCATTATCAAAAACTGGAAAATTCTTTCCACGCACTAAATCAACTCCCTCTACTTCGGAGAGGGTTGGGGTGAGGCTTACAAACTTCATTTCGAAGCGAATGTCTGGTTTATCATTTCCATAATATTTCATCGCATCGGCATAGGTCATACGTGAAAGTGTAGGGATATCAATTCCTTTCACATTTTTAAATAAATGGCGAATCAATCCTTCAAACGTATTCAAAATATCTTCTTGCTCCACAAATGCCATTTCGCAATCTATCTGAGTAAACTCAGGCTGACGATCAGCACGTAAATCTTCATCTCTGAAACATTTTACAATTTGGTAATATCTATCGAAACCACCTACCATCAATAATTGCTTGAATGTTTGTGGCGATTGTGGCAGTGCATAAAATTCACCCGGATTCATTCGTGATGGCACAACAAAATCTCTAGCACCTTCAGGAGTAGATTTAATTAAAACAGGTGTTTCTACTTCTAAAAAATTTAATTTATCTAAAAAATTTCGAGTTTCAATCGCCATGCGGTGACGCAATTCTAAATTTTTACGTACCGGATTTCTTCTCAAATCCAAATAACGGTACTTCATCCTAAGCTCATCACCGCCATCGGTTTCATCTTCTATTGTGAATGGAGGGGTGATAGCTGTGTTTAATACAGAAATTTTTTCTGGAGTGATTTCAACATCTCCTGTTTCTAATTTATCGGATTTTGAATAGCGCTCCGCAACAGTACCAATTACTGAAATAACAAATTCGCGACCCAAGGTACGCGCCACAGCCACCAGCTCCGGTGAAGCTTTATCTGTTTCAATGGTAATTTGAGTGATTCCATATCTATCGCGTAAATCTATCCAAAGCAATGAACCTTTATCTCTAACACCTTGAACCCATCCGCTCAATGTAACTGTTTGCCCTGCATTTGAAATGCGTAATTCTCCACAAGTGTGTGATCGTAACATATAAAAAAATTGTTGATTTGTAAATTTGTTGAATCAGATATTTATTCCAATTCTTCAACGAAATTACTAAAAATTAGGCTAGGTTGAAAGGTTAAAATCGAAGCCCTATTACAAGTATATCATCAACCTGTTCTAAATCAGATTGCCATTGACTGATGTCCGCTTCCAGCCTTTTTCCTTGCTCATGTAGCGGTAACGATTGAATAGCTTCTAATCGTTCTTTTAAACGCTTTGTTGAATATTTCTTGCCCCTTTCTCCACCAAATTGGTCTACATATCCATCTGTAAATAAATAGAATGTATCTCCTTTTTTTAGTTCAAAATTGTGGTTTTTAAAAATATAATCGTCTTGCATTTCCAATCCGCCAATGGATTGTTTGTCGGCTTTCACTTCTGTAAATTCATTTTCTAAAAAACAAAACAAAGATCTTTTTGCTCCCGAATACTGAAGTGTATTTGTATTCAAATCAATTACCGTTAAAGCCAAATCCATTCCGTCTTTTGATTCATAACTATCTCTATCTTGTTTTAAAGATTTTCGCACTCCGTTATGTAATTTTTTTAAAACACTTGCTGCATCGTGATTTCCTTTTTTGCTGACAATCTCGTTTAACAAAGAGCTGCCAATCATACTCATAAAAGCGCCAGGAACGCCATGTCCTGTACAATCTACCGCAGCAATATAAACGTAGTTGTCTTTTCTGTTAAACCAATAAAAATCTCCACTTACAACGTCTCGTGGTTTAAACAAAACAAAAGATTGTGGTAAAGCCTTTTTAATTTCTTCATCTAAAGGCAAAATGGCATCCTGAATTTTTTTCGCATAATTGATACTGTCTTTAATATCTTGAAAAGCAATAGATAATTTATCATTCGCAGCCTTCAATTCAACCGTACGCTCAGTTACTTTTTCTTCTAATATTTTTTTCTCTTTAGCGAGTTGTGCTGTTCTATAGTTTACAAAACCAAAAACACCTGCTCCAATTAATAAAACAGCAAGTGTATAAAACCACCATGTTTGCCACCAAGGTGGGTTAATAGTAAAAGTAAATGCCAAAACTTTATCGCTCCAAATTCCGTTGCTATTAATTGCTTTAACTTTAAATGTATAAGTCTTACCAGGATTAATGTTTGTAAAAACGGCTTCTGCATTAGTTGATAATGGCGACCATTGTTCATCCTGTCCTTCCAAAATAAATGTATACCTTACATTATCCGTTGTAAATGCTTGAAAGGTGAACGAGAGATTATTATTTTTATGTGACAATGATAAATTAACCGGCAATCCATTAGAAACATCTACCGAATCAGCATAATTTTTCCAGTCTACAATTTGATAGGCCAATTTCAAACCATTTATATGAATTTTAGGAGGTGTTGTATTAGGGAAATCATAAACACGATTGTATCTACTTAATCCATTAGTACCACCAAACCACATAATTCCTTTCGTATCCAAAATTACAGAATTTGTGTTGGTTGCTATCCCTTGATAACCTTCTTGCTCACCATAATAACGAACAGATTCGATTTCAAAATTTTTCTTGAATTTAATTTTATTAATTCCTTTTTCTGTCCCTATCCAAATACAATCATCCATATGATCATATACAATACCTGAAACATAATTGGAGCACAATCCATTGGAAACATTTACGGATTTAAATTTTTTTCTATCATAAACAAAAACACCACTTTCATTTGTTCCTAGATAAAGAACACCATTCTTATCTTCTGTAATGCTCCAGATTCCTTTATCTGTCAAACCATCCTTTAATGTGTACTGAGTAAAATTTTGTCCATCGTATTTTACAAGCCCTTTATCTTTAGTTCCAATCCAAATAATGGATTTGCTATCTTCAAAAATGGTAAGAATATTATTTGAAACAAAACCATTTTCTTCATTGAACAATTCGCTTTTATCTCCGCTGATTTTTGCAATTCCATTGCCATAAGAACCTAACCAAACTGAATTGTTTTTATCTTCTACTACAGCAATAACATTATAAAATATGGTATTGTTTATTTTTTCAAAATTCTGCTTCACCTTATACAAGGGTCCTTCTTTTTTCAAAACAAAAACACCTCCCTGAGTTCCAACCCAAAGCTGTTTGTTTTTATCCATCATTGTACTTCTAACGTTACAATTCTGAACTTCTTTTGAATCTGTTAAAGGAGAAAAGGTATTGGTTTGAACATTTAAAATATTCAGACCTAATCCTGATGTTCCCAAAATGTAAGTATGCTCTGTTTCTTGAATGATAGAAACCACATTTTTATTTAGGAGTCCATCTTTTTCAGTATAGTTTACAAACGATTCGTTATTAAAAAGATTCACTCCTCCATCTTGTGTTCCAATCCAAATATTGTTTTCGTAATCGTGGCAAAGTGAAAGCACATAGTTGGATGCTAAACCTTCTTTTTCTGTGAACAATAAAAATTGTTTCCCATCATATTTTAATGCTCCGTGATCTGTTGCAAACCACATATTATTTTTATTGTCTTCTGTAATACTTCCAATAAAATCATTTTCTACCGTTTTAGGAAGCACAAAGGATTCAAAATCTGTTCCATTGTATTTGATGACTCCACTCTCTTGAATACCGCCAAACCAAACATTTCCTTTCGAATCTAAATAGGAAGAAAAATAGGTTTTGTTGTTTACAGAAGGATGTTTGTCATAACTAGTGATTCTATCTCCATCGTATTTTGCAATTCCATTGGACAAGCCAAACCAATAATTTTTATTTTTATCTTGAGTAATTGTAAAAACATTATTTGAAGGCAAACCATCTTTCACTAATAATTGCTTGAACTTTTTGCCCTGCACATCCGGCTGATTAGCATCATAAATATTTACTCCACCATCCTGAACAGCAAACCAAATAATATTTTTTTCATCTACATAAATACAATACACCACTCCATTTGCTAATCCATCCTTTTGAGTAAAATTGGTAAAAGTAACGCCATCAAATTTTGAAACACCTCCAGAAGTAGCTATCCAAATATTCCCGAGTTTATCTTCTGTAATGTAGGTAACATCATTATCAATAAGTCCAGATTCTTTATTGAAATTTTTAAACACTTTGCCGTTGAATCTACTCACACCTCCACCTTGTGTTCCAAACCAAACATAACCTTTACTGTCTTGAAAGATACTGTTGACAATAGAACTTGCCAATCCATTTTTTGGAGTGAAATTTTTAAAATTATACTGCTGTGCCTTTAATGTGCTTAGAGAGAAGCACAAAAAAACAATAACAGATAGAAAATATTTAAGCGCAGTATGTATCATTTAAATTTTATTCCCTAATAAATTTTAGGCTATACAAATTTAAAATATTAATTGACAAATACCCTTAAATTAACCTTTGTTTCTTGGACAAAATCAAGGAACTTTTTGAAATTAATGTTACTTTTACTAAACAATATACCGCTATGGAATTAACTGTTTTTAGTGACGAATCGTTTATGAGAGAGGCTTTAAAAGAGGCCCAAAAAGCATATGATGCTGACGAAGTGCCTGTTGGCGCGATAGTCGTTTGTCAGAATAAAATAATTGCTCGAGCCCACAATTTAACCGAACGCTTGAATGATGTTACAGCACATGCAGAGATGCAGGCTATTACTTCGGCAGCCAATTTTTTAAACGGAAAATATTTAAATGAATGTACTTTGTATGTTACATTGGAACCTTGTGTAATGTGCGCTGGAGCCATTTCTTGGGCTCAATTTGGTAAAATTGTTTATGGAGCTGCGGATACAAAACGGGGCTTTAATCCTAAAACAGAAATACTTTCTGGCCTTCTGGCTGATGAAAGCACTGCTCTATTAAAATCTTTTTTTCTAAGAAAGAGGTAAAGGCGATGTTTGTTTTTGGCGTCATTGCTAATAATATGAACGCCATGCCTGCCAGCAGAGAGGTAGCCGAATAAGAAGGCTTTACAAATCATTGTTGTACTCTATCTCGGATTCTCCGCATTTCTTGGTGGAGGTTTCACTGTACCATTTGGATTGTTTTCGTTTCCATTTGTATTTGATGGTCTATCTCCAGATTTATATACATCCTTTTTCAAGTCCGGGCCTTTTATTTCATTCCCATCTGCATCCAGCTCAATCACCTCGTAACCTAACTTTGTTAATGGTAAAAGCACTTTGGATTTATCACCAACAACCAATATGGCCATTTTATCATACTGCAATTGTTTTTTTGCCAAAGCATTTACCTCTTCCTTCGTAATTGCTTTTAGAATTTCATTTTGCTTAGTTGTGTATGTTTTTTCTAAATTATAATCCAAAATACGTTTTACAAAACCTGCTTTCTGTCCTGCTGTTTCATACTTTAATGCTTCATTTTGCCCCATCGAATTTTTCGTAAAAAGCAACTCTTCGCTAGTAACTCCTTTGTCAGCAAATAATTTTATTTCCTTCATAAACTCCACCACCGAACTATCAGTTGCATCTCCACGCACTCCTGCACTGGCAGTATACGGGCCAGCAAATTGATTTCCAGAAAACCCTGAACGCGCTCCGTAAGTAAAACCGTGCGCTTCACGTAAATTCAAGTTAACACGACTATTAAATGCTCCACCTAAGGTGAAGTTCATAATTCCTGATTTATAAAACTCACCTGTTGCATCGTATGCCATCGACATAAAACCAATTCGAATTTCTGATTGTGGTGCTTTGTCTTTATTTACAAAATAAATTTTAGTTTTATCAGCAGATGGAACAGGTGTCTCAGTTACATGCACTACTTTTGGTCCTTTCCAATTTTTTAAGAAATTTATTTTTGGTAAAATTGCTTCTTGTGAAACATCTCCAACAATTACAAGTGAAGAAATACTTGGAGAAATATTATCAGCATAATATTTTTTTACATCTTCCAATGTGATAGCGGTCACCGTTTCTTTTGTTCCCATTGCAGGAATTCCCATCACGTGCTCTTTCCCATACAACAATTTTGCATACACATTGTTTGCTACTGTTGTTGCTTGCGTTACTTGATTCGCAATGGCTTCCAAGCGTTGTTTTTTAATCAACTCAAATTCTTCTTTGTCAAATTTTGGTTGAAACAACATTTCTTCAGCTATTGCCAACGTAGCATCAATATTTTTTGTTAAAGATGAAACATATAAAACCAAATCCTGTCCGTTACTTCCAATACTCACACTACTACCCAACTTTTCTAACATTTCACCAATTTCTTCGGCACTGTGTTTCATTGTAGATTCGTTCATCACACTTGTAAGCAACTGCGAAATTCCGGATTGTTCTTTTTTCTCATAACGATGTCCGGCTTCAATACTAAGTTGAAAAGTTGTGCTTGGAACTTCATCACTTTTTGCTCCGATAATTTTTATTCCATTGTCAAAATTTTGCTTCCAATATTCTGGAACTTTCACAACAGGATTTACGCCCGGTGTTGGCTTTTTACTTCTATCAAAATTATCTTTTGCTTTCGTGTAAACTAAGCTCTTGTACTCAGCGGCTTCAGGTGCATCCACATTACGTTTTGCGGGCACATAGTTATCTGGCTTAGCAGCAAGATTTGATTTTCCTTTCGGACAAACACTTAAAATTACTGCAAATTTATTTTTGATGTATTTATTATAAACACGCATTACATCTTCTTTTGTTACTTTATTGTAACGTTCAATCTCTTTTGTAATGTAATTTGGATTGCCGGTATACGTTTCATTAGAAGCCAACATTCCGCCTTTACCTTGAACACTTGATAATGAATTAATCATTTGTGTTTCAAAACCTGCTTTGAATTTTTGTATGTCTTCATCGGTAACACCACGTTTTTCAAATTCTAATAAAGAGTAGCGAACCAAGGAATCCATTTGTGCCAAGGACTTGTCAGGAAAAGTACGAATCGTAATATCAAACGTTCCTGCTAATTCTGCAGTAGGATGACCTGCGTTTGCAGATAATGCCATTTGAGATTTTACAAAATTCTGATAAAAAACAGAAGACTTCCCTCCTGCTAAAACATCTGCCAAAACATCCAATGGTGCTTCATCAGGGGAACGAGCAGGAACAGTTGGAAAAGAAAAATCCAACATCGGTGCGCGGATATTGTCTTCATAAGAAACATATCTGTCTTTTTCTAAAACAACTGCCGGAAAAATTTGTGCTTTTACTTCCGGGCCCGGAACAATTGGACCGAAATATTTTTCTGCCAATTTCACAACTTGATCAGGAGTTACATCTCCAGAAACTGTTAGTGTAGCATTGTTTGGACCATACCAGCGCATAAAGAATTTTTTCAAGTCATTTACATCAACACGGTTTAAGTCCTCGATATACCCAATGGTTAACCATGAATACGGATGGCTTGTGGGATACAAAGCGGCAGAAGATTTTTCGCCTGCCAAACCATAGGGACGATTATCATAATTTTGCCCACGTTCATTTTTTACTGTAGCGCGTTGTACTTCAAATTTTTTCTGAGTAACAGAGTCTAGCAAAAAACCCATTCTATCGGACTCTAACCACAAAGCAACTTCCAACTGATTGGAAGGCATTACTTCAAAATAATTTGTTCTATCTAAATTGGTAGTTCCATTTAATGTTCCACCAGCTTCACTTACGATTTTAAAATGTTGTTCATCACCAACATGTTCAGAGCCTTGAAACATCATGTGTTCAAAAAAATGTGCAAAGCCCGAACGACCATCTTGTTCACGAGCAGAACCAACGTGATAAGTAACATCAACATAAACAATGGGATCGGAATGATCTTCATGTACCAATATAGTTAGGCCATTTGCTAGTTTGTATTTTTCGTAGGATATAACCAACTCCGAACCCTTGCGAGTTACCTTCTCAATTAATTTTGTTTGAGCAACCATTGAAGTAGCAAAAAATGTTGCTGCTATTAAATTCAAAAATGATTTTGTTTGCATGAAATTCTTAGAATTAAATTGATTAAAAAAATAGTATAGTTTTAATTTCCGTTTAATACATAGAGGCGAACCATTTTAGTTCGCCTCTATTTTAGGGTAATACAATATTAATTGATTATTGAATCACAACACGTTTAAATGAACTGCTGTTTTCAGTTTGAAGATTCACAATGTAAATTCCTTTTGTGAATTCACCAACATTAATAGTATGAGTCAAAACTCCATTGTTTGAAGAATCATTATCCAATTGTTCATTCAAAACCATTTGTCCTAAGGCATCAAACAATTGCAATTGATACTTTTTAAATCCTGCAGGATATTCAATTGTAATCATATCAATTGCCGGATTAGGATAAACATTAATATTAGAATTTAATATTTCTTGGTCAGCAATGCCAGAAGAAATCAATCCGGCTCTTCTGATATTCGAACGTGTTGTATTGATAGATGCACGTGTTGGAGTACAAACGATTGACCAATTTGATTCCAATAAATAGTCGACAAATGCCATAGACACAGGAGGTGCATTGTCGGTATAAACTGTATTGGAACCCGGCACAGAATCGATGGCAACATACACACCAATACCTAATGTATCTCTCATGATACGATAAAAGTCAACTGTTGCTCCTTCATAAGGAACCCAATTTAAGTTCACAACTCCACCAACACCTTGATTTGCTTGCAAGAAAACAGTACGGTGGTGATTGCTCAAAGCGCTTTCGTTTCCACACGTATCAATAACAGAAATTTTATATCTGAAATTAGTTGTATTCGGATCAGCGGCTGGTAAATAAGTGCTATCAATATATTCACTCAAGGAATCGTAAGCAACTGCACCAATATTTACAAAAGAGCTCAACACTTCGCGATAAATTCTGAAGCTATCAATATCCGCAGCAATTGGTTTTTCCCATGTAACAACGTTATAGGTTGAACTTGGATCAACTGAAACCATGCACACTTCCTGAACTGGAACAGATGTTATAAATACTTCGAATGTTGATGTACTTCCAACACCACAAGCATTTTCGCCATACACGGTAATTGAACCAGAAACAGCGATGCTGCTATAGTTTACTGTAATTGTATTTGTACTGTCACCACTTACAATAGTTGCTCCTACTGGTACCGACCAAACATAATAATCAGCATTAAAAATGGATGGTACAGAATAAATAATAGAATTAGAAACGGGACAAACAGTTATAGTGTCGTTACCAATTACACTTCCTGCAATATCCGGCAATGTATTCACCGTAATTATAAGTGTAGAAGTTAATCCATTTCCACAACTGTTAACTGGTGTTACTGTTATGCTACCAGAAACGGCAATAGCAGAATAATCCACCGTTATACTATTTGTTCCTGCACCTGCAACAATGGTTGCTCCAGAAGGAACTGTCCAATTATAAGAAGTTGCATTGCTTACTAAAGGAATTGAATACGTAACTCCTGTAGTAGATGGACAAGCAGTAATTGCAACTTGTCCAATAATGATATCGGCAGCACCAGGATATGGGTTAACAACAACACTAGTTGAAGCAGAAACTCCATTACCACAACTATTTACACCATAAACAGAAATAGTTCCGCCTGCAGAACCACCAACAAAATTAACGGTGATGGAATTTGTTGTGGCTCCCGACATGATAATTACACCACCAGGAATTGTCCAATTATAAGAAGTAGCATTGGTTATAGCAGCAACACTATAAGTAACACCTGTTGCTCCGTCACACACACTTGTTAATCCAGTAATTCCTCCAGAAGCAAAAGGCAATGGATTAATTGTTACTGGGAAATTAGCAGATGATAATCCGGAACCACAACTGTTGGTTCCGGTAGCTGTTATATTTCCTGAAATAGCTCCCGTTCCGTAATCAATAGTAATACTATTTGTATTAACTCCCGAAATCAAAGTAGCACCTGAAGGCAAACTCCAAATATAACCTGTAGCACCAGTAATTACAGGAACAGAATAAGCTACACCTAATTGTCCTTGACAAACGATTGCAGAACCAGAAACGTTTCCAGAAGGATTTGGCACATCATTAATATTTACGAATCCAGCTTTAATTTCAATATCAGAAGCAGCCAAATTATCGGTTACTTGAAGCGAAACAGTTTTTAAACCCGATGTTGAATAAGAAACTGTATGTGGTCCAACTCCTGTAGCAGTAGGTGGGAAAGCACCTGCACCAAAATTCCAACTCCAGCTAGTAATAGTTGCACCTGATGCAACGGATGCATCTGTATAAGTAATAATAGGCGTTCCACTTAAACACTGAGTTGTTGAACTAGCTGTAAAATCAGCTGTTGTAGGACAGTTATTTCTTTTTACTCTTGCATTATTTCCTGAACTTGCACATGCACCATTGCTAATTGTCCATCTAAAAGTTGCAGAATCTCCAATTGCAAAACCAGTTACTGTAGTCGTTGGATTGGTTGGAGAAGTAATTGTAATTGCGCCACTTGTAGTTGCAAAGATTGTCCACAAACCAGTTCCAAAAGTTGGAGTATTACCTGCAAGCGTTGCTACTGATGGACACACTACCTGATTAGGTCCAGCAAGAGAAACTGTTGGCGTATGATCAATTGTTACAGTAAATGTTCTAACAATTATATTGTTATTACTTGCTCCATCATTTACAGTTACAGTTATAATTGCTGTACCAGCAATTCCAGCAACAGGAGTATATGTTAATGTCCCTGTTGGATTTGGACTCGTATAGGTTACTGTGGGATGCGGAATTAATCCTGTATTACTTGATGTTGCAGTAATAGTTAATGTTTGGATCTCACTTCCGGAGCCAGTTGCAATACCCGACATGTTGACCGTTTGCAAACCAGAACTTTGACAAATAGAAGTTGGATTTGCAATGGCTGTTAATGTAGGTGGATTATTATTTGTTGCTTGACTAGCGCTATTGCCTGTAGTGTTTGGCATGTAATTGTATTGACAATTTAATACGCCATTGTATTCATAAACACTAAACACATAAGATGTATTTGAAAGCAAACCACTCACAGTAACACCACTGGCATTTCCATCCATCACACAATAATTTCCTCCACCCAAATCGGTGCCGCTACCAAATGTTGTGTTTGGAACATAACCCACTCCATCAGTTGGAGGACCAGACACAGGAGATGCTACTGCACGAACAAACACAACTTTATTTGCACCATTACCTGGTGTAAAATTACAAGTAATTTGTGTTGTAGTTACACCCGCAAATGTGAGTCCGCTTGCCTGCACCGTTGGTTCTGCAGCAAGAGGATTTATATTGTTTTGAAAATAAGTACAATTGCTTGAGTTGGTAGTTGACAATAAATCTGTTTTTGAATCATTATTCATATCACACAATCCTAGTGAATAGGATCCTGCGCCTGATGAAAGATTAAAATCAAATTTTGTATTTACAGTTACGACAGCTCCTACACTCACATTTTTGAAAATAGAAACTTGTGATCCTGCATTATATCCAACTGACACATCTGCTTTTCCATCTCCATCAATATCGCCTAATTTAATATCACTTGGAGTATTAGCAAGTGTAGTTAAAACAGTAGGAGAAGCGGAAATCGTGATTGTACCAGAAGTAGAATTGTTTTTTAGAATTCCTACTGTGCTAGTACTAGCCCCATATAAAATTTCAGGTTTACCATCTGTATCAATATCTCCAATAGTTATACCCGTAATCGTTCCAGAAAGAGTTGTTGTGGTAAATGCTGCAAATGTTATAGAACCTGCTACACTTGTATTTCTCAAATAATGAATCATTGAACTTGAACCTCCTGCTATTGCCACATCTAGTTTTCCATCTCCATCAATATCACCTGTAGTTATTGCATTTATTACAGAGGAACCCGACACAGCAATGTCTGTACGAGGAGCAAATGAAATGCTACCTATTGAACTGGTGTTTCTAAAAAAGGATAATATATTGTTGGTATAACTAAGTATAACATCTGGTTTACCATCTTTATCCAAATCGGCAACCGTAAGATCTGACACATCATATCCTGGAGCTCCGGCAAATCCATCATTTGCAGCCATTGTTATACTACCAGCTGAACTGGTATTGCGAGTAATAAGAAATGATGCATCTGTACCAGATGAATTTGAAAACAGAAGATCTTTTTTTCCATCGCCATCAAAATCTGCTACTTCTAAATCACCAGTATAAATAGTCGGGTTATAAACATAATAAATACTACTAAGATTTACTATTCCGGAAGCTGAAGTGTTACGAGTAATACTAGCATACGAAGTGTACAATCCAACTAGATCCGACAATCCATCTTGATCCATATCCGCTAGACGAATTTCATTTGGGTAATAGGATGTTGCATTTACTCCGGCACTAAATGTTGCTGCAGAAAATACAGTACTACCACAAGGAGAAGTAACATTAAAAGCTTTTGTAGAATATGCTGTAAGTGTATTTTTTGTAACGGAAATGCGTTCGTAAGTAGAACCTGCAGGGACTTTCACCGTCATAACTGTACCTCCTCCAGTTACAGCAAGTACGATAGCTTTAGCCGCTCCAAAATAAACGGTGTTATTTGCCGGAGTAGTATTAAAACCTGTACCATTAATTGTAACTACAGAACCTACATAACCAAATGCAGGTGTAAAACTTGTAACAGTTGGAACTATACCAGAAAGTGTTTGCACTTCGCCCACGGCATAACTTTCTGTTAAATAATTATTATCTCCAGTCACTCCGTTGTAATCAAACACACCCATCGTATAAAAAGTAGCCGGTGAAAGATTGGTAACATTAATAGTTGTACTGTCTGGTCCTTTGTAAACAGTAAAATATAAATTTCCATAGTAGTAGCCTGATCCCGCAACGGACATAAAAGCGGAGTTATCAGCATAATAAACATAATCCAATGGCACATTCACTTTTGCTCCTGAATTCACCCATCCGCTGGTTGCAGTAAAATTAGTTGCAGCAACTGTAGATGCAAAATTTACCAATGTTCCATTTGTTAAAGTAGTAAACGAAGAATTTGCAATGACTGTAGAACTAGCAAATCCTTCATTCATTTTCCAATATCCTGCTAGTCCCGACTCATTACCAACCACCGTTTTGTTCATATAGCTTACAATGGTTGATGCTGTATTACAAAGATTCCAAATACGAGCCTCATCAATTTTTCCGTTAAAATATTCTCCGGTTGGTGTTGTTGTTGTTCCTACATCCGCCCCAATAATAACAGAATTGGCATAAGTGTATTGAATAGAATAATAAGAACCTGCACTATTAGATGCGCGCTCCGTTCCGTCAACATATATTCTGGCAACCTGGCCATCATATGTTAATGCAAAATGATGCCATCCAGATATAAGCGTACTAATATCGGATGTAGGCGTCCCAAAAGCACCATTTCTTCTTACAGATCCGACAACTGTTGTTCCGGCAAGATCAATACTATATCCACCTGTTTCTGAATTTCCGATCAAGTTTTGATTTCCTGAAATTGAAGAAGCCCAATTGCTGCGGTATGCCCAACACTCAACTGTAAGTGTACTTGTTGGCTGCAAAGCACTGTTGTAAGGAATCTCCACATAATCATTGGTTCCATCAAATGAAAGCGCAGTTTGTTTACGTCCTGCAGCCACACCAACAACTCTTCTGTTTCCATTTCCATTAGCCCAAGTTGCTCTAAAAGAATTAGAAGTGATACTGCTAAATGCAAGCGATGTTGCAGATACACTAGGCTCTATTGCAGGCGTTCCCTGCACTCCAGTTAAATATCCTGATGTGTAATAATTGTAAGTATTGTTGTAAAGATTATTCGCCACATTGTATTCGAAAACCGAAAAGCAATAAATTGTTCCGGAAGTAAGTCCAGTCACATTTACAAAATTTCCTGTTCCATTATAAATACAATATGCTCCCGATGCACCACCAATCTGAGCTCCAGTAGCATAAACCGCCCCAGGAATATAATACGTTGCATCCACTGGTAAATCAGCGTTTACTGTTCCAGGTTTACATGTTACGATTCTATACGTGCCACTTGTTGGAGGAGTCCAGCTAACGGTCATAGATGTGCTGGTTTGATTACTAAAAGCCAGTGGATAAGAATAGCTAGTCGGTTCCGCTGCGAGAGTAGTAAAAGTGGTTGTAGGATAAGAAGTGGTTTTGTAATTATTTGTCCCGCTGATACCATTGTATGGAAATACTGCAGCAGTATATGTGGTTCCGGCAGCCAAAGAAGTTGCGTTAATCGATGTTGATGTTGCGTCTGATAAAACATAAGAATAAGGAATTGTTCCTGTAATAGAACTACCCGATCCATAAGTTGTACTAGAAGTATAATCTGTAGCATCTACAGGCACATTGGTATAAGAAGTTGCAGATCTGATAGCAAGCAAATCGTATGTTCCCGAACCAGAAGTAAAGGCTAAATTAGCTCCACTTACTGTTACATTCGAAAATGCAAGAGCACTGGCTGCCGTTACGGGCTCTGTGTCCAAAGTGATTTCTGTATAAATAGGATAACCACTTGTGAGATAATATTCAGTAAGAAAAATAGTATTGTATTCATAAATTCTAAATCGATAAGACGTGTTGGCTGCTAATCCAAATGCATTACAACCAGAAGATGTACCATTGTATATACAATAGTTACCACTACCTAAGTTACTTCCTGAACCAAACGTTGAGTTTTGTGTATATGTTGAGCCCGTAGTAGGCAAGGCAACTGAACTTGACGACAAAGCACAAGTTACAATACGCTTGCTTCCATTTCCTGAAGTCCAATTAATAGAAATACTGGAAGTGGTTAAGCCTACTGTAATAACACTGCTTGAATTTACTGTCGGTGCTTGTGCTTGTGTTTTTTCTGATACAAACATTGCTGACAATCCTAATAAAATGGTAAGTATTTTTTTCATTATTTATTTTTTTGATGTTTTTTAATTCAAAATGGATTTATAATAAACAAAACCATATTTCATTTGTTACGTTTTCAAATGTTTCTTTAAAATTATTGCTACGCTAAAATATAAAAAATACCGATATAAACAAGGGCTTTTTTATTCACTTTTAACTGGGCTTTTTTGTACATTTGTTGAACTATTATTCGAAATAAATTAACTAAAAAACATATCATGTATCCAGAAAGTATTGTATCGCCAATGAAAGCAGAATTAACTGCTGCTGGCTTTGAGGATTTAACCAGTCCAGACGCTGTAAATGCAGCTATTAATAGCCCGGGAACAACCTTGGTAGTTGTTAACTCTGTTTGCGGTTGTGCAGCAGGCGCTGCTCGCCCAGGTGTTAAATTATCTTTAACAGGAGCAAAACGTCCAAGTAAGATTGCGACTGTTTTTGCAGGATTTGATACCGAAGCAGTTGCTGAAGCTCGTAAACATTTTGCGCCATATCCGCCATCATCACCTGCTATTGCATTGTTTAAAGATGGGAAATTGGTACACTTTGTAGAACGCCACCATATTGAAGGACGCAGTGCTCAAATGATTGCCGATAACCTAAAAATGGCTTTTGAGGAGTTCTGTTAGACAATAGGAACGCGGATGACGCGAAAAAAAGAGATTTTCTCGGATTTTTTATTTTATCCGTTTTTATCTTTGCTTTCCGCTTCATCCACGTTCCAATTTTTCATTCTTCACGAGCTCAAAGCTCCGCTTATCCCCTTTCCTAACCATTCATATAATATCCTTCACTTTCTCTAAAGAAATCGGTAAAAATTACTGAAATATCTATATTTTAGTACTTTAATTCAATTTCAAATTATGAAGAACCTACTCCTTTTAATATGCTTTCTTATTACTGCTTCTGTTTTTGCACAGAAAAAAAATCCGGAAAACTGGCAGACACTTGATCCTAAAAAAGATAAAGTATATGGCGTTGGCTCCGAAGAAGCTTATAAAACCCTTGCCACAAGCACGTCCAAAAAAATGATTAAAACTACAATCGTTGCTGTTATTGATAGCGGTGTAGATCCCAATCACGAAGATTTAAAAGATGTGATTTGGTTAAATGAAGGCGAGATTCCTGACAATGGAATTGATGATGACAAAAACGGATACATTGATGATGTAAATGGATGGAGTTTCTTAGGTGGGAAAAATGGTGATATCAATTATGAAGCTACCGAGTTGGCACGCATTGTTCAAAAAGGAAAAAAGAAATATCAAAATCTTACGGATGAATCTAAATTATCTGGAGATGAACTTAAAGAATACCAAGAATATAAAAAATTAAATGAAAAATTTACCAACGAGCTAATAAATCAGGAAAAGCAATTAGAAAGCATCAAAGCTGTTGAAGCCTATTTGCAAAAAGTAAAAACGCAAAATAACGGTGTTTTAAATAAAGAGGCGTTTAAAAATTATAAGCCAGAAGGTGAAATGGAAACGCAATTGAACAAAGCCATCATTCCTGCTATTTCATTGGGCTTAGTTAAACCTGAAGAAATTGAAGCTCAAGTAAAAGATGGAATTGATCACTTTGAACCAATGGTAAAATATAGCAAATTGGATTCCGATTCGTTAAGAACTTTTATGGTTGGAGATGATGTAAATAATTCTTCTGAAAAATATTATGGAAATAATCATGTGCAAGGACCGGATGCTAGACATGGAACTCACGTTGCGGGAATTATTGCTGCAAGTCGTGGAAACAAACTAGGGATAGAAGGAATTGCAAACAATGTAAAAATTATGATTTTGAGAGCTGTTCCAAATGGCGATGAGCGTGATAAAGATGTTGCCAATGCCATTTATTATGCAGTTGATAATGGTGCAACGGTTATCAATATGAGTTTTGGAAAATATTATTCTCCCGATAAAAAATTGGTTGATGCCGCTGTAAAATACGCTCAATCAAAAGATGTATTGTTAATTCATGCCGCTGGAAACGAATCAAAAGACAATGATGTGGAATTATCATTCCCTAACCGCGAATTTTTGGAAGGTGGAATTGCAAGTAACTGGATTCAAGTTGGAGCAAGTGCATATAAAAAAGGAGAAACAATTATTGGAAGCTTTTCAAATTATGGACAAACTAAAGTAGATTTATTTGCACCAGGAGTTGATGTGTATGCAACAGTGCCAGGAAGCAAATACGAAAGTTTATCCGGAACAAGTATGGCATCGCCCAGCACTGCAGGTGTAGCCGCTATTCTAAGAAGTTATTTCCCTGAACTAAAAGCCGAAGAAGTAAAAGCAGTAATGATGAAAACTGTTGTTCCCTATAGCGGGAAAGTAAATGTACCGGGATTGAAAAAACCAAAAGGTTTGAGAAAGAAAATGAAACCGGTAAAAAGAAAAGTCTCTGAACTTTGTATCTCTGGTGGTTTCGTAAATGTAAACAATGCAGTAATCGAATTGATGAAGAAAAAATAGTTTAACAGCATCCCCTTTTTAAAAGCGTCACGCAATTTGTGTGACGCTTTTATTTTTCTGACAACTCTTTTATAATTTGAAATTTAAAACGGTTTTTTTGCAAGCACCATCCAGTCCCAAGGGTATGGCGCCTTTAACCATTTTGGAGGATTTTCAATCTCCGTGTCCCAAGAATATTGAACCTTTTCCACCTTTTCTACTTCTAAACCTAAATCACTCAAGATAGAAATTAATTCTTCTTTTAAAAAATGTTTATGAGGCACATTATCCAAATCAACAATTCCATTTTTCAAATAGTTATTTTCACT
>Ga0163148_10002052_pt1 | contig 25014 bp, 29 predicted proteins | sample OliLakLV19MP7P2_FD_148606 | JGI IMG/M metagenome (GOLD analysis project Ga0163148, IMG submission 148606) | Freshwater microbial mat bacterial communities from Lake Vanda, McMurdo Dry Valleys, Antarctica- Oligotrophic Lake LV.19.MP7.P2 | ecosystem: Environmental > Aquatic > Freshwater > Lake >... | reverse complement strand
CGTTGGCGGCAAGAACCGACTACTGTGTCAAACAACCCCTGTTCTTTCAACGGCTCTGGCTCTCTCAGATGTCATGACAATACCGACATTCCCAGAGCTTGAACAGCTTTTCGCCATAATGAGAATTGCTGTCATTAGACCCGATCGTTCCAACGGCACAAAGACATGATGTCCGCTTTTAATTGCTCGTCCAATGCCTTCTGGCTGGTTTAGTCGCGCCACCAGAATGAGTGGATCAGATGATGTGATCAGGCTCTGCCAAGCAGTAGCTCCCTCGACGACAACCGCACGCGATAAAATTGCGGTACGCTCTTCATCACCTAAATTTTGAATAACGGCTGCTAAAAAGGCGATCGCTTCTTCAGGAGAGTCCCCCTGCAACGTGAGTGGGTTAGGACTGCCACGTAACCAACTAAGAACACAGATCACGTGCTTGATCTCGTCCTCCAATCACAAGACTTGGGCTGAGCGATGGATCGGTCTCTTGTGACCAGTTTTCCCAGAAACTTCGCAGAGGTAGGATTTCGTGAGGTGACAGATGAAAATGTTGGATGCGTTTGTTAACGTTGGCGATTGCCATTCCACCCGACATTTGGGCAATAGTTTGGTTGTAGTTGCCTCTTGTATTCTGCTTAATATACGTTGGTGCTGCTGCCTGTGATGTTGGGCTATAAATCTCTCGAAGCCAATGTTTTATCCAATGGAGCCGCTGAAACAACCAATGTCTGAGCCGATGTAACCAACGTCTGCATCGTCTATTCATAAAATCTCATTAGCAGAGAATACCGAAGGAGTTATGGTTGAGAGTTGTTTCTCTCTTTGCTCCAGACATAGCGATCGCACGTCTGCTTTGCTTTTCTCGCAACATCTGTTTTGGGCTCAGCCAAACTTGAGTGATAGCGCAACTGTTCGCAAGTCGTTTGAAGTAGACGTTCCCAAGACACCAACCATAAACGTAAGGTCTTGTCACTACTGCCACTGGCAACCATCTTGCTATCAGGACTAAACGCAACAGAGCTGATCCCAGATTGATGTCCTTGTAGCGGCTCTCCGATCTGTTTACCTGTACTGACATCCCAAAGTCGCACTGTTCTGTCCCAACTGCCACTGACAATCATCGTGTTATCAGAACTAAAGGCAACAGACCTAACCTCATCCTCGTGTCCAAGTAGCGGTTCTCCAATAGGCTTACCTGTACTGACATTCCACAACCGTATGGTTTTGTCCTCACTACCACTAGCAATCATTTTTCTATCAGGACTAAAGGCAACGGCCCTAACCTTGGCTGTATGTCCAAATAGCGGCAATCCTATGGGTTTGAGTGTGCTGACATCCCATAGTCGTACAGTGTTATCGCCACCGCCGCTGGCAACCATCGCACCATCTGAGCTAAAAGCGACAGAACTAACTACGAGTTTATGTCCGCTCAACGGTTGCCCCATCAGCTTACGTGTACTAGCGTCCCATATTCGTACAGCGTGGTCTTCCCCGCCGCTGCCGGTTGCAATGAGCTTGCCATTTGGACTGAAAGCAACAGAATAGATATCATATCGATCCTCAGGCAACAGCAGTTCATTGGACGTACCTGTGCTGACATCCCATAGGCGCAAGTTTCCTCCCCTACCACCACTGACGACCATCTTGCTATTGATAGGACTAAAGGCAACAGCCCAGACTGCGTTAAGCCCTTGTAGTGGTTCTCCAATCGGTTTACCTATGCTGCTATCCCACAACCGGACAGTTTTGTCTTCACCGCCACTGACAATTATCCTTCCGTCAGAGTTGAAGGCAACAGATCTGACCTCAGTCTTATGCTGACGCAGCGGTTGCCCAATGGGACTGTCTGTACCTATGTCCCATAAACGTACGGTCTTGTCTCCGCTACCACTGATAACCGTTCGGTTGTTAGAACTGAATGCAACAGCCCAAATTTCAGCCTTGTGTCCCCGCAACGGTTGCCCAATTGGTCTGCCTGTCTTGGCATCCCACAGTCGGATCGTTCGATCCCAACTACCACTGGCGATGGTTTTCCCGTCAGGGCTAATCACCACCGATCGCACTTCAGCCTCATGACCTCGGAGTACGAGTGGTTTAATGGCATTTTTCAATCGCCTAGTTCTCTTTCTGCTGCCCCTGGCAATTCTTCTTTTAGGGGTGCTGGCAAGCAAATTGAGCTGCCTTTTAGATTTCTGTAGCGACTGCTCTACATACTTCTCTGTATTAGTTTCCCAAATACGGATGGTTCTGTCATAACTGCCACTAACGATCCTCTTTCCATCAGGACTAAAGGCGACACTTCTAACATCGTCTGTGTGCCCACGCAGTGGTTGCCCAATTGGCTTGCCTGTCCTCACGTCCCACAACCGTAGACTGTTGTCCTGACTGCCACTGACTAGGCTGTTGCCATCAGGGCTAAAGGCAACAGCCCAAACGTCTTCTATGTGCCCACGCAACGGTTGCCCAATTGGCCTACCTGTTCTCACGTCCCACAACTGGATAGTTTTGTCTCGACTGGCGCTGGCAATCAGCTTGCCATCACGGCTGAAAGCAACAGCCCAAACTTTTTCTTTGTGCCCGCGTAAAGACTGCCCAATCGGGTTGCCTGTAGTCACGTCCCATATCTGGATAGTCGTGTCTTCACTGCCGCTGACAAGCATTTTCCCATCAGGACTAAAGGCAACAGAACTGATGTCATCCTTATGACCATGTAAAGGTTGCCCGATCGGTTTGCCTGTATTGGCATCCCACAATCGCACAAGCCCGTCCCTACTACCACTGGCGATTGTTTTGCCATCAGAGCTGAAAGCAACAGTCCAAACTGTAGTCTCATGCAATAATTGATTTCGCTCTTTATTAGTTTGAACTAAGTGCAACAGATTTCTGGGATCTGAGGTGGGTGAGGAGTAATTGGACGAGCGAAATAGTACTGATTGACCAAGCCCCACGGCAGCAATGGCATGAATGGCTGCGTCTGTGGGATTAGTCGAGATGGATGCCTCAGCGATCGCGGCCAATTGGTCTACCCGCTGTTGCTGTGCCTGTTGGAGTTGATGGATGGCGAAGGTGGCTAACCCCGTTGTTACCACTAGGCCTGTTACCAATCCACCAACTCCCAACCATCGTAATTGCTTGTACCGATTTTCAACGTGTTTAGATGTGCTGAAAAATTCAACTTGCAAGGGTGTCATGTCGTCACCTGCCCGCTGTTTGTATTGCTTCAGTAAATCTAAATCTGGAGGACGCCAAAGGCTGCCCTCCGGGCGTCTCTGCCCCTGCCAATACTGGGCAGCCTCATCCAAACGCCGCTGAAACCGAATATCGCTACGGCTGCTCTCCAGCCAGCTCTGAAGTTGCTGCCAATGTTCAAAAAGAGCTTCATGCGTCACTTCTGCCATTTCTGTAGTGCCCGCAGCAGAAAGGGTAATCAGGCGTACAGCGGGGGCAGAAAACAACTGAATCACTCGTTTCACTTGCTCGGGCTGGTTTCGATGTGACACTAGGCTATCGGTTAGGGCACGACGACGGGTATCTTTGGTGCCCTCTCCCAGTTGCACCAAAGATACGAATATGCGTCGGGCAATGTCCTGCTCTTCAGTACTCAGCTGCTGATAAATCCGCTGAGCTTCCCCAGCAAGGGCACCACCTACACCCCCAATGTCTTTGAGCGTTTCTGCGGGTTCATTACCCTCCGCTAATCCTTCCCAAATGCGGGTAAGCGCAAACTGAAGCAGGGGCAAGGCTCCCTCTCGCCCTTCAGTATCTTTGACTAACAAATCGATGGTAGCTGAATCTAGAGGATGTTTTGCCAGTTCAGCAGGTTTGGCGATCGCTTGTCGCAACTCCTTTACAGTCATGGCAGGTACCAGATAGCCTTGCTCACTAAACAGCCGATTTAAGACAGCATGTTTCTGGGTTTCGCCTAAAAAGTCACTCCGCAGGGTGAGAATAACCATGACTCGTTTGGCGCGATCGCCCGCTGCGTTGAGTAAATTCCCAACAAATGCTTCGCGTTCAACATCGTCTTTACAGAGGGTATACACCTCCTCAAATTGATCAACCAAGACAACTAATGGTTCGATCGCAATCTCTGGCATCACACCTGCGATGCGTCGCAGCCCATCGAATTCTCCGGCTTCGTTGACCTGTTTCAGTTCCCCGGCAAACTCACGGGTTTTGGCCACTGGGGTCAAATCCTGTGTCACAATCCTGGCGAGAACGGTGGCTAACGATTCTAAGGGATGGGTTCCTGGCACTAATACGGCAACTCGCGCCCGATCGTATCCAGGTATCGGTCGTCGTGCCAATTCTGGAATTAGTCCTGCCCGTGCCAACGATGACTTACCTGAACCAGACGGTCCATAGATTGGCAAAATACGAATGGTAGACTCAGTTTCATACAGTCTGCGAAGTTTTTCCAAAAGGGCCGTAATCTGTTTCTCTCGTCCAAAAAAATGATCGCCGTCCGTCTCCTGAAACGCCATCAAGCCCTTGTAGGATTTGGACCAATATCTGCTGAGGTTGGCTTTGAAGTAGGCGAGTCCGATTCAGTCGAGGCTGGGTGAAAAACAGCTTGTCCACCACTGACGTACACTACAATGCCACCCAGCACCTGACCGATCGCCTGATTGCGATCGCCATTGATGCTCTGCTGGATGGTAGGCGATGAGTCTAGAGAATTAAACTGAGGCGAAGCCGAAGTGTCTGGCATAAATGGAGTCAACTCAGATTCAGCAGCATTTCACCTACATCGTGACGTTGCCATCCACCGAGCCGATTACCTTGCTGCTACCACTCATCTGACCAATTACCTGATTTTGATTGCCTGTGACACTTTGCTGAATCTGTACATCACCGACGGCTGCCTTCGCTTCTTCTAAAAGAGGGGCGATCGCCGCTGCGAGAGCTGGATCACTATCCAGAAGCTTCGTCAACTGCTTACGTAAGGCGGCCAATGAATCGGCATCCTCTGGATTAGCAGCCACATCCTCTGCTGCCTCTTTCGCCGCTTCTTTCCCCTCCACCTTCGGATGCAATTTTGACCACAGCGCTTGTGCACTCGTCCACGTGCTTTCACCCACCTTCTCAGCCGCTTTCTCAGCCGCTTTGTTCCCCAGCTTCAACAGGTAAGGTAGGCAAGGAGCCAAAATTGAAACCAGCAGCGCCACGTCCATTCTTTGTACTCTCCATCCAGTGAGGCGTGATTAAGGGCAGGGGTTGGCAATGACTAGCGGTATCATTTGCCTCCTCTGTTACAGCCCTCTTTATAAAGAGATTTATGACCCTGATGAGTGAAAGCAAGCTGATTGCTTTGTTTGGATGACGTTACCGATGCTTCTGTAAGGCAGCAGCGTCAAGCAAAGTCTTGCCGCGATCGCCCAGTTGCGGCGCGATCGCTACGATCTTCTCCATCGCTAATGGTGACGGTCTAGCGTGTTTGTTCTCTCACCGATTTACTGTGGGAAAGGTCACACCTAAAGCCGCCGCGAATTTTTCATGGGTGAGGCCCAACTCTTGACGGAGCCCACGAATCAAATCGCTCATATCAGGTTGCGTTGTACGAATCATGGCTGGCGCTACCAGTGCTTAGTAGAACTCCTTTCAGCATAATGCAGCGTTTAGGCTTTGCTGCCTACTAACCAGTGTAGTGAGCTTGAGAATAGCCATCAGGTTGTGTCTTGTAACGTTTCGCCTAGATTCAAAAGCGAGATTAGAAATAGAGCACCTGTACTGTTATCTAGCCTCTTAAGCTAAGACAATGCCTGCTTTGTTCTCAACATTCTTAATTACGACTTGCACGGCTCCAGGTTTGGGGGTGTTTTGCAGCGGAGGGCGGCACTGCGATCGGCGGCACCTTCAACGATTTTTCCAACGCTCAAAATCTGGCGGATGCGGCTGCCCAAATTCAGACGCTGCTGACACAACTGGAGCAGACTGGCCTATCGACTGAGACTGCCCAGCAGCAAGTAGCAGAAGACTTTGCTACCTACGCTAAGGAAGACCCGACCACTTTGGGCAAGCTCGTAAAGTGGGGGCAGAGCTTAGGCGATGCGGCTGCAAAAACGACGGTGAGTGAAGCGGCAAAGGCGGTTGTCAAGTTAGCCCTGCAATTGGCTGGTGTTCCGCTTCCCTAGTCTTCTTGAGCTGTTGGTCATGCAGAGGCATCAGAGTGCAAGGAAAACGTTTAGTTGTGCGGGGTTCTAGCTCAGATTTAGCTCATCGCTTTTTTCTGAGGGCTACAACCAATGCCCGGAAACGGACTTGAAGCGGTGACAAGAGGATTTTCAGTTTTGTACTCAATCTAGTCCAGGACCTAAACCGCCACCTGTCCTTATGTTTGTTTAGCAACATACTCCGCCAGCAGGTCCGTACCCGCCTTCCGTGCTTGTTCTAACAAGGCCTCGATCTTCTCGATCGCCAGTGGTGAAGGCGTGGCACGTTTGTTCTCCCAGCGATTGACGGTAGGAAAGGTGACTCCCAGTTTGACGGCTAACTGCTCCTGGGTCAGGCCCAACACCTGGCGTAATTCTCGAATGAAAGCACCGAGTTCCGGTTGAGCGAGGAAGCGCGAAGGAGTATGGGGCATGGCGATAGCGAGTGAAACGTAATGTTTCTAGCGTAGTGCAAACATTGGCTTTTGCTATAGCAACTGTTATGGCGATCGCGCACACGGGCATCAAGGCGTTTGGCTAGGGTGCGATCGCCACCCTAAGGCGGTCACCCAAGTGATCGCAAAGTTGCTGTGGGTCAGGCCTATGAACTTTCAGGCGACTGGAGTACCGCTGAATTGGCGCGAATCGTTTGTGTTGTGGGGTGATGAGTCCCTAGTAAACGTTCTGACAGCGCCAAGGTCTGTTGGAACAGCGGCTCGGTCTCGCTGTAGCGCCCTTGGTCACGATAGAGCCCAGCCAGGTTATTCAGGCTGGTCGCGACAGCGGGATGGTCCGCGCCCAATCGGCGTTGGTACAGCGCCAAAGCCTGTTAACTGTTCTTTAAACCCAGCTACATGTAGAGTGCGCCAAAAGCGATTGCCAGGACGAGCAAAATGATGTCCCACAACGGCGCTGTAGAGGCTGGGATTGATGCTACGGAACAGCACGCGCAAAGCTGGCGCAATGATATCGGGTATCGTTTTATCGATCGCGGCTTGGATCGCGGCTTTAGTCGGTTTGTGCAAAAGAGTCATGGAATACTTCGTCTCGCGATAGGAGGTAGAGGGAAATGGGTTGAGCTTTGCATAGCGCTTTGTGCCGCTGCGTTAGAAAGTTTTGAGTTCATTCAATGTCCCTTGCCCTCCTTCCTCCCCTTTTGCTGCAAAACTCCCAACTCCTACTAGACTTTTTAACAGAGTGATTAGGCGAAAAAACGTTTGTGGGGATTATTGGGAGCATTGCGATCGCGGCGGTTGTTGCGGCACTTCTACTGCTGTTGGTGTTGGAGGTGCAGTATCGCCGCCGTCCGGGAAATAAGCTAGAGCTAACGTCTGGTCACTGGCAACTGGAGGTCTACGAACCGCAGCGCTATTTGCTGGTCGGTGAGTTGGAGTTTCGCAACCTCACGAAGCACCTAGAGGTGATGGTGCCGGAAATTTGGGTAGAGGTAAAGCTGCTGTCGGTTGCCAGTCTCAACGGGATTACGACCACCACACAAGTCATTCCTCGCTACAAGGATGCAGAACCTAGAGCCGATGGCTATTGGGAAGGACATATTGTCAAGCGCGATCCGTCTCCGATCGAGATCCAGATTGAAGTGCAGGGACAAGACCTGAACGCGTTGAGAGTTGCCTGGATTCGAGTGCACTACCTCACCTACGGACCACAAGGACGGCTCCCCAAAGTGCGCCATGTGATTGTGCCACTGACGTTTCCCAGCCCCGAAGATTCTAAAAACTGGCGGCCGGCTACAAAGGCAGATGTGTTGCCAATTCGCACCCATTTGTTGACGCATCTAGACGACCCACTGGCAGTGGTGCAGCGCTACGTGTTGCCAAACGCACAGCCAGGAGATATCGTGACGATCGGTGAAACACCGCTAGCAATCATGCAAGGTCGCTTTCGACATCCCAGCGATGTGAAACCGGGATGGGTGGCGCGGCGGTTGTGCTACCTGTTTTTGCCTACTTCCAGTCTGGCAACTGCCTGTGGCTTGCAAAGCCTGATTGATCTAGTGGGTCCCGTGCGGGTGCTGGGTGCGTTTCTAGTGGGCGCGATCGCCAAAGTTTTGGGCAAACCTGGTGTGTTTTACCAGCTAGCAGGAGAACAAGCCCGCCTCATTGACGACGTAACAGGCACCATCCCCCCTTACGACCAGTTCATTGTTTTGGGACCGGAAAACCCGCAGCAGGTGGTGGATCAAATTAAGCGCGAAACTGGACTGGCGGCAGCGATTGTTGATGTCAATGATTTGAAAGCCGTTAAAGTATTGGCAGCTTCGTCAGACATTACAGAGCCATTTCTCAAGCAAGCCTTGATCAAAAACCCAGCCGGTAACGCTAGCGAACAGACTCCTGTGGTGCTCATTCGACCCGTGAAGTCGTTGGAACGTTAGGAGTCAGGAGTTAAAATTGTTCGCTCCCAAGCGAAGCAGGTATCAACAACTTTAGAAGGCATCAGGAGCTAGTAGTAGGCTAAAACTAGGTGATAATGGTCGATCGTCCAACAGTTAATGACGCTGTTTTTAACTCACGACTGAGCCGAATCAGCCGCTCATGCTTTCTTACCTTGTCTTCGATCGCGGTCTGTATGCGTAGGAAAAGCCGCTTTAGACTGCAAACCCTCTAGAATATAGATTGAGCCTTTTGGTTTTCGACGTTGCGCGAGGCTGGTTGCAGCCATATCCACGATGACTCAAGTTCTCCCTCAGACTGCCCAAATCGTGATCAGATCGATTCAATACCGCGATCTGGAAACAGTCGAACGTCTTTCTGAAGCGGAAACCGACCGCGATCGCGTTGACGATCCAACTGATGCTGAAAAGCCTGCAAAAGCCTTGTCATTTCGACCCTGGCGCGGTCTGAAGAAAGCACTGAGCCTGGTGTGGACACCGTCACAACAAACGTTTGGCGCGTATCTGGCAGACCAGGACAATCAACTGCGAGGGATGATTCGGATTTCGCCGTTCAACCGTACGCGCAGCACGTGGCGGGTTGATCGCGTTGCCGTTGTGCACAGTGTTGAGCAGCCAACCGACATGCCGGCTGATGCCTCACCAGAACCGTCGAAATTACCACCCAAGCTGAGCCTTGCAACCGTTGGCTCACAGCTTTTGCGGCACTGCTTTGAAAAAATTTGGGAAGCGCGCACCTGGCTTCTAGAAGTAGACGTGAACGATACAGCCTTGCTAGCGCTCTATCGACAAAATGGCTTTCAGCCGCTAGCGCAGATGACCTACTGGATGCTTGCGCCAGAACAGCTCCAGGAGATTGCGGAGCGGGAACCTGACTTACCAAATCTTTTGCCAATTAGCAATGCGGATGCCCAATTGTTGTATCAACTCGATACGGCAGCCATGCCACCGCTTGTGCGGCAGGTCTTCGATCGTCACGTCCTGGATTTCAAAACGAGCTTGCTCAGTTCGCTGATGGGTGGTGTCAAAAACTGGTTCACCCATGCCGAAACCGTCAGCGGTTATGTGTTTGAGCCACAGCGGAAAGCTGCGATCGGCTACTTTCAGATCCGCCTTTGCCGTGATGGGGCACAACCTCACCAGGCACAGCTTACGGTGCATCCTGCCTACACCTGGCTTTATCCAGAGCTAGTGTCTCAAATGGCGCGTATTACTCAAGAAGTGCCGCCTCAAACGCTGGAACTGGCATCGTCTGATTATCAGCCAGAGCGCGAGGAGTATCTGGAGCGCCTTGGCGCGAATCGGGTTGCCCACACGCTGATGATGTCGCGATCGGTCTGGCATAAGCTCCGGGAATCAAAACTGCCGATGGCGCTTGATTCACTTCAGCTTTCTGAAGTGCTGCAAGGGTTCAAACCTGCCCGCAAGCCAGTACCAGGACGCATGGCGCTGCTACGTTTGTGGAATCAATCAACGACAGACCCCAAAGCAGATGTGAACACGATGCCCCGCAATGACTCCCCGGCAGGCGGCGCTACTCAGGGCAACAAGCCCTTGATTAACCTGCCCACACCGACTGAGTTTTCTGACCCGCCTCAAGAAGGACCTTGCTGCTAAGCGGAGCACGTGAATGCAAGTTTCCGCTCTGGGGCTGGACGTTGGCAGAAAGCGCATTGGTGTGGCAGGTTGCGATCGCACAGGGCTGATTGCTGCCGGGTTGATGACGATCGACCGTCAATCGTTTCAGCAAGTGCAAGCACGGCTCCAGACACTGGTAGCAGAGCGCGATGTGCAGGTATTGGTTGTCGGCTTACCTTACACGATGAACGGCGCGATCGGTGCACAAGCGCGACACGTGCAGAAGTTTGCTCAGTCAATGGCAGAGGCGCTACGGCTGCCGCTGGAATATGTTGATGAGCGACTGACCTCGTTTCAGGCAGAACAGATGCTTCGCGCGCAGAAGATCTCGCCTTCTCGCAATAAAGGGTTGATCGATCGCAAAGCTGCGTCCCTCATTCTGCAACAATGGTTGGATGAGCGCCGCCTCAAGGCACCTTACCTTCAAACATCTCCGCAGCCTGACGTGGCTAACTCAGAAGCCCTGGATTCAACCGCCTTCTGAGTTACGGGGCAGAGATGGGTAAATGCCTGCAAAATGACCGATTTTAGTGGAGAGTCCGGAATGGATGAAGACGATCTTGAGATGGATGTAGAAACCGTCACCCTGACGGATGATGCCGGACGGACAATTACCTGCACCATTGAACATGCTCTAGAAGTGGAAGGGCAAGATTATGTGCTGCTCTTGCCAGTCGATGCGCCCGTCGAAATCATTGCTTGGCAAGAAGATGGCGAGGAGGAAGAAGCTGTCCCAGTCGAAGACGATAAAGATGTTGATCTCCTCTTTCCGGTTGCCAAAGTGGTTTTGGAAGAGCAAAATCTCGTGCTGAAGCGCACCGCTGTCACCCTGACGGTAGAAGGCGAACTTCCTGATTTAACTGAGGAAGATGACCTGGCTGGCTTAGAAGCTGAGACAGAGGGCGAAGAAGAGGAACTGCAATTCCTGGCAAGCTTCTACTACGAAGAGCAAGAATTTGGCATTTACGCGCCACTTGATCCCTTTTTCATCCTGGCGCGGGTTGATGCTAATAATCAGCCTCAGCTACTTTCGCCTGAAGAGTTGGAGAAAATTGAGCCACTGTTGCCCATGATCGAAGACCAGCTCATTGACCAATTTGAATAGGTTTGTTTGGGGTTTTTGGTCGCAGTCGGGTGGGTTGGCAATCGCGCAACCCGTATCTTCGGAACGGTACGGTTGTGCAGTCAGCAGAGCCATGCCAGAGTTTGACAACTTCCACACTTACTAACCCGGCAACGAAAGACTCGATCTTTGTGAATGGGTTTCGGCTTCGCTCAACCCACGCCTACCTGTGTGCTGAACGAAGTCGGCTCCAGCTCATGCCTAACCGCGTGCTGAGCGAAGTCGAAGCACGAGCAACATCCTCACTCAGACGTGGTCGGATTAACTAAGTCCAACAACCGATTGAGTCTCACAACCGATTGAATGCTAGCTGTTAGCCTGTCTACTGTTTCAGTAGAAACGCCTAAGTAACCTGAAAACCGCTAAAAGCTGCTCGCTGACTGTGGGCAGCTTTTAGCCATTAGTATATTTAGTTCAATGGTATCCACGCTTGAGAAGCTACCCACCAACAGCTAATAACAGCTTCTTTTTCCGCTTTTAGAGCGATTGATCTAGCGACAGAGCATGAAAGCAATACAGCGTCAGACAAAGAGTATAATCGTGCTGCTGCTATTGGCAGCGATCGCTGTCGGTAGCTGGCGCGGCTGGAGTTGGTGGACAGTCGCCACTGCTGCGCCAATCACAGCAGGTACTCCTAATAAACCCGTAAAGCTGCGGATTCCCCAGGGGACTTCCGCCCAAGAAATTGGCAGAGATTTGCAGGCATTGGGCGTGGTTCGATCGGCGACAGCGTGGGATCTTTGGTCGCGCTGGCTGATGCTGCACGAGCCACAAGGCGGGTTCAAAGCAGGCGTTTACCAACTGTCGCGTACAGACCCCTTAGCCGCCGTTGCCGCCAAAATTTGGTCAGGAGATGTCGTTCGGCTGAGCTACACCATTCCAGAAGGCTGGTCTCTGCGGCAAATGGCAACCTACTTCGAGACACAAGGCTTTTTCTCGGCGCAAGACTTTCTTGCCGCAGCGAGTAAGTTTCCTACCGCTCAGTTCGCCTGGTTACCGACCAATGCCTCTTCTGGTTTACAGTCTTTAGAAGGCTACCTCTACCCCGATACCTACGATGTGTCGGGGACAACCGTACAGCCTGAGGCAGTGCTCAAGCAGATGCTCGATCGCTTTGAGCAGGTAGCACTCCCCCTGTATCAGCAGAAACGCCCAGAAACGCCCTTAAGTTTTGCCCAATGGGTAACGCTGGCAAGCATTGTCGAGAAAGAAGCCGTCATCGCCAACGAACGTCCTCGCATTGCGGGTGTCTTTCTCAACCGACTGCAAAAGCAAATTCCTCTTGGCGCTGACCCAACCGTTGAGTATGGGCTAGGCATCCAGCAAACGCCAGACCAACCCCTTACCCTCGCGCAAGTACGAACCCCGTCTGCCTACAACACTTATCTCAACATGGGTCTGCCGCCTACCCCGATCGCCAGTCCAGGCTTAGCCAGCCTTCAGGCAGTACTGAATCCAGAAAGCACTGCGTTTCTCTACTTCGTTGCACGGTACGATGGGACTCATGTCTTCAGCCGTACGTTGGCAGAACACCAAGCGGCACAAGTGGAAATTCAGGACAGACGCAAAGCGACCAAGCAAAGCTCAGGGGGATAACCAAACGGAGCAAAATTTGCCGGGTCATGTACCTAGGCACGATCGCGCATCGACTTAAACCATGCCTCTCTGTACCGACCGCAACCTGTTTCATAGCAGTTGCTACCATTTGTAATCTTTACCCTTTCTGCTTATGTCTTGGGGCGAACTTCTCCAACCTGACCTGATCTTGCACGGTCCAATCTTAAAGCTGACCCCTGCTTTGCTGCAACAGCATCAGCTCAAAGGGTTGGTGCTTGATGTCGATGAAACGCTTGTGCCAATTCGGATGGCTGAGGTTTCGGCAGAGCTACTGCCCTGGGTGAATGAAATCCGACAGATAGCAACTCTCTGGTTAGTGAGCAACAACATCAGCGAAGGTCGCATCCAGCGTATTGCTAAGACGTTGGATTTACCTTACATCGCTGGTGCTGGCAAACCGTCTCGCCGGAAGTTGAAACGTGCCGTTGATGCGATGGAGCTGCCCGTAGAGCAGGTGGCAATGGTCGGCGATCGACTCTTTACGGACGTTTTAGCAGGGAATCGTCTGGGCATGTTTACCATTCTGGTTGACGCTATGGTGAACCCCAACGAAGCTGTGAGGCGATCGCCCATCCATTCGTTTGAAGTCTGGCTTTCTCAAGCACTAGGCGCATCGCTTGTGCCCGATAAGCGGTGACTTGAGCGTGATCGCTAAAAGCGGTTCATTCAATGCTTTTCCGTTTATTTTGCAGCGCCGAGATCATCCCAAAAAAAGCTTAAGCCGTACGGGAATCAACGGAAACGGGTACTAAATTGATCATTATAGTACTGGAGTCGGCTTACATAAAGACTCTAACGACAAATACTTGAGTGAAGCGTCAGACCTTATTTATAGAGGTTGTGGCGCTTTGCCGTTTTTAACGTAATTGTTAAGAGTAAGCCCTTTAGAGTCATCTTCCGAGAGCGATCCCCGCTAAAACGAAGTTTAAAACCTGCAAACATTACACATTAGCGATGTCCCAAACTCTGGTCGTCAAAATCGGCACCTCTAGCTTGACCCAGCCAGAAACGGGACTGTTAGCACTCTCCACGATCGCCAGTTTGGTTGAAGTGTTAAGTAGCCTTCGTCGGCAAGGGCACCAGGTTGTGTTGGTCTCCTCAGGTGCCGTTGGGGTTGGCTGTGCCCGACTAGGGTTGACCGAACGACCCCGCACGATCGCCCTCAAGCAAGCCGTTGCAGCCGTCGGGCAGGGACGCTTGATCCGCACCTATGACGATTTTTTTACCTCCTTGCAACAGCCGATCGCCCAGGTTTTGCTCACCCGGAGCGATTTGGTACAGCGCAACAGCTACCTCAACGTTGAGCGCACGTTTCAGCAGTTGCTTCAGCTTGGGGTGATTCCCATCGTTAACGAAAACGACACTGTAGCCGTCGATGAACTGAAGTTTGGTGACAACGATACCCTGTCAGCGTTAGTTGCCAATCTGGTACGGGCGGACTGGCTGTTTCTACTCACGGATGTCGATCGCCTCTATTCCGCAGACCCACGCCGCGATCCCAATGCCCAGCCGATCGTGCGTATCAGCCGTATGGATCAACTCAAGGAACTGCAAGTTAACCTGGAGCAGCATGGTTCTCGCTGGGGCACGGGCGGTATGGTGACCAAAATTGCCGCTGCCCAAATTGCGACCGGTGCCGGAGTGAGAACAGTGATTACCGAAGGACGCTTTCCCAAAAATCTGGAAAAAATCCTGCAAGGTGAAGCGATCGGCACGCAGTTTGAACCCCAGCCACGACCCGCTAGCGCCCGTAAACGCTGGATCGCTCACGGCTTAGTTCCTTCGGGCAAGCTTTACCTGGATGATGGCGCTGTGACGGCAATTCTTCGCGCTGGACGATCGCTCCTCGCCGCTGGCATTGTGCAGATAGAGGGTGAATTTCAAAGCCAGGAAGCCGTGCTGCTCTGCGATCGTGCGGGTCAAGAAGTGGCTAGAGGCATTGTCAACTACCGCAGCAGTGAGCTTCAGCAGATCAAAGGACACCAATCCGACGCGATCGCCGCCATCCTTGGCTATCCGGGCGCTGAAACTGTGGTACATCGAGACAATTTAGTACTGAGCGCATAGGGTGATGGAGTAGTTAGGAGATTTTTAGGAAACAAAATACCCACTGTCTATGCCCTACGGGCAGACTACGCCAACGGCTTCGCTCAGCCAGCTTGCACCCTGAGCGGAGTCGAAGGGTAAAATCTTTTCTGGAAATCGCCTTAGTAGTGAACGCCACAACTGGTAGCTCATAGCCTGTTCGCCTGACACAGTTGCTTTAAAAGCTTGAATGGTCTGACCTCAGACTGGCGATTGCAATCGCGCCTAGATGAACACAGTCAGCCTCCGCCGACTAAAAGCCACAAGCGCTTGAGAACCCGCAAAGGCAGGTTTTGTTTCTGTAGCTGCGGTTTTAACCCCCAATGGGTTCGGTAGTCGGGCTGATGCTGATGTTTAACCGCGGATCAACTCAAAATTTCATCCTTCATCCTTCATCCCTCATCCTTCATCCCTCATCCTTCATCCTTTCTTCTAACTCCTTCCCCTCTCACCGACCATCATCCGAGCCGATGGGCGTGCTAGAGACTTCCGATGTGGTGGGTAGTCTGTCGGAGCCGATACAGCGGTGAGAAACTCCAGGTTAAACCGATAGCCCACATTGCGGACGGTTTGAATGAGGCTCGGTTGCCGGGGATCGGTCTCGATTTTTTTGCGGAGCGACAAAATATGGGTGTCAACCGTACGGGGATTGTCGATCGCGTCGGGCCATGCGCGTCTCAGCAGCTCCAAGCGGCTAAGCGGTATCCCACCTGCCTGTGCTAGCACGTAGAGCAAGCTAAACTCTTGAGGCGTTAAATCGACCAGATCGCCCTTAAACCGAACGCGACGATGGACGAGATCAATCTTGAGATCGCCGTAATCTAATGACGCGGGTGGAGCGGGTGCTTTGCTGCGTCGAGTCAGCGCCTCCACTCTGGCGAGAAATTCTTGCATCCCGAAGGGCTTGGTGAGGTAATCATCGGCTCCCGCCCGTAGCCCCTCCACAATGTCGGTTTCAGTGCTGCGGGCAGATAGCATCAAGATGAGTGATTGCTGCTGTTGCTGAAGCCAGCGGCAAAACTCAATGCCATTGCCATCAGGTAGCTCGGAGTCTAGAATCACCAGCGTGGGCTGGCGATGCTGAAACACATCCCTCGCTTGATGAAGGTCAGCCGTTTGATGAACCAGGTAGCCTGCCTGTTGCAGATGCCAGCCTAGCAGCGATCGCAGATGCGGATTTGCCTCGACAATTTGAATACAAAAAGCTCCCACGGAGGCTGCATTCCTCAACGATTGTGACTATAAACCTATCAGAGCCTTTCATCTAGGTTTGTAATCGGCGCTACTCCTGTCAATTCAGCCTTTTAAGGAAGCGACTCCTTCTGACCTGATTCACCTGCATCCTTCGGACACGGGGTCGGCAGGAAGGTTTTGCACATCACAGTCCTGGGAAAGAGCAAGAACTGAATCGATTAAAGTTAAAATGATGACGGATAGCAGTTTCGTTTGGAACGAGCGGTTTCAATCGCTGAGCTAGCATTAGCATTCGGTTGCACCAGGTTCAGACACCGTTAGCTTCTCCCAGGTCTTAACTGTTAACTTAGTCACCCTAACGCCAAATATGTTGCAAGACACTCTCACCATCCGCTATTACCAAAGGCTCAGCGACGCTGTTGTTGAACTCTGGAATCGAGGTTATCGCTTTGACGACTTGCGCCTCTATGTGGATGGCTATCTGGCTTCCCTCAGACACTCCAACAGTCTGGAACCGTATCTCATTCACCGTCTGGAAGAAGAAATTGTCCGGTATCTCTACGATCCCTCTAACTTTGAGAAGACTGAAACCGAGCTGGATTATCGTTAACGTTTGCGCGATCGTGCCACCTATCCACACAGCGTCGCACTGTATTGTGTCGAATTTGGAGACTGGTTGTCTCAACCGCATTTAGGTCTCAAAGCGATCGGTAAGTTGCACCAACCCAGAATCATAGGACTGCTGCTTGGCTAGCTTGAGGGAGGTTGTAAGTGCTGCTTTGCCAAACGAGAGTACCTGCTCATAGGTTTTTTGCCCCATTAAAACGGTATCAACATTTGCCAAGAACTCGGTGTAGCCGTAGTCCTGGTCGGTGAACAGCCAATCGACTGCACCCGAAGCACGAGCAACATAGCCATCTAGACTGGCAGCAATAAAGAGCATGATTCGACGGCACCGTGCGGTTACTGAGTTCGCTCATGTAGGGTAACACGGGTGCTGTACAGCCAAGGGCGATCGCTGATTTCACAAAAGACGACGCACCGCCTTGCAAAGCGCATCCATCAACCAGCGATCGCGCTCATAGTCAAACGGAACCGACTGTCGATACGCTGGCTCATACGATTGAGGCAACGAGGTGCGGTACGGCTCAAGCTCCGTCAAAGATCTGGGAAAGACATGGGCGTGGAGTGCTGGCTCCAGATTACCCAAAATTTGGTCGTTGATGCGGTAGGCAGTTGTAACCTCCAGCAACGCATCTCCCAAGACGGTCATATCGTGCAAAAACTGCGCTCGCGTCGTCGCCTCCAGCGCATTCAAATCTGGCATCACCGGATCTGGCAGCAGCAGCGCATAGCCGCGCAAAAACTGTACATCACCTAAAACTAGCCAGCCCGATGGCACGCGACCAATCACCATTGGGTTAGTGCTTGCGCGTGCCGCCTCAACGCGACGATGAATCAGTGTAGACATGGTTCAATTCCACTACTGCGACTTCATTAAGCAATGGCTGGATCAAGCGGCGATCGTGGCAGCCCTTTAAGATCATTCAACCTTTGTGAAGCACTTTGCTACACTCAAATTCAGCACGCTTCCTCCCTACTCCCTACTCCCTACTCCCCACTCCCCTCTTTTATGCCTACGACTCGACGCATTGTAGATCTCCTCCGTCACGGACAGCCCGACGAAACCGTGACCATTCAAGGCTGGGTGCGTACCAAGCGAGAGCAGAAAGAATTTAGCTTTGTGGAAGTTAACGATGGCTCCTCGTTAGCGGGGTTGCAGGTCGTCATCAATCAAGATGTACCAGAGTACGCGGAGACGATGAAGCGGGTGAGTACTGGCGCATCGGTGGAGATTGCTGGCGTATTGGTGGAGTCGCCTGCTAAGGGACAGCGTGTGGAATTGAAGGCGGCATCGATCGCCGTTTACGGAGAAGCCGATCCAGAGACCTATCCCTTGCAGAAAAAGCGACATTCGTTTGAGTTTTTGCGGGACATTGGGCATTTGCGATCGCGCACCAACACGCTCAGCGCCGTTTTCCGCGTCCGTAACGCCGCTTCAACCGCCATTCACCAGTTCTTTCAGGAACGTGGGTTTCTCTGGGTGCATACCCCGATCATCAGCGCCAGTGATTGTGAAGGTGCAGGGGAAATGTTCACTGTGACGGGCTTCGATTTGAAAAAAGTGCCGTTAACTGCCGAGCAAAGCGTTGATTTCAGCCAAGATTTTTTTGGCAAACATGCTTATCTCACCGTCAGCGGACAGCTAGAAGCCGAAATCATGGCGATGGCGTTCAGCAACGTTTACACGTTTGGTCCGACCTTCCGCGCGGAAAATTCCAACACCTCGCGTCACCTGGCAGAGTTCTGGATGGTCGAGCCAGAGATGGCGTTTTGCGATTTAGACGGCGACATGGATCTGGCAGAAGCCTTCCTCAAGTACATCTTTAAGTACGTGCTGGAAACCTGCCCGGAGGATATGGAGTTTTTCAACCAGCGGATCGATCATTCCGTGCTGGCAACGGCTGATAACATCATCAACAACGAGTTTGCCCGCGTCACCTATACCGAGGCGATCGCGCTTCTCGAAAAAGCCAGCAAAACGTTTGAATACCCCGTCGAGTGGGGCTTGGATCTCCAGTCGGAACACGAGCGCTATCTGGCAGAAGAGCATTTCAAGAAACCGACGATCGTCACCGATTATCCCGCCAAAATCAAAGCCTTCTACATGCGGCTGAACGACGACGAAAACACCGTCCGCGCAATGGACATTCTCGCACCCAAAATCGGCGAAATCATCGGTGGCTCCCAGCGCGAAGAACGATTGGACGTACTGGAACGCCGCATTCAAGAGCAGGGACTCGATCTCGCAGAATATTGGTGGTACCTGGATCTGCGTCGTTATGGCACTGTGCCCCACGCAGGCTTCGGTCTAGGCTTCGAGCGTCTCGTGCAATTCCTCACAGGCATGAGCAACATCCGTGACGTGATTCCCTTCCCTCGCGCTCCGCTGGATGTGGAGTTTTAGATCAAAACGAGCCGTCTTCTGTTCGCTAAGCTGGAATGATGAGAGGAAACCACCATGACGACAGAACTGGAAGCCAGTCGCAAGCATCTCTACGAGACAGACTTTTTGCAGTGGATTGAAACCACAGCCGAAACGTTGAAGACTCAGGACTACGCCAACGTTGACTGGGAAAATCTGATTGATGAAATTGAATCGATGGGACGCAGTGAACGCAGAAGTTTGACGAGTAATCTAGTGGTTGTGCTTCTGCATCTGCTCAAATGGCAGTATCAACCCGATCGCCGAACGACTAGCTGGAAAAGCAGCCTCATTGAGCATCGTCGCCGCATTCGTGATGATTTGAAGGATTCTCCCAGCCTGAAGCCCTATTTAGAAGACGTATTTGATGAATGCTATAAGGATGCGTTTGAACAGGCGATCGCCGAAACCGATCTTCCCGCCGAGACCTTCCCGAGATCGTGCCCTTACACATCGGCAGAAGCACTAGACTCCAACTATCTGCCAGATTGAATTGCCTGCTAGTTTATGTGAATATCGAACACCTCTCATTGGACGCTTCTGAGATGCTGGAACTCCATACAAGCTATGTGTTGAATGAACAACAACAGCCGATTGCCGTACAGATCCCCCTTGCAGAATTTGAGCGGCTTGAGGAAATCCTTGAGAATTATGGTTTGGTGAAGCACATGGAAGAGTCAGAAGACAGGGAAAAACTCTCTAAGGCTGAAGCGCTGGAGTATTACCAGTCCATTAAGGGTAATCATGTGGACGGTTAACTACACAAAGCGCTTTCTTAAGGAACTTGCGGCTCTTCCAACCGCGATTCAAACTCGTGTAGAGCCAATCGCTTTTCAAGCTCTGGAAGCAGAGAATCATTTTGCTTTGGGTGATCTCGAAAAAATGAAGGGCTATGAAGTGAGAGCAGACATCTCAATAAACTTCATCGTATGTTCCTACATTAAGCAGAATGATGACTTCACTCTCGGTTTTTTGATCTTTCTCAATGGAAAAGACAACTCTACAGTCGTAGCCACAGGAACAAGCCTGTAAGCCATGCAATTGACCTTCTAGTTTATGCGTGCCTAAACTTGGCGCAAACACGTCTAGCTGCATTTGCGATAGCGTCGTTTCGATCCGCTTTTGGAGCTTTTGATCTCGTTGCACAAACTTGCGGAAGGCGCGCTTAAACTTAGGAGTCAGGACAAGCGCTCTCATTCCTCTTCTGGTTCTTCAAGCGACTGCTGTAATGCTGCAACAATCACTTCTACAGGTTGCGGCTGTAATTTGCCCGCATGGAAAGCTGCGATCGACTCCTGTGCATCTCTTGCGATCGCTTCACGGCGACGTTCAATGTGTCGCTTACGCACAATTTCTACCAGCATTTCTTGCTGCTCTATGGGAAGCTGCATCACGGCATCAAGTGCATAGTCGAGCGTTGTCATATCTAAACTGATTTTCAATGAGCGACTTTGACTTCAGTATACGCGGCAAAGTTAGAGCGATTCTGCGCTATGAGTCTGCCTAAAGCGCTTGAGCTTTTATCCTCGGTTCTCTATCAGGCGTTCATGCGATCGTCTGCACCATCTCCGATCAGCACTCATCAATAGTTCTTTGCCTGTTGATCAACAAAGCACCAAAGCCATTGTTCTCCCAGTGCGGCTGAACTAATCACGTCTTGCCGCACGACTGGCAGATCCGAAGATGCCCCCAGTGGCTATTTGTTTTGACGCACTCTTCGTAGCGAAAGACGGGATAGTTGGCTTTGGGAATTAGGGTGTTCGCCGTCAGCGCTTCTAAATGTTCGCAAGCATGAGGGTGCAAGGGGTCAGTGGTTGGGGCAAACGTAGTTATGCACTCAAAAACTCTAGCGCGATCGCCTGGGCTTGTGGCATTTGCCCATAGGTAAAAGTATAGGGAACGTCTGCTGGCAGCGTGGGCAAAAACTGATCCAGAACGTAGGGACTGCCGTAGAGAATGAGTGCCAGCAGTTGGTCAGTTTCCACCAAAAAGTGAAACCAATCGATCGCGGTTTGAGTTAGTCCTGCACTACCGCGAAAAGGATTGCCGCGAATGAAAAGCTGTAGCAAGGTCGGTTGCCAGTTCGTATCAGACTCTAGCGCGATCGGGGGCGTGTGGCAATCGACCAGTTGAAGCTGATAACCGAGCGTTTGGGGCAGGGCGATCGCGGGAGACTGCCGACCCAACCCTTCGCACGCCAGCACATCATCGACAATCACCAGATTGCGGCGTTGTATCGACCAGCGCTCTTGAGTCAGTCGCGATCCTTCAGGACAGTGGATCTGCATCGAATCGCGCAGCAGGCTGTCCACGAGTGCTTGTGCCTGCGGTTGTGCCAATTGAGTCGTCAGGGTTTGTGCCTCAACGCCGATCGAGGGTGCTTTCTCCCAGTCGTGAGACGTGCCGCCCTCCTCTACGACTGCACAAACTTTGTACTTGGCTCGCCAGATGCGCTCGACTGAAGCCTGAATGCGATCGGCAGCAAGCCGTCCCGTTTCGACTGCCTCACAGACTGCTTGAATCGCGCCTTCTGGATCGAGCGGCATCAGCAGCATGTCTGCTCCCGCTTCGACGGCTAAAACTGCCGCTTCGTTTGCCCCATAGCGGTTGGCAATGGCTCCCATCACCAGCGCATCCGTAACGATTAAGCCATCAAAGCCTAATGCCTGCCGCAACTCCTGCGTCAGAATGCGAGGTGATAAGGTGGCTGGAAACTCTGGATCAAGCGCCGGAATTTGCAGATGAGCGCTCATGACAGCATCGACACCAGCCGCGATCGCCGCCTTAAACGGAGGCATTTCGACCTGAGCCAACCGTTCGAGCGAATGGGGTAAAACAGGCAACTCCAGATGAGAATCAACGGCTGTATCGCCATGACCCGGAAAATGCTTCGCAGCAGTCAAAACAGGATGCCGTTGTGCGCCCCGCAAAAATGCCACTGTAAGTTGGCTGACCAGCGCAGGAGTGGCACCAAATGCCCGCACGTTGATCACGGGATTCGCAGGATTGTTGTTCACGTCCACGATCGGAGCCAGTACCCAATTCAGCCCGATCGCGCGGGCTTCCTGTGCAGTCACGTTGCCCAACTGTTCGGCGTAGTGCTCGGCGCGATCGGGAAAGCTTTGTGCAACGGCAGCTAATGCCATCGGTGGTGGAAACCACGTTGCGCCTGCAAAACGCTGTCCCACACCTTCCTCGACATCGGCTGCCACCAGTAAGGAAATCGTTGCCCAATTCTGTAGCTGTTGTGTGCGTAGCGCCACATCTCCTGCACTGCCGCCCAGCAAAATGACTCCACCAACTCCTAAATTCTGAATGTAGTACTGTAACTTTGCGGCGGTTGGCTCCCACGCGGGATACTGAATCTGATGGTCAAAGAGGTAGCCTGAAGCTCTCACCACAACCATCTGAGCAACCTGTTCCGCTAGCGAAAGTGTTTCGATATCAGGAAGGAGAGAGGTCATGGAGAGAGCAATAAGGAATGAAGGGACAAATTGACCATTTGTAGGGACGTTACATGTAGCGTCCCTACAAACTAAAGAACGCTACTCTTCTTCTGCCCCAACTTCATCAGCCTCATCAGGCTGCGCTAACTGCCTCTCTTCACTAAGACGGTTGAGTAGCGAGAGTACTTTGTCGCCACGCTCTAGAGAACTATCTTCTAGAAAAATGACTTCCGGTGTACGACGCAGACGAATGCGCTGTCCTAGTTCGCTGCGAACGAAACCCGTCGCCGACTTCAGCCCTGCCATTGTTTCGGCTTTGGCTTCGCTCGTGCCGTAAATGCTGACGAAAATTTTGGCATGTTGCAAGTCGCCAGCCACCTGAACATCTGTGACGCTCACGATGCCTGAGCCAACTCGATCATCCTTGATGCCAGAAAGCAACATCTGGCTGACCTCGCGTTTAATCAACTCGGCAACGCGTTCAACCCGACGACTCGTAGCCATAACAAACCTACCTTTTAATGTGTGCGCTACTTGATTGGCTATGACTGCTTAAAATGGCGATCGTTCAGCCGTTCACCATAGCAGCTATGCGAATCAAGCCATCCCAACTCCCAGCATGGCGCGAAGCGTAAAGCCAATGAAGGCAAAGCCTGCCACAAAAAGACTCACCAACGCGATCGCGGTGACGGGATTCTTAAAGAGCGGTGCGAGTGGTTTGAGCGCATTCAGCAGCACGCCCAAAATTACACCCGTAACGAAAATAGGATATTTAGAGACTGTATTCCAGAAGTTTTGCATGAGCTTGAGTGAGAGTGGCGCACCGTGGCATAAGTTCAGACTAAGCGTACCTCATTCTATTTTACTGGACTTTAGGCAAAGGGTTCTGAAAGGTAGGCAATCAAGCTGTGTTTGGCTTCCGGCTAGAGTGTTGGCTTGAAGGAGACACCGAAAGAAACCAAAGACGGCTGAACGCTAACGGTTGATCGCTACCAACGTCCACGATCGAAAACTTGCTTCCACAATGAAATTCGCCTCTATGATGGGTTCATGCAAACTCGACTCCCGCCACGACTGCATCCCCGTCCGTTTTTGAAGTGGGCTGGCGGCAAAGGTCAACTGATTCAACAATACATTCCCCACTTTCCCAAACAGTTTTCGACGTACTACGAGCCGTTTTTGGGAGGTGGCGCGGTTTTTTTTCATCTATTGCCGTCTCGATCGCGGCTGATGGATATTAATCCTGAATTGGTGAATGTGTATTGTTGCGTGAGAGATCACGTTGAGGCGTTAATTGATTGCTTAAAGTATCACCGCGATCGACATGGTGCGGACTATTACTATCAGGTTCGAGCCGATATAAATGGCTCATCCATTGAACGAGCGGCTCGCTTGATCTACCTGAATAAAACGTGTTTTAACGGTCTTTATCGCGAAAATTCTAAGGGATTATTCAACGTGCCGATGGGGCGCTACAAAAACCCAACAATTTGCGACGTGGAGCTACTCCGTGCAACGTCAGCCGCTTTGCGATCGACCCGCATTGAGCTAAGTTCCTTTGAAGCCGTGCTGCAAGATGCTAACAGCAGTCAGGATTTTGTCTATCTCGATCCGCCGTATCATCCCATCAGCGCGACCAGTAAGTTCACGTCTTACAACCGCTACGCCTTTACTGAAAGTGATCAGATTCAACTGCGAGATACTTTTGTGACGCTGGCAGAGCGTGGCGTGAACGTGATGCTTTCTAACTCCGATTGTCCGTTTGTTCGCGACCTCTATCAAGACTTTACAATTTATACGATCGTTGCCTCCAGAGCCATTAACTCTAACGCTGAGAAACGAGGGAAAATCACAGAAGTATTGGTAACGTCCTACTAATTGAGTTATGACCGATCCACAACCATATCTCAGCCCTGATGAAAGGCGCGAATGGCAGCGACGGTTTGCCGAGGCAAACAAAAACAACATTCTCTGCCACTGCCGAACGTGCGATCGTGAGTGGGTCGCCTCGACCAACGAAACCTGTGCTTGCGGTAGCACCCACGTAGAACATATTGCCTGCTGGCAGTTTCCCGACGACTAGGGACGTTACATGTAACGTCCCTACCAAATGTAACGACTACTCGTCAGCGATCGCCCAATTGACCAGCGTTCTCACACCATAACCCGTTGCGCCAGGGCTGTTGTAGCCGTTTTCTTTTTCTGTCCAAACAGGTCCAGCAACATCCAGGTGTGCCCAGGGCGTTTCTTTCACAAACTGCTTAAGGAAAAGCGCCGCTGTGATAGAACCACCGGGGCGTGGT
>Ga0163148_10002047_pt1 | contig 25054 bp, 43 predicted proteins | sample OliLakLV19MP7P2_FD_148606 | JGI IMG/M metagenome (GOLD analysis project Ga0163148, IMG submission 148606) | Freshwater microbial mat bacterial communities from Lake Vanda, McMurdo Dry Valleys, Antarctica- Oligotrophic Lake LV.19.MP7.P2 | ecosystem: Environmental > Aquatic > Freshwater > Lake >... | reverse complement strand
CCACCTCCGCCTCCAACCACACCCCCGTTTAAAATACTAGAACCCCCACTTCCTGCCCCAGCTGAGTTATCAAACTTTACAGTTGAACCTGATGATGAAATATCAAGCATTGTTGCTAAATGCCAGTTAGCGATAAGCTTTACATTAGATGGTGTAGCTGTACCTGCAACTCCACCTCCACCTCCACTTGCTCCTCCGCCAGCAGCACCATTAGCTCCGATTGAGTTTGATGTGTTTGTTCCAGCAGTCCCCGCCCCAGGCCCACTTCCTCCCACCTGACCTGCTACTGAACCCTTTAAGTAACCGTCTGCAAGTGCAGCACCCGCTGTACCACCCACTCCAGTTGCTGAGTTACTCCCATTCCCACCCGCGTTCCCATTCCGTCTTATTATCGCAGTACCATTTAGAGTCATGGTGCCTGTTCCGAAGATACGGAACCCTGCTGGGTTAAGTGTTGTCCCCGTAGACATTGTCATGTTAGTGAAATACACATCACGAGTCATAGTGTAATCATTTCCTGACCGTGTCATTCCTGATGGAGTAGCTGCACCATCTAGTGTTGCAATCCCATCACTACCATCTCCGAACGAGAAGATACCCGAGTTGGTTATTTGGTACTGAATAGTCGTTCCTCCGATTTGGACATTCGTAAAAACTGCGGCACCGGCATTAGATATACGAGCTGGCGCTGATGCGTAACCAGCTATATTTGCTCCAGTCCAAAAATTACCGGAAGAGTCAATGTGTGCAGATGTAGCATCGTCACCACCTATATCTATAGAACTAACAGTTATATTACCCACCACCGTCAATATTCCAGTTGAAGCATCCCAGTGAAGATACTGCCCCGACGGGTTTCCTACCCGAAAGTCATAGCCGACAACAGAAGCATTGTCGGAACCGATAAATATACCTGTCCCTACAAGTGGCTCTGTTGCATCGCCAATAAGAATACGCTGGGCCACACCTTGAATAAACACCTTCCCTTGTGAAAGTTGCTGAGCGTCTACCTGCATACCACCGATAGTTTGACCTAGACCAAATTCAGGGTCGGTTGAAACGACCTTAGTTTTAGCTGGGACATATTCATACTGTGGCGTGAGGTTGAGTTCATCCATGGTCTACATTTCCTTTAGGTGTCCGATGATTTCTATCTGCTTAATCGCACAGTCATTTGTAGTGCTTCCGCCTGCCCATGAGACAAAGACACGTATGTCCTCTACCCCTTGTGGGGGGTTGGCAAATTGTTTGAGTGTGTGTCGTCTTTTATTTGCTGTGGTTATAGTCTGTGCTGTACCACCGGTTACCTGAGCTTGATTGTATTCCAATTGAAGTGCACACGAAGCATTTGCCCCAAGGTTCTTTGTCTTCACGATAACGTAGTCAATATGCCCCACCATTCGCCCTTGCGCGATAGGCATAACGAGTGATCGCCAATCGCAGGTAACGTCAAAGCCTGAGAGTCTCGCAAGCTTGAAAGAAGTGCTTTGTGTACTGGCCACGATGGGTGTGCCAAATGGAGCGGCTACCGCACCAACTGTAGAGAAGCCACCATCTGCGTACTGCGAAATACTATATGGAAAGTCTGGGGTAGCACTACCTGCGACAGAGAGTGACGCTCCGTTTACGAAAAGAATAAAGTTTTTGAAAAGAGTTTTTTGTGCAAAAGTTGGTAAGCTCGAAAAATAGACAAGCGGCTTTATACTCCTGCCTGAAATATAACCGATGGCACAGCTACCTGAAACATCCTGGTAGGCTACAAAGATAGTTCCATTAATAGGCATAAGGAACCCTATCTTCTGCACACCGACCGCCACTTCATCCGATAGTTGCGAAGTTAATGCGGCACCGTCCCAAAGATATATCTGAGACTTTGTTCTATTAGCTCCCGTGGCGTTTGTACTGTTTACGGCCACCCACCACTGGTTTGCGTTGAAGCAAACGTCAGCTACTTCTGTGGCTACACCGAAGTCGAGCTTGGTTGGTGCGAGCGTGTTACTACTAGAAACATACGTGCCGAGATACCTGCCGTTACCGAAGACAAGTATGTCTTCTTTTTTAGCGACAGGGTGAGGGGCAGACTGAAGAGCAGCCATACCTGTTGGAACAGTTGAACCCCAGTCATCATCGAATGTCGTAACTTGGTCGTACTTACCGATGTCTGCTCCTGACGCTTTATTGAAAAAATAATAGACACTACCTTGAAATTCTATAACGGAAGAACCTGATGTCGCTCCTGTGATAGTACGTGGAAAAACTCCACCAGAGTTTGTCACCGTGGTAGCACTTATCTTATGCAACTTGGTTGCAGCGATACAGTAAGCCACATCTGTGGCTGTCGGAATATCCATGATGTAATTGACCAATTCTGTAATCGCTCCTGCTTCTGTGCCGTTAGTAAGAGTAGAAAGCCCTGGTCCTTGAGTTAAGATACCAGGTGTGGTGACATCCACATTAGTGGCAGACGAGTACGCACCAGAACCTCCTTTCTCTGTTAAAGAATCGAGGTGAGCAGTTGGTGAGGCAGACTGCTCGAAATCTTTAAGAACCATACGGAAGTTTTGTTGCATTGTTTTTATAGTAAGCCTATTTCTCCATAATCATTTTTTTGCACTCCTAAGTTGGGCTGTTCGTCGTCATCTCGTGTTTCGTAGTGGAGGATCATATCTGTCTCTTCTTCTTTCATCATCTCCTTTAACCCATCTACTCTACTTGCAATATTTACACGGCAATAATCAATAGCTGCACCTATAGATACAATTCTGTGGAACAGCACAGGAAAACCTGGGACAGTTGTAGTGGCGTTGAAAGCAAGTTCAGTAGCACCTGTTTGGTATTGTAGCTCCACAGAATCAGCAGAGGTGTAGTTTGGTGTAGGAAACAAGTAAATGAAGTTACCGATTTTATCGTAATGCGTAGGTGTACCTGTCGCAAGTAATTCGTTATCCGTCATCTTATTTCTCTCCTTGTGTTTAATAGTTATCCAATTACCAGCAGAGTCCTTCACCCGCACAGGAGAGCCTATGCGAAGCCAAGTTATAAGGATGGCGTATTTGTTAGTTCCACTGACAAGGTCAATAGACCTATCAATTAGTTCAGTAGCATTATTAAAATCATTGTGTTGCCAGTTTTTTGCCTTGATTATTTTTCTCGTTGCTTTCTGTATAGTAAAGTTAGCACTTCTGATAAAGTCTTTCAGAGGAAAACTTGTCGTATCGGCAACATCTAATCCACAGAGAAAAAGACAATCTGAATATAAATCTAAATCATTTGCTTCACCTGAAATTATTACCATAGTTTTTTATTAAATGTTAGCTTCAGAAACAGTGATTGTGGCTGTACCAGTACAACTCACTGTCCCTTGATATACTCCGTTCTCCATAGAGAACACAGGTGATGAAGACGAAAGATAGAAACTATAATTTGATGCGGTCGCAGCGCGTCCATCTATCATCAAACAATATGCTGTTCCAGAAACAGCAGACATCCTAAAGTAATCTCTCGTTCTTGAAGTCGATGTTGCTAGAGCTGTAGTTGCCGCTGTAAACGAGATAGTCGATGAAGACGCTGTAGCATACTTGGCTGTTTGCCCAGTAGCTAACCCCCCAAAGTTACGACTACCACCTGTAGAAACCATGTACACCAAGGTACCGATTGTCAAAACAAATGCTAATGTGAGTAATGCTTTATTCATTTTTTTAAGTTAATTTTTAATTATTCAGTCCTAATCTTCAGCTCCTCACAAGGAAGAGCCAAAGTTAGGGTTGAATTAAAATCCTGTCCCGTATCTCTCCAACAGGTAAGTCGTTGTAGAACCAAAGCCATCTGTAGCTGCTGGTACTACTGAACCTCCTGTAGCGTTATACAACTGAACTTCAATAAATCCTGAAGTTGTAGAAGCCTGTGATGATTTCACTATGTATTGTGAAGCCAATGTTGTAGAACCTAACAGGTTCACCATTACAACATCCCCTGAACGAGCACTTTCTACAGCACAACTCACTGAACGTGTAGTTGAAGCTGTAATTGAAAAGTTCGCTAGAAGAGTACAGGTTCCTTTCTCCTTAAAGGTATATTTAGAACCTCTTGTCCCAATTTGGATACCCTGCTGAAATGTTTGCATTTCGAGCAAAGGCATACCACCGAAAGAAACTGGTGCCTGACCACTCTTTGTAAAGAGCAATCCACCGAAGACGAGTGCTAGTAACCCTAACACTCCTAGTACGATATTTTTAGTCATATAGTGTTAGTTAGTTAGAGTTATTAAGCCCAGTCTGATGTTGAAGCATCCACTTTTACACGAACCATTTCGCGTGCTCCATCTGCGAAAGTCTTCTTGCCGTAGCCGAGTAGACCTTTCACGATGTCTCCAAACTGGTCTGGGTCTCGAATAACCTCAATCTTTGGAGGAATCTGCACAATCAAATCAATACAACCTCTCACACAGAAGAGTGAGTCCTGTCGTCTTGATGTGAAGCCGTCTGCTGCTGGAGTCAGTGTTTCTGACACTGAAATGTCACCGAAACCAGTGATGGTTAGAGTGTCAGCTGCTGCTGAATCAACTGCTTTCAGTCCTCTTTTCTGCCACAAGAATCGGTTTTCTGCTGAAACATCTGTAAAGTCAGTGCCTGCTACACCTGCTACTGTTCCATTTGTTCCGTTGTTGTAGTTAATAAGATCTCGAATGAACGTTCGAGTTGTGTCTACGTTAGTTCTAATGTCAGCCCAACCACCTGAAGTAGTTCCTGCTGCAATTAGAGTAGCGTGAAGAGTGATAACAACACCCGCGATAGTGATTGTGTCACCATCTGTAGGCTGAGTTACCATACTCAAAACTGCTGTATACGGAAGTGAGTTACTGTAAAGAATGTCCCAACCAAAAAGGTTAGCAACTACTCCTCGTGAGTTAACACCATCTCCAAATACAGTCTGTCGTCCTGCTTGCTGAAGTTTCAACATTCCAAGGAAGTGACTACCAACTACTGCTGTTCGTCCTGCTTTTGGAGCATCGATAGCATCTAGCTTAGTGTCTGCTGCAATGAAAAACTGAGGAACTGTGTTTGTGTTTACTACTGCGTTTGAGCCAGAGGTTCCACCAACATTTCCGTCGTCGAGTGTCCAGATAGCATTTGTAACTTCTGCCATAACTGCCTGCTCTACCGCGTTGTTAAACGTCTTCATCATCTTGTTGGAAATATTAGTTCCAAGTTCGATAATGCTTTGTACTCTCTCTGTATCGTCGATAGTAACTCTTGATGCTATGTATGATCCGATTGACAAAGATTCTTTTGCTCCAGTGATTGCCTGCTCTGTAATATCTACTCCCGGTACGTACGTTACGTTATTAGGGTAAGAAATCGTTACGCGGTTCACTGTATCTCCTTCACCGGCTACCAAATTTCTGAGTGTGGTATTCGCAATCGCCATCGCTTTGTTATCCACAAAGAGAGAACGCTGCGCTTCTCGTGCCCAAAAATCCGGTGCCAAATCCGCTATTCCTGTTAATGACATTTTGGTTAATTATTATAACCAGGCAGTGTCCTTAATATCCCTTCTTTATCATCTCCGCCTTATATTTTTCCCACTCTGCACGACCTTCCGGTGTGTTCATGTTTGAATTAGGTGGACTCTCAAAAGAATACGATTTGGTACCACCTGGTCGGTTAGTTTTACTAATTGAAGCTTCTTCTACTTCTTGAGCCTTTGTGTAGTCCGCTATCTTAGCAACTATGTAGGGGTCACGAAGCGCTGCTTTGACCGTCACTCCAGTAATATCAGCCACTCTCTTTATCTCCTTTTTAATTTCAGGAGAGTACTCAAGGTCAGCGAGAAATTCTTCTTCAAGTGACTGCTTCACAGCCTTACCTATATCAAGGGTCTGAGGGACATAGTCCTTCTTCACCTCGGCAGGAGCGGCCTCCTTTGGCTTAGTAGCCTCAGTTCGCCATTTAATCTTTTGCCCTATCGCTTGAGACATTTTTTTAGAATGTTCAAGTTCCTTGGCAACAGCTTTAGAAATTCTATCGGCATCGTCCACCTCATCGAAGCCATACTCTGAGATAACTCTGTCGCGAACTTCATCCTCCTTACTTTCCTGAAGGGCAACCTGTTCGGCTGCTAATTCTTCAGCACTCACTATTTTTTCATTATCCATTGGATATATTTGTGTGTAGAGCCATTGGCTCTTTATTTATTAAAACGAAAACCAACCCTTGAGAGGATTGGTTAATGTTCCGAGTGAAGCAAACTTCAACATAAACTTCACTGCGGGACATTAATCAATTCCCCCAAGTTGTTGAAGTTTATAAATTATCAAAGACCTATTTTACTGTACCACCAATCTTAACCGCATAACCTTCTGCAAGTTTCATAAAATCTTTTCCATGAGCCTCCTTGCTGTATGTACGGATAAAACCACCTTTAGCATTGTATACAGATACTGAAGATACTTTTTCTTCAGCTACAGCTACAATTTCTTCTTCTGGTGTCATATTTTTTTTGTTTTTCATAATAATATAATTATACCACATTTCACTTTGCAAACATAACTATTCCACGTCAATCGCAAATTCATTTTTATCTTGCACCTCGAAATCCTGTAGAGAGAGAAGTGGTGAGAGTATCTCGACAAGTTTCTCTATCGCTCTCTGCCGAGCTTTGACCTCCACTGCCAAATCAACCGGGGACAATATATCAATACTAGCTAACTCGTTCAATCTGAAACACTCACGCTTAACATAGTCTACAAAATCTTTCATTTCTGGAACTTCCTCCATGAGTCGCTTAGCTGTTTGTGGGTTCATCTTCTGATTCGATTATATGTCCTGTTGATAAATTAATCTGACACTTAACTCCATTCTCATATCCATGCTGTGCCAGTTTCTGATTAACCCAGAGAGACTTAACGCCCTCCAGTATCTGTGAGAGAGACTCCATCTGCTTTAGGAACTTCTGTCCATCTTCGATAAGACCAGTGTTATTTTTTATCTGGGCTACCTCAAAGTGTCTTGAGTTTATTAACCGAATCATCTCCTGCAACTCCAGTGTTTCCTCTGGGGTGAAGTTACTTTTTACTACTTTTTCCTTTGCTTTTTTTGCCATGTTTTTTTGAGCTTTGCTCGTTATTTTTTAATAATTCCTTATACGCCAGAAGCAAGACATCATGACGTTTGACCCAAACAGTGAGCTTGTCCTCAGCAATTTTTCCGAACTGCTGTGCCTCAAAGACATCACGGTCTAAGTCAAAAATACGACTATCTTTTTCTGCTATTACTTTTTGAAGTTCTTTTTTTGTCATTTTCTAAAGACCTGTGTCTTTCATCTTATCCTCCTTCATCTTTTTAAGACTCTCCTTACGAATTACTTTCTGTACCTCGTCTGGGTCTGTGAGAGATTTATACATCTTCTCAAAATCTTTTATTCTGGTTTTCTTTTTCATTAATAAGCAGCCGCAGGGCGATTACCGAAAGCCGTTGTCGGTGCTTTCTTATTAAGCTGTTCGTCAGACGGAGCAGTAGGGTCAGGCTGTGGCATAGGCTGTGGTGGAGCCTTTGGTAAATTCCCCACATCAATACCTTTCTTCTTCATCGCCATTTCAATCAGCGCCGTTCTTCGCACAGGATCCATTTCAAGACCAACGAATGTACCGATAGTCTGGAGGTCTGAGTCAACAGACATATTCTCACCAATGATGTTTACTACTACATGAGGTATGAAGTCCTCTAAGACTGCTTTGATACCTGTAACCAAAAGTTGAGGTCGGGCTTTGAGCGATTCTAGTTGTTGCATTTTTATAGTAACCGCATCCTCGTTAGTGTGTGGTGGGAAGGTAACGAGGTTCTGTAGATACCATGAGTCCACTACCATCATGCACAGACGGTCTAGCATTTTAGAATCACCTGTAAGAGAGAGAATGTCCTTTAATTTTAAGTCCTTAATATGCTCAGGGATAATCCACTTCTCAAACATATTCCCATAGGGTATGCCGAGCTTCTGACGAATAAAGCCATAGAGTTTATTTGCATTCTGGTTAAGGAGCGAACCAAGTCGAAATGGTTGGTTGGGAGAGTTCTCACCAGTAACGATTTCCATAGAGTTTGATATTTCATTTCGGAGAGAGATGATCATGTTCCACTGGTTGACCAACTGCTCGAAGCCCTCCATACGGACAGGTACGTGCTGGAAAGATGAGGCACGAATAATATCCCCATTTTTCATGTCCGTTATAATGTTCTGCATGATGAGTTTGTCGGGAGTCGTGAACAGTGTCTTAGACGCAAATTCAAGTCCTTGAGCCAACTGATTTCCAATCTGGTTTCCTCTTACCTGAAGGTCAAAGAGTAGCTCATAGAGACCCTCTCTCCACCACTTACCCTTATAGCGTGACCGGTGATACTCCTCATAAATGTCAGACATCTTCTTACCCTTCAATTCCTCAGCGTAGACGATATACGTGATCTGCACACCAGAGGTTCCACCTTTCACACCTGCACCAATAACTCTCGCCAGTGTGTATTTATTCTCATCCCCCTCGGCCGGTGTTTCTCCCCGCGCGTCCTTTAAGTCCTTCACGGACACCTCACCGTTTCTTTCGTACATGTCATAGTAAGGGACAGTTGTATCTTGTCCTTGAGTGGCTATCGTTGCCTTATAGCTATTTGTCTTATTGTTATCAAGGACATCCTGTACGTTGCACCAGACGTTTATTTTCTTCCGTAGGTCACTGGAGGTCATCGCGTGACGCTCGATAATCGGAGTCTCATCCACGCACTCAGCTGTCTGGTTAATGATGTAGTAGTTGCGGGGGTCGAGTCGCTCGTAACTTTTCTTCACACGCTTCCACAGAATATTCCCCCACCCTGCTCCTTGCTCCACTGCAGAGTTTATCTCTTCCGCCTGTCCTGTCGTACGTAGGTAGTTCTCTAACGTCAGGTTAGTGATGATGCACGCCAGTTGGTCAGAGTCGCGATTAGAATACGCCTTAGGGTCCTTTGTATCAAAGTCAATGTTTTTAACCTCAGAGTTTATCGGTGGTGTAATAATATCAAACCAATATTTGTAGTTACCCTGCTTATCAAATTTACCTGTCGGATATATTCTATTCTCGAATAGAGAAATACGTCGAGTTAGTTTAGCCTGTGAATAGTTTTCATCTTCAGAGATAGCAACGGTCTGTGTCAGGTATTGCGAAATCTCCTCTTCCATCTGACCGATTAATCCCGATGCCATTTGTTGGTTGATACTCATTTTATAATTATACCATATAACCATTAAAAAGATAAACCGCTATCTGTTTGTGTCAAGTGTCTATCTTGCCGTGACGAAGCGATATACCGCTCCTGTTGCTCTGAAGGTTCACCAATACGGATGATGGAGACAATCGCGTAGGCAATCGCATCCATTGAGTTTTTAAACCCATGTTCAGGGACGTTGAGGATTTTTCCATCTTTATCCGTCCGCCAAAGGAAGTTGCGGTACTCCTTGATTATGTTCACCGAGTTCTGGGTGACGCTTACACGCTGGTCCTGCACCACCTGAATGCTGTTCGCTACTGAGTCCTTACCTTTCTCCGCCCCGAGCACCGTCACCCCATGAATAGAGAGCTCAGCAATAGACTTAGGCTCAGCGGAGTCCGCGATGACGAGTATGGTGCTGTCGTAGTTTAAGATTGTGTCCGCTATCTGTTTGTTCGATAGCTCCTTCTGAAAAGCAATCTCATCTAAAATAAACCCGCCGTTGTACCGGTAGACTGCCACGATAGCTGTTGGGTCGTTTGAATAGCCGAAGTCCACGCCGATACGCTCCAACTTAGCTTCCTGTGGGAGTTCTGGAATGATTGCCCAATCTTTGTATATCTTACCATCCACCTCACCCAACTGACCAAGGCCATATACCAACCACCACCCCTTACGGTTTTTACGTTGTTCGATGGAGTCGACAATGCTTTGTGCGAGAGCTTCGTTATCCTTGTAGGTGAGGATAATACGCTCAGCGTCAGAACGATAAATAGGGGAAGTGGGGTTGAGAAACTCAAAGGCATAAAACTCACTACTTGGGTTGTAGTCCAGAAAAACAAACTCCTTGGTACGCACCTCTAACTGGTCAAAAGCGTCGAGGGTAGTGTTGTTGGCCTCGTTGATAAACAGCCTGTCACGACGACCTCCACGGAGCTTGTCACCGTTGTCAGCTGAGAAGAACTCCAACTGGCTTTTATTCTCAAACGTGTAGATAGAGTCAGTACCATTCCAGCTCGCATCCTTCCAGTAGCCTTGCGCCTGCATTATATTTTTGAAATCGCGAATGGCCCCTCGTTTTAAGTGCGGAATTGACTCCGAAACGACGCTGGTGAGGGTTTTATCCATCGGGGCATCGTTTTGGGCGAGGGCTATGAGGTAGAGCAGAATGGAAATAGTCTTAGAAGAAGAGGTTCCACCTTGAATAATACGAATCTTCGGAGCTTTTTTCTCAGGAGTAGACTTAGATAATTTAATTATCTTTTTAGTTGCTGTTGTTTTCGAGAAGAGCATTGGGTGTTTTGATTACTTCCGAGTCATCATCATCTAAGTCCATGATAGGACGTGGCAAGATAAGCTCTACACGCTCGCTGGTGCGTTGTTTAAGCTTATTGTAGTGCTCAATGCTCTTCATCTTCGTAGGAAGGTCTCTGTGTTGATTTATGAGGTAGTTATGTTGCATGTCGACGTTCATATCGTTGAAACCTGTGTCCTCAATCAACTGGTTAATACGTTGATTGATTTGGTCCTTAGAAAGAAGCTCCTTAGCTAGTTGGGTAGCTATGAGTTTATTCTCTTCACCATAGACTTTCATATACGCCTTAGTTGGATCACCCATATATTGGCGGTCTGTGGTGTACAACTGACAGAACTGCTCCATCTCGTTGGAGATTTGAACCTTTATCTTTATAGGGACTAGCTTAGTGACTTCAATTTGGAAGCCTTTCGCGGGTATTTCTTTCATAATTGTTATTATTATACCACAAGGGTATATGTAAGAGCAATGTCATGGTTTATTGATAATGTCAAGGAGGGGGTTGGGAGTGCTTGGCGAAATTTTGGGTATATAGATTATACCCATTCGCCCCGTGTGGGTTTTTGCCTAATAGAATTGACCATACATCACCACGTGACCACACATGCGCACACACACCACGCATGCGCACACAATACCCATGGACTATGTCGCACAATATATGTTGTGCACAGGGTACATGATAAACGTATATATATAGCCATATAATACCCATTAAAGGTGTATTGATAGGTGTATAAGTTATATGCAAGGGGCTATTAAAGGGTATTGAAAGGGGTATTGCGTACGATCTCCAAGGCTATTAAAGAGGTACTATGGGTGCTACTTACATATAAAAAGAGCGTATAGAGGCATGGTTTAAAACCGTTTTGTTTAAAATTACAAAACGGATACAGAAGAGGCATCAAAAACGGGATTACTACTACAAGTACCATAAATATGAGAATTACTAAGAATTAGTAATATATCTCTATATTATATAAAATACTCTAATAAATTAAAATATAATGTATCTTCTGTATCTTTTTTCTATTAAATGGCTAACATTTTTTTATGATATAGAAAACTTGCTTTTTTTTATCATATTGACTATACTGGAAATGATATAGAATTTCTATATCAAAAAAGCCATTTTATCAATTATCATATAGAATTAAAACATGAGAATAAAAACTATAAAACTATTTACACATAAAGAATTTCAAGATCGCGAAGAATTGCGCAAACAAAAAGCAAAAGAAGCTTCAGCAAGGTACTACAAAAAACAAAAGATCACCCGCGGGGATTATATTAATTCAATGACACCTGAATCACTGGAAAAAATGACCATAGAACAGAAAAAAAGATACTTTGATATTATTATGGACAATATAGAATACGATCCACGCATTGACATATTACCACTATAGACACAACCAACATAATATATTATAACTTAAAACGGCTTAGCATAGCCGTTTTCTTGTCCACAGTTATACCCTTTCTCCTTGCATATAATTACATGCAAGTATATAATATACATATATTAGTTAATCAATAATTTTTTATGGATTCATTCACAAAAACATTGCTTGCCCTCATCATCCTTGGCCTGTTCGTAGGCGCCTTCCACAATTTTATCAACGGTTACAATATCCCTATATAAATATGAAACTATACAAATATAACGAAGCTCAATACGTAGCAATTTACAAAGGTCAGTACCTTCTCGGCCCCACACGCCTCGAAGCCCTGCATAATTTACTAATGGCCCTTAACATCAAGTAACCAGTTAGAGAGCACTATACCCCTTATAGTGCTTTCCATACTGTTTACATTGCAACGCTAGGGCAATGGACACAGTACTTTGACAACTTAATAAGTAATATATAAAAACATGATAAAACAAAATGTAAATTTTAGTATGTTCTTGGATTCTTTTTCTGATACCTATAAAAACAACTTCACCTATAAAGGCAAGCGTGCTTTATTCGATTACCTAGAGCTGTTAAGCGAAGATATGGGTGAAGACATAGACCTGGACACAGTGGGATTGTGTTGTGATTATACAGAGTATAAGAACTTTAAAGAGCTACAGGGCAATTATAGCGATATAGAGACCATCGAAGACTTAGAAAATCATACTCAAGTGATCGGCATTGAAGACTCAGAAGCCTTTATAATCCAAAACTACTAACATGAAACTCTCCACAACAACCACATCAGAACGTGGTAAAGCACAAATAAAGACGGGTAACAGTCAAATAATAATAGACGTAAACATAAACCGCATCACCATTGGACGCCTTGCCTTAAGATATGAGGAGGTAAACAATAGAAAGTATACCGTTTACTATTACCCGGTATCTGACGTTAAGGGAGGTAGAACGCTATTGCATGAGCAATCAGATATAAATGTAAACGTACACCGCCTACAATAAGCGGAAAACGAAAACATCACGACTAGCCGTGATGTTTTTTTGTATCCTAAAAAGTCCGCAACGCTTAGTTTGTAGACTTTTACCAGTACAAAACACCATGCAAACATCAACGACATCAACAATAGAACGGCAAGCCTTGCCCGTCCTCATGGACGCAAAGGGCGAGCCGATAGCGATTATCTTTTTCAACAAGTCACGAGACAGAATAATCTACACACTCACAAAAGCGGATGAGGATGCAATCATCGAGCTATTCCAAAAGCAAGCACTGGACCGCCCGAACCCAAACGAAACAACAAGTCACGGGGCAGGCGATTTGCTTTTTAACACAATGCCAACACTGGACGGGGCAGGTGATTTGCTTTTTAAAGAGTCACTGTATTTGTCAAAAATTCCTAAAGATATGGATAATATAACCATCAATGATGTTGTTTTTACAGCAAAAGAGAAAGCTGGCGCATTTAATAGCTTTCCAATAAAAAAAACACTTTCCGAAACAGTCCATGGTCTTATTTTTCTTATTAATAAATCATTTAATATGAATATACGCGTGCTGTATTTAGAAAAAGAAAATATATTATCTATTGAATCGAATAAACTAATCAGGGTTTCAGAATCTTTAACAGAAGCAAATAATGTTTGGTTAACCAACTAAATGCCACATGACCACACAACTCATCAAACAGCTTAGCCCTGTAGCAAGCCAAGCGCTCACCCTCACCATTAACAACCAAGAGGATATGACACAGGCCACATCACTGCTCTCCCAGTTGAATAAGTTCAATGATCGTATCACTGAGCTTAAAGACGAAGTGCTCAAGCCACTTCTCGAAGCCACAAAGGCGGAACGTGCCAGATGGAAGCCTTCTGAGCTTCAAAACGAGCAAGCAATCGCCCATATCCGCTCCCAGATGACCATATACAAGACTGCCCTCGTCAACACACGCAAAGCCGAAGAACTCGCTATCACAGCTCGTATAGCCCCAGGCAGAGGCAATCTCTCCCTTAATAAAGCCGTAGAGAAGATAGAATCCCTCGAAGTAGTCGAGAAAACAACATCAACAGACGACGGGTCAGTGCAATTTCGAGAAAAGAAAGCACTCAAAATTACAGACATCACTAAAATCCCTCACGAATACTTTGACCTCAACGAACAAAGACTCCTCGAAGCCCTCAAAGCAGGCACACCCACACCCGGTGCTGAAATTGAGATTGTCCTTATACCCTATAACCTACGATAATGCCTTACGTATCAAATACAATACCACTACCTCGCAATCTTGACCGTAGGGTAAAAATAACCGACGAAGACAAAGAACGGATGCGTTATTTACATAAAAGTAATATACCTATTCGTGAAATTGCTAGGCAGTTTGAAGGTGTATGCAGTAGGAGAACGATACAGCTTGTTATATTTCCTGAAAGACTGGCACAAGCTCGCAAGGATTTTATTGAGAGGAGTAAAGATGGAAGGTACAGACCCTCAAAAGAAAAATGGAATGCAATAATGCGCGAACACAGAGCTTATAAACACAAATTACATTTAGAAAATAAAATATGAAAAGAGCAATAAAAGATTTATGGTACATCTTAGCTATTTGGGCACTTATGAGGTTGAGTCCACATCTAGCTGGAGAAATATTAGAAGGATGGGGAAAGCGGTTGCAAAATTACAAGTAAGTGCTAATATATAACTATATGGGTATCAAACACAACCTCGCAAAAAAAGCCTTCTGGGCACAATACACCCCCGAACAACGCTCACTCTTAATATCTATTCGTGTAAAGAAAATGTGGAAGAAAAAGACCACACAGCAGAAAAAAGACCGAGCACTTCTCATGCTCACAGCAAAGAAAAAGTTATCCACAGCATAAAGTTTGCATGAGTATTGAGCGAAGCGTATTATATGCGAATGGATGCAAATTTTATATTCTCAAAGAACCGAACAGATGGCATTTTAAACAATGCATCCATCATCTGTTCGGCTTTTTGTGTGTAAAAAAACAACATGTTAGAACAAGCTTTACATTATTTAAAAACATACAAATGGTCAATCATCCCTATTCAAAAAGGTTCTAAAAAACCTGCAATACAATCGTGGACAAAGTACCAGACGCAATTACCTTCCGAGGATGAGGTTAGAGCGTGGTGGGGTATGTGGAAAGATGCGAACATCGCTGTTGTGTGCGGACAAGTATCGGGTATTATTATTGTGGACATAGACTCAGGACATGGGGAGGTAGATACAAAAGGATTACAGCTACCACCGACGCTAGCACAGACAACAGGCTCAGGAGGTTCACATCTTGTATACAAATGGCGTAAGGGGCTTGCCCATATGCAAGCGGGTATTCGTAAAGGCGTTGATATACGCTCGGACAATAGCTACGCGGTGATACCCCCATCCATTCACCCGAACGGTAAGGCTTATGAGTGGGTAGATGAAGACATGGAGATAGAAGATGCCCCCTCATGGCTTGAGGTTACAGAGGACAGTCCAACCGATTGGAATAAATTCTTCACTGACAAAAACGATCAAGGTATTCGTAACATGTCGGCCACACAGTTGGCTGGCAAGATTATGTATGAGATGTCTTATGCACTGTGGGAACCTCTTGGCTACCCAACATTTCAAGAGTGGAATAAAAATTACAACAAACCACTTTTAGAACCAGAGGAACTCCGCAATGTATGGGAGAGTATTAAAAGAACTCATTTAAAAAATAATGGTATACCCCAGTCGGAGGGTACAGAATCAAAAGACGATGGTATTCAAGCAATAATTGAGCTGTTTAAAAAGAATAAAACAGAGGCGACATTCCTCTTGGCTAAATACATCGTTACCAAATACACCATCATCACTATAGGTGAGCGCGAGCGCGAAATGTTTATTTACCAAGATGGTATGTATCGCCCCGGAGCCGACAATCTCGTCATCTATCCAGAGATACAAACAATCCTAAGCAGTTCTGTAACTAAGTCGGCTAAGTCTGAAACGTATCATAAAATATGCGACGCTACTGCTCACCCCCGTTCTATCTTTCAAGACACTCCAGCGCGATTTATACCTCTCAAAAATGGCGTGTACGACTTCGAGACAAAGGAGTTACTACCTCACTCTCCAGAGTATCATTTCACATATCAGTTCCCTGTCATCTACAGCCCCGAGGCTACCTGCCCGAAGACCGAGGCCTTCTTGGATCAAGTGTTAACTCCAAAGCAACGCCTTATCGTGGAAGAGTGGATGGGTTTTTACTTCTGGCGAAATTATATGTTTAAGAAGGCGATTATATTCGTTGGAGCAGGAGACACCGGCAAGACGACACTCCTCGAAGTGGTAACTCACCTTCTTGGCCGTCCGAACATCTCATCAATCTCATTACAGAAAATGACTGGCGATAAATTCAGTGCCGCACATTTATACGAGAAGCACGGCAACCTTGTCGATGAATTGAGTGCGAGGGATGTGACAGATACAGGTGCCTTCAAGATGGCGACAGGTGGTGGTTCCGTGACAGGTGAGTATAAGTTCGGCAATCAGTTCTCATTTCACAATTTCTCAAAGTTCACCTTCGCTTGTAACCGCATCCCCGACGTACAGGAGATGAATGATGAAGCGTACTTCAATCGCTGGATGGTTATCCGCTTTGAAAATCGCATTGAAACGGTTATCCCAAATTTTATCGCAACACTGACGACCGAAGAGGAGCGCTCTGGACTATTCAACCTAGCGATGAGAGGTCTCGCGAGACTCCTTGGGCAAAGTAAATTCTCATACACCAATACCGCAGAGCAGACAAAAGTGGAGATGATGCGCTCAGGTTCGTCAATTGCTATGTTTGTAGGTTCCGCCTTAGAGAAAGAGTATGGCGCGGAGATGGACAAAGAAGAGATGTACCAGCAATACATTTTATATTGCGAGGCTAACAATCTTTCAGCGCAAACCAAAGAGATGCTCGGTAAGCGTATGCAGGACTACTGTTCCTTTATAGCCGATGGCCAGAGTACAGATTTCACAGGTAAAAAGAAAGTGAGAGTTTGGCGTAACGCTATCATCAAAGGGAGTAAGGAGATAAAAAAGGCAGAGGATATAAAAGCCGAGGAAGCATTTACCAATTTCTAAAATGCCCCTCACCAAAGCACACACCACAGACAAACATAAGACCTTCAGTGATATACAGGAGCACGCCTGTATCAACTGTAAACGTATAATCACACTCACTGATAATGTAACCTACACCACACTGTCTGACGGCTCCACCATCGTCTGGCATAGGAGAGATAGTGTAGACCAAGAGGACCCATGTCGTGAAGCATACATACCGCCCCCTCCTCCTGTGTGCGGTACATGCAAGGGCCCACTGGAGAAAGTACGAGTCATTAGTAGCCACCATCACCCGTTCATTTGCATTCAATGTCGAAATGTAAAAGGTAGATCACGAGCTTTAGCTTTTAAAAACCGCCATGAAAAAAACAAACCCATTTAAAGAAAGAGACCTTACCACTCAACTGCTATTCCCGACTATTTCATGGTCGAGCATGAACGCTTTTCTGGAGTACGATAAAGACGAGTGGTATGACGGTTACGTCCTTGGTATTCGCAAACCTCCAAATTATTTAATGAAGATAGGTATTGAAGTAGGTGAGCGCATTCCCGCCGATCCATTATTCCTCCCGACACTCAATGACCGTTCAGGTATATTTGAGGACACACTTGCGGGTATGCTCGGCACGATTAAAATCACAGGACACCTCGACAACTCCTTCCGTGACTTGCCGGGGATTGATGAGTTCAAGACAAGCGTCAACAAAGACAGATGGACACAGCGTAAGGTGGATGACTGGGGACAGCTCACCTTTTACTCCTTACTGTACTACATCAATTTCAAGATACCTCCCGAGAAACTACGCCTCCGACTATGGGCTATACCTATCCTTGAGTCAGGTGACTTCTCCTACACCACAGGCGAGCCAAAGATGTTCACCACCAAGCGCAATATGCTCGACATAGCCACATTCGGCGCGTTGATAAAGAAGACGCATAAGGAGATGCTTGTATTTGTAGAAATGAAAAAGTTATCCCCAATCTAAACCCTTGCACATACCTACCCACTTGCTATAATAAACAGCGAAAGGCAAATATTCAACGATAGTCTGGTGGGTAACACCCACTGGGCTACACGTGAGAAGATTTGAACTTTCAGTGTAGAGTTCACATCGTGAATTCTACACTGAGCGTTCGAGTCGAAACATTCAAAGCACATTTAAAAGTAACTTTAAAAATAAATATGAAAAAAACACAAGAACTCGCTCCATTGAGCGAAGAACAGTTAGCGATATTAAACGGGAACTATCCAGTAAACGAAGATAGTGGACGAATGATTTTACCAAAGTTTGGTCTATTGAGTAAGGATATTATAGAAGAGACTGGCACTGGTAAGAACAAGCAGATCAAAGTAATCGAGTCAGCAGGAACTTTCTACACTGAGAAAGACATGGGTGAAACAAATGAAGAGGGTAAGAAAGTATGGACACGCACATACCTCCCTGGTGAGGTAGTAGACGGTATAATCGTCTATCACCGATACAAGCTCACAAAGTTTGATTCAGGTCTTAATAAGTTTTATTCAACACCTGTTTACGATAATGCAGAGCAGGTGCTACCGCTCTACTTAGATAAACAAGTTATCAAGCGTGGTACAGAGAAAGACTTGCAATCTCTTTACCCAAAGCTCACAGCAAAAGGAAAGCCATCATCATCACTCGACAAGAAAACAGTTCTCTATGTCATGTATGAAGGTGAGCTTCACCAGCTAGACCTATCAGTTTCAGCAGGTTATGAATTTTCTTCGTACAAGCGAAAGTGTAATCCTTCGACAGTGCTTACAATTCTAAGTAGTACAGAAGAAACTTTCGGGACAAATACCTACCGTAAAATGCAATTCAACATTGGTCGTCCTATCTCTTCAGGAGAATTTGATTTAATTGCAGAAAACCAAGCCACTGTTAAATCAACTGTAGAGAGCGATGCTAAGTTTATGCTCGCATCAGGAAATGAAGCAGTCATTTCAAACATGAGTGAAGAAGATATAAAAGACTTCTAGTCATATAGAACTCATAACGGAAACGTTGTGGGTTTTGTTATGAAATTATGGCCTCATCAGCAGAGAGTTGTAGACGAAAATCTTAAAAAATCTATTTTAGGTTTCGAGATGAGGGTTGGAAAATCTTTACCTGCTTCTATTTGGTCTAAACATTCCTGTAGAAACAGGAACGTTATTATTGTGTGTCCAAAACAACTTGTAAAAGATTGGGTGACACTATGCCCTCATGGAAAAGTCTATAGTAAGGAAAATTTTAAGAAATCATGGGAAAAAATAGAAGAACCAACAGCCCTCATCATTGAGGAAGCCCATACTTTCGGTAGCGCATTATTCACAAAGAGTCGCTCCCAACTTGCAACAGCTATGTACAACTTCATCAAAGCAAACCCAGAGATGGACGTGATGCTTCTCACCGCCACTCCTGTGCGAAATGATCCGAGTTCCTTCCATACCTTGCTCTGTTATATCGGAGTGGTAATACCGTGGAAAGATTGGCGAGCGAAGTTTTACGATCTCAAGTACATGCCGTTCCTGCGTTTCCCTGCGTACTTCCTGAAAGACAATTGGAGAATCCTTATCAGGCCGTACATTGAAAAGTATGTGAACATAGTCTCTTTGAAGGATTGTGTGGACTACCTACCACCAGCTACAACTGAGATAATTAAAGTGAAAACACCAAAGCGTGTCGTGCCGGTGGATGAGCTCACCCGTTGGACTGATGAACATCAGTGGGAGCAGTCCGCGAAACTTCCTGTAATTAAGGCTTTAGGGTATCGGAAAATAATCATTGTGGCTCACTACACAGCTCAGATTGACGCGCTCGCAAAAGAACTTGCAACTGAGCGTGAGGTGTTTGTTCTCGATGGGAGAACAAAAGACCCAGCAGGGACTATAAGACAAGCACAAGAGAGTGATCAGTGTTACTTTATCGTACAGGCCCAGATGGGTGTAGGCTTTGATGGGTGGATGTTTAGCGCGATGGTGTTTGCGAGTATGTCACATCGCAATGTCGACCACACTCAAATGTTCGGAAGGTTACGACACCCATTGCATCTGCGACCACTGCAGTATTATTACTTGATTGCTGGAATTTGGGACCAGCGTATATACGATAGTATACAGTTAGGTAAGGATATGAATCCACATAAATATTTAAATGACCCTTCCCAACTTACCTCAAATCAATAATCAACAAGAAGCGAAGTTTGGTATTGCCTTTCGCAAGTGGTGGGAGGCACATCCGATGGAGGGTTCATTTGAACTGAAGGATACTTTAAGTAAAGACTATCTAAGTTTCTCTGATGTGAAGCCACAGCAGATAGCCTATGGTATGCGTATCAGGGGTGACAAGGGTGCGCTCATTCGTGTCGTTGGTCTCGATGGCAATCCAGACTATATCGGCATGGTCAGACAACCCTCGTGGATTGTCATAAAGTTCCCGTGGTTTTTCTGCATCATCTCCGTTGAGCGATTTCATTTAGAGTCACAACTATCCAAACGTCGCTCACTCACTTCCGCAAGAGCAAAGGATATTTCAGTTGTAGTTATCCACAGTTGATAGGTTGACTATCTAATATATATTATATAACATATAGACATGACAAAAACATACAAAGCATTGTTAGTGCAGGCGTCAACACATAAGAAAGTAAAGCGCGAAGCAGTTAAAAGAGGTGTAACAATAGATCAACTTATCAATACATTACTCCTCGGTACAGTGTAGGGGTGGCTGTAAAGCCTACGCAAAGTGAGCACAACAGGGGGGTTAGTTTCCACCCAACGTACTAAGACCCTTACACTGTGTCTGGGAACCGACAGCGTGCTGTAAGCTCATAGGGTAGTAGTGGAGGTAAGTACTTTGAATCGAGGAGTGGCGGAATAGGTAGACGCACGAACTGGCGACAACCAGAGAGAAATACCAGCGTAAGGTGAAAAACAAAATAAAGTTTCTCTATGTAAAGTGACTATAGGGTAGCAGGGGTTTGCCGTGGTATATAATCGGCTTCTAACCAAACTGAAAAGTTTGTCCTTGTCCTCAAATCTTTACCTCCTCGATTCAGAGCATTTACCAGAGCTAAGTAGTTCTTTAACAGAGTATTGGAGACCTGTCTTGGGTGGTGGTGAATAAAAGTGTTTACACCGAATAACCACTATCCCAGTCATTTCTTCAATAGGTAAGTGGATAGTTGGGGGAATAATATTTTAAGGGTAGAAGGTCTCTCGAAAGGAGACGGAACAGGTTCGAATCCTGTTGTTCCCCAACTGTCCATTTACCAGAAATTATTATCTAACTAAAAACATATGAAAATACAAACAAAAGAGGAAGCAAAAGCACATCTATTGGGCAAGATAGCAGGAATAAATGAAATTAGAATTGCATTTTGGGGTATTGGTTACGACAAAGATGAAACAGCATTGATGGTCAGAAAAATTACCACCGACAAAATCTATGAATTAAAAGAGATTCTTGAAATTGATAATTTGGGTGATTCTTGGTTTTCTGATGCTGAAAGTTTACTAAAAAAGATAACCAACGAATAGCCACAAAATGCAGATTATTATCTAACTAAAAACTATGCCCCACGAAGAAACAATAGTAGAAAAGTATACAAGTCAAATGCTGGAAAATCACGCTAAGAAAATAGAAGATAATTTTTGGATAATTGTAAAGAAAAAACCAAAATGGATGCCAAGTTTTCTTTATCGTGCCGTAATAAAAGAATTAGTTGTGTTAAAACATTTTAAATAACTAAAAACAAAATAAAATGAAAGAATATAACAAAATATATAGTCCATTTAAGAGAAATGAAATTACAAACAAACTTGTAAAAGGAGATTGGTCAAGACCAGAGTTTGAGTATTTGAAAGACCTCACTTGGTACGGAACAGAGAAGATTGATGGTACAAATATCCGTATTATGTGGGATGGAGAGAATGTAATGATAAATGGTAAAACAGACAATGCCCAGTTACCTATGGATTTAATTACAGCACTTCAAAACCAGTTCTCAACACTACCTCAACGACAAAAGTTTGCAGAAAAGTTCAAAGATAGGAAAGTTTGTTTTTATGGAGAGGGATATGGAGCAGGAATACAAAAAGGTGGAGGTTACCGACCAGATAAAGGATTTATCTTATTTGATGTAATGATAGACGGTCAATGGCTTGGACACGGAAGTGTTTTAGGAATAGCAGAATCATTTGGAATTGATATTGTAAAAACAGTTATTGAGGTTACATTAGCAGAACTTATTGCTTTTGTGGAAAGTAAACCTAAAAGTACATTTGGAGATTTTGAGATGGAGGGGATTGTCGCTCGCCCTGCCTTTGTACTTAATAATGGTTTTGGAGAACGACTTATTACAAAAATTAAAGTAAAGGATTTTTCCTAACTATATGCCCCACGAAGAAACAATAAAAATAACAGAAGATACATCAGACGGATACCACACATTCAAAGAACTGTATGAGCACAGGATTACGCTTTACATAGCATTGTGTAAAAATTGGGAGAGGGATATATCTGTTTGGCGTTCTAAATTACATTCAGACGGGTCTAGTTTTGAAGGCTGGTTTATTCTTGGGATAGATAAACGAAAAGATAAACAAATAACATATCATCTACCAAGCGATAAGTGGGATGAAACTTTTTTCGCTGAAACTTTAGAGAAAGCACCAGAATTCGATGGACACACTTCGGCAGACGTATTAAAAAGAATTTCTAATCTATAATTAAAACTATGACCCACGAAGAAACAATAAAACGAATTCAAAAGTTAGTGCCAAGTACAGTACAAACTGCCTCTCATCTTTTTAAGGGTAACAATCTTAGATGTTCCCATTGTGGAGCAACTTCACAGCAAGAGTATGACGGAATTGACTGTACTGAAAAACGATACAAACCTATCACAATATCAGTGGTAATGTTGGCAATCGATGACGAATCTCTAGTGATAGAAGCTAAATCTGGACAGTTTGGAACGACAACTCCAGAGGGAGTGTATGTAGGAGGACACCCTTACTGGAACCTCTCCAAAGACAACTTCAACGACCAGTCAGAGGAGACCAAGACATTTATAGGGGGATTATTAAATAATTAAAAACATATGTCAAAATTTAAAGTAGGAGACAAAGTAAAAGTGAAAGAGAACTTTTGGGAGATAAATGGTGATGTTTATTCTAATGGTAATATGAAAAAACTAGCAGGGAGAATATTGGAAGTCAAATATCTACATAATAATAGAAATGTCATTACAAAAGAAGACGATTCAAATGACGATACAAGTTGGACTTGGGACAAAAACTGGGTAGAACTACACAACCCCACAATCACTTGGGACACTCTGAAATGGAAAGATGTGGTGGTTAATAAAAATGGTAATGAACAAATGGTATTAGATGTTAGAAATGATTTAGTGTTTTTATCAGATACTGATTTTAATGTTTCTGGTGCTTTTTATCACAAAGAAGAACTACAAAATGATGGCTACACCATCAAACAAGCTCCAGTAGATAAACTCGAACTAACACTCGAACAAGTTGCTGAGAAGTTTGGGGTTGAGGTGGGTAATTTAAAGATAAAGTAATAAAAATATGAAAACACTAAAAGAAAAATGGATAGATGCCTTGCCGATACTATGTGGGATACTTTTGACTTTATCAATAATTTATTTAATTATTTACGGAATTTCAAGAATATTACCAACTAGTGAAGAAGTCAGAGCTCGTCAAATTAGAAATGTTGAATCTATAAAATTATGCACTGATAATAATTTAGATGCATACGAAGTTGGTGGCAGTAATTGGTATTGTAAACCTAAGAAACAATTATGACCCACGAAGAAAACAAAGCCCTAGACGACCTAAAACCCATTATCACTAACCTACTAAAGTAATGAAACCATCAGAAATATTTGAAGGAGAAAACAGTGGACTAAGAAAAGCATTTGACGAAGCTGTAGCTCGTGAGCAATCCCACATAGACCAAGGAAAAGCTGGTATAGACGAAAACTTAAAATCCATGAACAATGGTATGGTTTTTAATCCTAATAACATGAACGACACAGAAAAAATCTTAGCGGAGTTTGATGAATGGATTAAAATAAAAAGAACTGAAGACGTCGATTTTCATTATGGAGTAGGTCCTTGGGTAGTTACTGAACTCAGAGCCTTCCTCACCACCTCAATCGCACAAGCAGAGAAGTCAGGTAAAGACCAAATGAGAGAAGAACTTGGCTGTATATGTAAAAACCTCGCACCAGCCAGTGTCCATTTCAAAGATTGTCCTCTTGGAAAATGCACACAAGCCCTAGCAGAAGAAAGAAAGAGGGTGAGGGAACGTGTGGGGGAATTGACTATCTACAGAAACAACAAGGGAGTTACTGAAATTGAAGAAAATACAGGGTATTACAAAGCGAATGAAATTACCTCCTCCCTAGACAAAATAAAAGAGATATGAAAGAACAACTCAAAAACATATTACATAAAGAATTTCAAATAGATGTGGCGATGTTGTTAGGTATATTCTTTATAGGTACAGTTTTAGGACTAATTATTGGAGGATTATTAAAATAATAAAGATATATGAACAACACAGAAAAAATCTTAGCGGAGTTTGAAAGTTTTGATAGTTTCTTTGCAGGACTATCTATGCAAGAGGAGAAAGATGCAATGAAACTTTACGAAAAATATGTCCAATCTTTCTTCACCACCTCAATCACACAAGCCCTAGCAGAAGAAAGAGAGAGGATTAAGAAAGAACTTACAGAAAAACTACAAATAGATATGGCAGATAATGGCTTTGTATTTTGGACAGATATTTTATCAATAACAGATAAAGAATAAAGATATATGAAAAACATAAAAGCAATGTTAAGTAGCGAAGATATGACTTGGGAAACTCCTCAGGACTTCTTTGATACCCTTCACAAAGAGTTTAACTTTACGCTTGACCCTTGTGCGACTCCTGAAACAGCGAAGTG
>Ga0163148_10002046_pt1 | contig 25057 bp, 27 predicted proteins | sample OliLakLV19MP7P2_FD_148606 | JGI IMG/M metagenome (GOLD analysis project Ga0163148, IMG submission 148606) | Freshwater microbial mat bacterial communities from Lake Vanda, McMurdo Dry Valleys, Antarctica- Oligotrophic Lake LV.19.MP7.P2 | ecosystem: Environmental > Aquatic > Freshwater > Lake >... | reverse complement strand
TGCTTCCTTGGCAAAAAGAATCTGCAAACTTATGGTAGCCCGAAATTCCTGTGAATTCGTAATTATTAAGGTCTGCAAAGCCTACCTTTATTGCGGCACGAAGCGATGAAAACTCTTGGGTGGTACCGGCAAACTGAGCCCCCCAGCCGAGCTGCTTAAAATTCACACCTTCCACTTTGCAGACTGCGGACATGAGGAGATAGGCCTTCAACATGCTTCCTTGGCAAAAAGAATCTGCAAACTTATGGTAGCCCGAAATTCCTGTGAATTCGTAATTATTAAGGTCTGCAAAGCCTACCTTTATTGCGGCACGAAGCGATGAAAACTCTTTGGTGGTACCATTGAAAGCGGCCCCCCAGCCGAGCTGCTTAAAATTCACACCTTCCACTTTGCAGACTGCGGACATGAGGAGATAGGCCTTCAACATGCTTCCTTGGCAAAAAGAATCTGCAAACTTATGGTAGCCCGAAATTCCTGTGAATTCGTAATTATTAAGGTCTGCAAAGCCTACCTTTATTGCGGCACGAAGCGATGAAAACTCTTTGGTGGTACCATTGAAAGCGGCCCCCCAGCCGAGCTGCTTAAAATTCACACCTTCTACTTTGCAGACTGCGGACATGAGTTTGTAGGCCTTCAACATGCTTCCTTGGCAAAAAGAATCTGCAAACTTATGGTAGCCCGAAATTCCTGTGAATTCGTAATTAAAAAGTTCTGCAAAGCCTACCTTTATTGCGGCACGAAGCGATGAAAACTCTTGGGTGGTACCGGCAAACTGAGCCCCCCAGCCGAGCTGCTTAAAATTCACACCTTCTACTTTGCAGACTGCGGACATGAGTTTGTAGGCCTTCAACATGCTTCCTTGGCAAAAAGAATCTGCAAACTTATGGTAGCCCGAAATTCCTGTGAATTCGTAATTAAAAAGGTCTGCAAAGCCTACCTTTATTGCGGCACGAAGCGATGAAAACTCTTTGGTGGTACCGGCAAACTGAGCCCCCCAGCCGAGCTGCTTAAAATTCACACCTTCCACTTTGCAGACTGCGGACATGAGGAGATAGGCCTTCTGCATACGGCCTTGGCAGAAGATCTCAGCTACTCGACGGTAGCCATTTGGACCCGTGATGTATTCTTTGGGGGCATAGTTTAGTACTAGGCTAGCGAGGGCAGCTTTGGTTGATTTTGATTCAGAAAGCCCTGCTAACGCTGACCGCATTTCACCTACAAGGCGCTGCGTCCAGTAGCTAGTGTCCGTTGCGGTATGCCTTAGAAAATCAATCGTGATGTTATTTAATGCCATTGTCCCAAGGAGGCAAAACCCTCGACCAACTTGGCTAGCTTCCCGCACTAACCTTTTCGTCGTCTTTAGATCATCCGCGCGTGCGGTACTTTCTTGAAGACTGGTTGTGATTTTTCTCGCAATAGATTTTGCAACCTCGTACCCGCTTGACGCTGGAGCAAGCGCTAGATGTTCAGCCCACGCAGGCATTAGAGTTCGAAGGTTTTGAACGAACTCGTCTCGACTGACTATTCCAGCGTCAGTGACTGACAGTGATGGCTTTGGTGACAGTGATGGCTTTGGTGAAGGTGGCATATGCAAGTGTTATGCGGCGCTCTTTGGTCCGGTGCTTTTACACGAGTAGGGCGTCGGAATGTTTTTTTATTTCCGCTGTAGGTTAGTGGCAAAAAGCCTCTCGAAAGTCCGGTAATTTCCTTAACTACCCGAAAACACGAGAATAGATGCTTGAAATTAGATCGCCCGGCACAGGGTCCACGTACGTTTCAACTGCTAGAAGCGGCACGCCGTAGTGCTTTAACCAATCGTTTGATAGCCGCGCCGTCACAAGCGATAAAACCTTAGAAGCTAAGTTCTAAACTCCAGCAAATGCAGGCACCATCAAAAAACGGCTGTTGTTCGCTACATGTTGTAGCCGGCTCGCTAGCTGCTCACTCGTCCACCCTATGCGCTGCTCGCGGTGCTTGTTGCGACGCGCCGGTATGTCAAACAGCAACACACCTACCCAGGTCCCGCGATAACTCGCTGCGTAGTAAATACGCCGACCCATTGCCTTCTTGTGCCCAAGCGGGGGGTGCCTACTTAGAACCGTTTCAATATCCGCTAAATCAAAGTAAAGAACTGGCGCTGGAATGTCTTAAGAGAATCAAGCGATACAGAGCAATGCAAAGACAATTACAAACGCAAATTCAAAAAGCACTACAAAATGCTCCTTGGGAGGTTAAAAACAAAGACTAACTTATTGGATTAATTATACTACCACATTCAAAACTTACATCGGGAATGTGCGGAATGTAGGTTATATTGCTTTTATTGATGATTTTATCAATCTGAGATTTACTTCCAGTAGCGATAGGCGTTCGAATTTCTCAGAAAGTTGGGGAGGAGAAAATCGACATTGCGAATAAAAACTTTCTTCGGCACGTCACTCAACGCGGTTACCACTCAAATTTGGATCGCCGTCAGTGTTTATCTTCTTCTAGCCATCGCTAAGAAAAAACTTAATCTCGATCACTCACTGCATACTATGCTGCAAGTTTTTAGCATCAGTTCAGGTGAGAAAATGCCTATTTTACAGGCCTTTTCGACTCTTCCTGATCTAGATTTACAGGAGACGCAGAGTAACCAGCTGAATCTATTCGATATTCCTACCGGACACTAGTGTTAAAGCCCTGATTCCAATAATTTCAGAGTGTTGGAGGCAAGCCGATGGTCGGGCCAGTATGCCCCCTTGTTCATGTAACACAAATTGACACAGCGCGACAATCTCTTTATAATGGTTCTATGGCTGAAAGAATATCAATGAACACATCCTTAACGGCAGAGCTTGCTGAATTTGTAAAAGCACTTGTGAGCACTGGACGCTATCAATCAGATAGTGAAGTCGTGCGTCAGGGGCTGAGATTGCTTCAAGAGCATGAGCTTGGGTTTGCAGAACTTAAGGGAAAGATAGCGAAGGGCATTAGGCAAGCGGATAAAGGCGAGCTTATAAACGGACAGGACGTTTTCAAGGAACTAAAAGCACGCGGCGAGACTCGGAGACGTAAGATCGGATGAAACGGCTTTTCGTTTTAACACCCCAAGCGAAAAGTGATATTTTTGAGATTTGGGATCGCATCGCAGATGATAATATCACCAACGCTGATAAGGTGAGAGACCAGCTTTTTGAAGCCTTTGATAAACTTGCAGGCATGCCAGGGATTGGTCATCACCGCGAAGATCTTGCGGATAAGCGGCACCGCTTCTGGCCAGTATATTCTTATTTGGTTGTGTATCGGGAAGAAACTAACCCTCTACAGATTATTGCGATTGTGCACGGAAAGCGCGAGTTAAAAGCGTTTTTTGCAAACTTTGAGGATGCTTAGTAAGAGCACTAGCCAGCGTCTGCAATGTTGCTGGTCACATGCGAAGACTAGCGACAAGCAAGATTTAATCACGAAAAAGTCCTAGCGAATCCTTTGGGTGCTGTGCTACATCAGAGAGTGTCCGGGCATCGCGACATTGTGGGGGCTTTTTGCTTTAACGAAAAAACTGGAGATCTATAATGAAAATATGTCGCAATATCTGTAGGTTACTCTCTCTCTCTCTCTCTCTCTCTCTCTCTCTCTCTCTCTCTCTCTCTTAATTACTAGTTCCAGCGCGTTTGCTGATGATGGGTGGTACGGCGGTGGGACTCCAGGGGAGTATTCGCCTCCCAATCAAACGGACGAGGATGTCACAGCACAGTGTCCGGATCTCGGCGATGGTTACAAGCTCGCTGCGTTAACACCCGAGCAAATTGTATTAGTAAGCCAGTCGGCTGCAGACCTTCCGAAGTCCCATCCCGACTGGTGCAACGGCCTTGGTGAGGGCAAAACAAAAAAGGCTCTTCTCGGATCTGAGTGGGTAAAATTGAGTCATTTTTAGAGTTCAGGAAGCATCGAGGACAGGATTTTAAGCTTTAGGTATTCTTCATCTTTGAGACCGTATGCTCGTCGCTGTAGGACACGAATCTTATTATTGAGCCCCTCCACGAAGCCGAGTGCGACTTTGTTTTCGGGTTTACAGTAAGCTGCGATACCATCCCAATGTCTGTCGATCATTGCGGCAAACGCCTCGAAGGGCTTAAGCCGTTGCCACTTAAGAGATGCTTTCCAATTTTCGAAGAACTTTCGTGCCCACGTTTCGCTTGTGTAGCTCCACATCTGCCCGAATGATTCTTTCAGAAGGTATGCGGTATTCAGGCGCTTGTTCGCTGTAAGTAAGAGCTTCAAGCTTTGTCGTCCATCGTTGTTTAAATTCTCCCGGTTTGGCAACAGCATATACTTCTGCCCCTTGATAAATTTCCGACCTTTTCCAGATAGACGCGCATACTCGTGCTTGCGAACTTTATCGAGAGCCTCCCCAAGATGCCGAAGCACATGAAATTTGTCGAACAGTATGGCTGCCTGTGGCGCGTGCCGCCTGGTAGAGTTTCGAAAGGCTTTCCACATATCCATCACTGCCAATCTCAGCTCTTGACTCGATTTCTCCCCTAAAAACGCATAAAACTCGTGCATACTTTCTTCAGAACGATCTTTCCCTCCAAACCAAATCGGGCGGCGTCTCTCAAGATCGCTCACTACTATTCGGTACGTGTGTCCTTTACGAATCGAGACTTCATCAATTCCGATCACCTTAGGGTGAGGAACTCCAGCTTTCCTGATCTGCTCTCGCATGTACTGCATCTCAAGATCCTTGACAGTCCCCCAGTGCAGTTGGTGTTCAGTGGCAAAATCCTTGATCGTCTCTTTTCGACACTGTCGCCCAATGTGGTACATGAACCGCTTTGTGTAGTGATGATTGTCAGCAAGAAAATCAATATGCTCCTGCTTCACCTTGTTGCACTTCTGGCACCGAACTCGTCGAATCTCAAGGCCAAGATAAACCCGCTTCCCCGCACAAGGCAGGTCTCTGACGTAATGCGTCCTGCTATCATACCAGCCTCGATGACTCCGTCCACATTCACCGCAAACAGTTTTTTTGAGCGGCGCGTAAGCCGGATGATTCGTCCGTCACTCGCCCACTTCGGAATCTCAACGTATCGGCTCGGATAGAATCCTCGATGCCCGTACTCGTCTCTTAGCCGCCTGCGTGTCTCGCTTATTCTCATGCGTACATTCTGTACACAAACTATAGAACGTCAAGTACACCTATTATGCATATAAAACAGGCCTTCTAATGCGCTCTTGACCCTTTTTTACCCACTCAGATCCGAGAAGAGCCTCTTTGTAAATAGGGCGAATCTCACGAACCACATGGAACTGGATATCATTGCAACCTAAGCGTTCGGTAACTTCGTCCCGGATAAACTCGTACTCAACGCCTTCCTGTAGGTTTGGCGCTACGGGTTTGTCTATACGGGGAAGTTCCGCTGGGAAGCGCACCCCGCTGGGTTTGCGATTGACAATAGGGGCACGTCTCTCATAAGAAACCTTTTGCTTTACTGGTGCTACGGGCGCAGGCACAAAAGGTTTGGACGCAAATGGTAGTACAGACTGCTCAGGCGGAACCTCGTCGATTATCCGGCGTTCTGAGCTGCGACCAAAGAGCTGGCGATTGAGTAGGGTGTACTTCTCGGCAAGATAGTTAACCTTGCGCTCAAGAGATTCATTATGGCTGTGCAGCTTAATTATTAGTGCGTGAGCACTTAAAATATCTTGTGGTAAATTCTCTAAATTCACCTCACTTTTGTATCATGCCGTAGCATTTTCTGCACTACTTTTTCTTAAGAAAAAGCGCTTTTTTCGCATTATTTCATTGATCTCTAACCCATCTAGCAAGCATAACAATTCAGTGCTCGTGATCTCTTCTTTTTCCAAAATACTAAACCGCCCAGCCTCCAATCTTTTGTACCAAATGCAGTAACCGCTAGGCTCAAAGTACAGAACCTTCATGCTGTCTCGCTTACGGTTTAGGAACACATACAGATCGCCACTCAACGGCTCGCGCTGCATCCCCTGACTAACCACTCCAGAGAGCCGCTCAAAGGACCAACGCATGTCGCTCTCAATGCGGTATACAAACACGCGTGTCGATGCACCAACCCTTAGCACGACAGTAACTCCACTAACTGCTTTACTCGCTCAATAGAGAACCCTCCGCTAACCCGTAGCTTCTTGCCATTGCTAAATTCAAGCTCGTAACTCGATGGCGCCGCGTTAACTCGAACCTCGCGGAAATCACTCACTTTAGTAACTGAGGATTCTTGCTCGCGGTTAAATCGCTGCTGCCAGTCGCGAAGTGAATACCAACTATACCCGCGCTCAGATGCATAGGCTTTAAAGCTTAGGCCGCTCTTCTGCCAACTTTCACATTCGACTCGCCAGTACGTCTGACGGGCGCTCTGACTTAAGCGCCGCGCAGATGATTCTTGATTGGGGGTTGTTTCCATGGACATGATTTTTCGTATGCCCTTTGTCAATTGAAAAGAACGGGGGTAAAGCGGTGCTTACAAAAGGCTTGCCAATTTTATTGGCACCGACTTTTGATAATCGCTATAGGATCAGCGTACTGGCACTAAATTCTTCAAAACTGGTGTAGCGAAAGACACTTTTACGGTGCTGACGGTGCTGGTTGTGCCTTTTTGGTCAATAAGAGAGCTGCGCCTCCCGAATGGGTGGAAAATGTCGACCATATGTCGCAGCTTAATATGCAAAAATCCCAGAAAGCCGCACTAGAGCTTGTTCTATGGCAACTAACTCGCTAGTATCCTTGCTGAATTAATTGATTTTCCTATCCATCGAATAATAAAGTCGCATTGCCGCTACCGGAGGGGCCATCAATTACAGTGATCGTTCCGAATTGGTAGTTATTCACGGGTGTTGCAAATATTTCGCGAAACTACATAGGGTATCAGGGTATCCCAGCGACTCTTGACAGCGAGTTATTTCATTGCAAAAGGGGTGTTCGACGACGCATCAGGTATAGATAACGTTTGGAACACGCCACTTTTATAGGTTCCTCAAATGTATAGTACGGAAGGAATCCTTCTTCAAATTTCTCCCGAGAATATTCTCCTTGATATCGTCTTGTTCTGAGAAGGAGTTCAACTTGAGAATCATGTACGTCTGGAAACTCAATCAGCAAATGCGGGGCTATCTTTGCAAAGCAGCCAGCAATTCTATGAAATGGGATCTGATTGACAATAGTTAGATGATGGACTACTGCCAAAGCCATTATTAGGTCAATTTTTATTCGTTCAAAGAAAGGTTTCCTTTCCAGATTCTCCCAGCCAAGAGCGGGAGATGGATTGGCAAAATCTATAAACAATGGCGTAATCTGCGCATTCCCTTATTGTATCAGTGACCTCACCAAACGATCGATAACAAGATGATCGGAGTCAATGGCAACAACTGAAGCAACCCCACATTTCACCGCAATCCTTGAGAATCGTCCATCGTTACAACCGATATCCAAAACTGTCTTCGGAGAGAGCGTTCTAATAAAAGTTTGAACGACACTTTCCTTCTCCAAGATATCGTCCGAGTTGTAATTCGATTCGCTTCTATACTCGCTCCATGTAGATCTCCTATTGCTAGGCATAGATAAAGACTCCACGGATCGTCGTAGAGAATCAATCAGCGCGACCAATCCCGTACGCGAAAGGACACGGTGCTTTGATGTGCCCTCACCGCCTTTGGCATTTGCGAGCTTGGCATGACCAACAAGATGGACCAAGATGCCGAAATTCAAGTATCCCTCGAACGGAAGTAATTTTACAGCAATATCCAATGGGATGCCCTGTAAACTCAGACTAGCAAATTTTAGAAAACTAGGGTCTCGAAACTTTGCAACTACAAGTGGGGCGAGGAAATTCTCACAGAATTGGCGATATGGAATCCAAGGAGTACCCTCCTGATATTCATCAAAGGACAAAGTGTCAATGAAAATCACTCTGCTTCCTTTAAACTGATGATTAAAAGGGGTAGCATCTCTTAGCGTCATTCCGAATTCCATAGCGATTGCCTGAATCTCCAAGAGCTGCAATGCTGCGCTTTTCAACTGACAAAAACACCATTCGAATGGATATGTAATCAGATTCAACTTCTGAGGTTTTAAAGTAATTTTCTCCATTGGCGCAAAGGGCATCGAACCCGGAGCAATCTCAATGTGCTGGATCAGTAGGCTCCTATTGATTAGAGTTTCATAGAGACCGGAAGCCATAATTTGTCGGTATCTCGCATGGTAGATTGGCTCAATACACCGATAGATCTCCCCGCCATGCTCGAAAATATAACCACACGAATCTCTAAACGAAGCAGTCGACTGTTGATTCACTCTTTGCGGTCCTCTCCGAATAGCTTACTGATTGAAGAGCGGGTTAGGGCTAAAATTTTAGTCCACCAAATCCTAATGAGGAACAGACCTGCAACGACTATCCCGATAATCGCCTGGGCAAATATACTCCCACTTCCCGGATCAATATAAGCAAACGCATCTTGAGGAAATGTCATTACATACAATATTGGTAGAAGGTGGCGAATGTTCATTGAGTCATTTCACTAAAACATAATCAGTATTAATCTGTTGGCCAATGAAAAGGAATTCAAGCCAAGATTCTTCTACTAGAGCCGCCTACTTAGTCGGACTGCTATCAGCATCTTTTATCCTCCTTCAAGGGGTCTTTGCCGTTACTAGCAATGGAATTTTCTCTAAGGTCCCCCTCGCTGTTTCTATCGAAGCAATTCTTCTATCAGTACTATTCATTGCTGGTGGTGCTGCAACTCTAATCATAACGTTATTATCGATAATAAATTTCATTGGGCTGAGGAAGTTAGCCAACATAATTGAGAAGTCCTTAACGATCGGCTGCCTCGGAGTTTTTCTTTTCGTCATTTCTGATCAGTTCTATTATTCACTTACTGGATTAAGCTGACCCCCAATGTCAAGACAGCCCTGAGTCCAAACTAAGGTGACGGTCTTTGGCACTGGGCGCGGTAGCGCTCAGTGTTTGCCGCTTCCCCCCATGGGGGGAAATTTTTGTTTTAGCAAACTTGTTTTTTCTCTACCTTCATAAATTTCTGCTGGCGTAAAATAGTCGAGGGACTGATGCGGGCGCATTGTGTTGTAACGCTCGAAATAATTTCCGAGGCTACTCTGTGCGTCGCGTCCACCTGCATAGTCTTTGAGGTACACTTCTTCATACTTTACCGTTCGCCAAAGACGCTCAGTGAAGATATTATCAAAAGCCCTGCCTCGACCATCCATGCTGATTGCTACCTTACTATGGTCGAGTAGGCTGGTGTAATCGATACTATCGAATTGGCTGCCTTGATCTGAGTTATGTATCTCGGGCGTAGCGATTCGCAGGGCTGCTTGCAACGCGTCAACACAAAATGAAACTTCCAGGGAGTTTGAAAGTCTCCAAGCAAGTACGTAGCGACTGAACCAGTCAAGTATCGCCACGAGGTATAAGAAGCCACTACGCATACGGATGTACGTTATATCAACTCCCCATACCTGATTCGGTCGGCAGATCTCCATGCCTCTAATAAGATAAGGGTATATTTTGTGTCCGGGAGCCGATAAATTGGGCTTTTTCTCACAATATAACGCGCTGATACCCATGACTTTCATCAGCCGCGCGATACGCTTGCGGTTCACTTCATACCCATCACGCTGCAGCAATTCAGTCATTTTACGATAACCATAACAGGGCTCATCAGTATGCACTTGGTCAATAAGATTCATCAGCTTAACATTCAGCGCATCCTCCGCACTTGCCTCGTAATAGAGCGTCGAGCAATTTAATTCAAGAAGCTCACATTGCCGTGCCACACTAATGATTCCGCTTTCTCTTTCTATCGCTGCCCGGCGATCATCAATCGATAGCACCAGATTTTTTTTTCAACCAGTCAAGCTCAACCTTTAACTGACCAATCTCTTGATATAGACGCGACACAAGTCCTTCGTCGTAACTCGGACCGTGCAACCGACCTCCCTCAAATAATTCAGGTGCTCCCTTCAACAGAGTCGTCCGCCACGTCGAAATTTGGTTGCTCCGAACGACTTCCTCCAACCCATCTTTTTTGAACCGTCCTGATCGCGAGTAACTGCTACCAGCTTTACAACTACTTCAGCGATATTTGATCGCAACACTGGTAATCCGACGACCAGGGCTAGTCTGAGAAGCGACATGACGGTGCCAAAACTGACCATTTATGTACCAAAAACCTCGATTTTTCGAGCGTTAGATACACTCCGCCACCCGGCACTTAATCTCCCTTCTATTCTCGCCACTCAGTAACACTCAGATCCGATCCACATCACCATTAGATCGGATTCATAAGGATCGGAGCCGGAGGCACAAACGCCCCAGGCGGCCATTCTATATTCTTGTGCCCAAGCTTCATTTGCTCATAACACGCGCGACACTCTGCACAGAATGCTCTGAAATTCACGATAAAATTGACTCGCCATTCATTGATTGAGGTTAAGACATAGATCCGAGGCCCGTTCTTCTTAGGGATATGATCAAACGAGATCCCTTCTGCTAGTAACCGTGTATGACCTGGCTTTTCTAAAACGTAACTATGGCACCATTGGGGTGGCATGGGGATTGTAAATTTTGACAATAGCAGCTAGCAATGATCATGAGCCCGAAATCAGTGCAGCTGTTGTAGAGCTGTTTGAAATCAGCGTTGGGGCTTGAGAAGGCGCTTGGGTAGGAGCTTGAGATTGAAAGGCGACGTGACGGCGGGTGAGTGCGGCGAATATCTCAGCACGTGAGGATTTGCTGTAGCCAGTAGCAAACTCCAACAGCAACGTATTAGGTACCATGAATCCTGTCATTGAGTGCTGGGCACCAAGAAGATGTCCAATCTCATGCAGCATTACGCGGGTGTCCTCATCCTTTGAGCCACTGAAAAATCCGATCGCCAGGTTATTCTTGCGCGTGCCGACGCCACCGACCATGTCGGCGATCCCCTTATAGGTGGATAGACGAGTGCCTATCGCACCATTTTGGCGTAGCGCCAAGAAGAGAATATCCGGATCGTGCCTGGTGTGAGAACTAACCAACTGGCGTAAACGTGAGGGCATTGAGTTTGGTTCATCACTAACACCGTCCGGAACCAGATCTGCAAATGTGGTATTCTCTTGCACTGCAAGGCGTACTCCGAGTTCGGTGGTTGTGTATGAGTTTACGTTTCTAGTGATATCTTGCAGATATCTGCTATCAAAGGAGCTATCACTCGCCAGCGTTACTGTTACCAAACGGTCAGCGCCTTGCGCGACCTGGGTGAATGGTGGCATCGGAGCGCTCGGGAGGGAACATCCAGCTAAGAGCACAATCAGGAATACTAGGCGAAGCGGCATAACGTATTACATCGCGGGTCTGGAATCTGGAGCTCTTAATATCTGAGACCAAGATTGTCAAATTTTGGGCCCCATACTGAATAGTTGCGACATTTTAATCAACTCTTTGTATCCGTTCACGGGGGTGGGTAATTTTAGACTCTTTCGGTGAATTATTTCATTGCTAAATATTTCAAGACCGCATTGTCCTTTCTTGTCGCCCCTAAACGGGGCATTTTTTGTGAACGGTTACTTGTTGTCCCTTCGGGGACCGCCTCCGGCGGACGGAAAAGCACCCTGTTTGTTAGTTTGCGATGTTCTTTGCACCCCCGTGAACGCTTACAACTCCTTTACCTCAAATCGGGGCTCTAACTCCCTGGATTCGACTCAATTATTTGAATAATTCATTTTCTTCGAACCCTATCCGGCAGAAGTTGCCTCTAAATGAACGTATGACCGGAGTCGCCCGTTTCGCGGCGGCGTTGCCTTAACTTAGCCTGTCAATTGAGTAGAATTGAATGGACACAGAAACTAATAAAAGTGAACCAAGCGGATCGGAGACTAAGATCGTCACCCAATCTGAGGGTTCTGGCCGCACTGAGGTGAGTGCCAGCACGATCGGTATGATGCTGGGACTGGCATCCAGCAATGAGCTGCGTCTACTTGATGCCAAGCTCGATATGTTCGGTCAGAAGCTCACCAATGCAACCGCGCGAATTGAGAAGATCGTTACGATGTTGCAGGGGATGCCGAATGGTTCAGACCTTGAGCGTATAGATGTTCAGATCGGCGGAATGAAGACCATGATTCGTGAAGTGCTCACGACCTTTTCGTCGAAAGCTGGCGATGTTGCTCCAAAGGTCAGTGGGGCGAGCGACGCCACAAAGCGTCCGGCTGCAAAGATTCAGACAAACACTGAGGGCGAGCCACCAACAGATGCCTAGTTAGTTTTATCGAGGGGAAGTTTCTATATGGGTACCAATAATTCCGATACCGACGGACCTATTCAGATTATCGATCAGGATGATGGAGTAATCGCCGACTCCATAGTTCAGCAATCCGCGAAAGCAAGAAATAAAAGTTACGTAATGGATCTGCGGATCCACAGCCCGATGTCACTTGGCTATATGGCGATTGAGGGAATTGATACGGCCCCGGCGCTGGTGCGTTTGGCCAAAGTTAAAGGGTTAGATACGATCGCTGTTACTGACTTCTACAGCGGTGAGTTTGTAGACCGTGTTTCAGCGGCAGCGCGTTCGACTAACGTAACAGTAATTCCTGGTGCAGTAATTCGCTGTGTACTCGGTTCGTGCGATGATGTCGTTCTCTCTTGCCTGTTCCCTGAAACGTACGATACGGCGGCGATCCGCCGTTTTCTAACGGACCTGAAGGTTCCGGATAGTGCACGCGGCGATCGGAATCATTTAGTGACTATGCCACTAGCACAAATTATAGCCTTGGTTGAGAAACACGGTGGTACGGTCTTGCCGAGTCGCATGGATAAAACGCCACATCGGTTATCGATAGTTCCCGAGCTGGTTGAACGCTTCGGTTTTCGAGCGTTTGACTTGGCGTATCCCGACACCGTAAAGTTCTTTAAGACCCGCTGGCCAAAGATGAAATTTCAGCTATTTAGCTTCTCAAATGCTAACGCCCTAGCTCAGGTCGGAAGCCGCATAGCGCGGGTGAGGATGCCCGAGCCAGGATTTAAGGGGATCCGCGGGTTGCTGGCGCGGCTATAGCACGTTAGCCTTCCCCATAATGAGTATTCCAAAGCTGATCTGCTTTGATCTGGGGGGCGTATTGGTGCGTCTTGATCCACTGTCAGCGCAACGTACATTCCTATCCCTGGCCCCGCAGCATTCTGAGACCCTTGAGCGACTATTGCGCGATGATTTTGTGCATGATCAGGAGCATTTTTCCGAGAACGAAAGTTTTCAACTTGGGCACCTTAGTACGACCGAGTATTTTTCGAGGGTGCGTTCTATTATCGGAGAGCAGCATACCGATGGTCAACTTAAAGCTGCTTTGCTGACCGTAATAGTTGGCGATGAGCCAGAGACCGTAAGATTGCTTGAACCGTTATCAAAGATTGCACGTTTGGCATGTTTCTCTAATACCCATCCTCTGCACTGGAACTATATGCTTGAGTCATTCGCCTGGATGAGCTCATTTGAGATTCAGATGGCTTCCCACCTGTGTCGTATAGCAAAGCCAGCCCCTGGCGCCTTCCGAGCTATCTGTGAACAGGCACAGCTCCGTTCTGAAGAGTGCCTATTTATCGACGACCGGCTAGTGAACGTTGAGGGGGCGCGAAATATTGGCATGCGGGCAATTCAATTTCAGGGGCCCCGCGCCCTGATCGCTAGCCTTGAGGCTGAAGGTATTTTTCTATAACATCGCCAACTCCTTCCTTTACGACTTCGGTAGATCTGGTCTAAAATCACGAGCTCAAGTTTCGCGCAGATCTTTAATTTTCGAACGGTGACCCCTGCAGTGAACTCAGTTGTTGCCCCTCAATTTGTTCATCTACACCTGCACACTCAATATAGTTTGCTCGATGGGGCAAATAAACTTCCCGAGGTTTTAGAGCTAGCCCATAAGATGGGTCACCCGGCGATCGCCATAACCGATCACGGTAACATGCACGGAGCAATTGAGTTCTATACCCATGCAAAGAAGATCGGTATCAAGCCGATTATCGGTTGTGAGCTGTACGTAACGGGCGGATCGCGTTTTGAGCGCAAGATGAAGAACCAGGGTGGCGCCGAGACCCATCACCTGACGGTCCTTGCGCAGAACTTGACCGGCTATCGGAATCTCTGTCGACTCGTTTCGCTTGCCTACAAAGAGGGCTTCTACTTCAAGCCACGCGTCGACCATGAGCTTCTTTCGCAGTACAGCGAAGGCTTAATAGTACTCAGCGGGTGTCTAGCGGGGGAGTTATCTGGCTTTCTGTTGGAGGATAATCTTAAGGCCGCGCAGAACTTACTGGAGTTCTATCTGCGTACCTTTAAGGACCGTTTTTATCTTGAGGTACAGCCACATCAGATTATTGAGCAACAGAAGTTAAATCTTGGATGCGCTGAGTTTGCTAAGCAGATGGGGGTTCCGCTAGTAGCGAGTACCGATTGCCACTATCCGACAAAGGACGATCACCACGCCCAAGAGGTTTTGATGTGTATCTCTACGGGTAAGCAGATTACTGATCCGACACGACTAAGACACGAGGGGTTCTCGCTCTACCTTAAGAGTGCTCAGGATATGTTGGCAGAGATGAGCGGGCTCTCATATGCGGAGGAGGCCCTTCGTAATTCAGTTGAGATCGCCAAATCTGTGGACCTTAGCTTCGATTTCTCAAAGCACTTTATGCCCTCCTATGCGCCATCGAAGGCCGATGGCGATCGACCATTAATTACAATTATGGCTGAGAAGGCACGCAACGGTTTGCTAACTCGCTTGGAAACGATCTTTAGCGATACGGAGAATTGCAAGGATGAAATCACCTTACGCTCCCGATATAATGAACGCCTTGAGACTGAGATCTCGTTGATTGAGAAGATGGGCTTTGCGGGTTATTTCTTAGTGGTTTCGGATTTTATCGTCTGGGCCAAGGAACAGGGGATCCCCGTAGGACCGGGACGCGGATCGGTGGCGGGCTCGCTAGTCGCATTTGCGATGCGTATCACCGAAGTTGATCCGATCCCCCATAAATTAATCTTTGAGCGTTTCCTGAACCCCGAACGTGTTTCACTTCCGGACATCGACGTTGACTTCTGCATTAATGGTCGTGATCGGGTGATTAAGTATGTTATTGAGCGCTACGGTAAGGAGAAGGTTTCACAGATCGCAACCTTCGGAACTCTAAAGGCCAAAGCCGCTCTAAAGGATGTAGGCCGCGCATTGGGTGTTAGTTACGCTGAAACCGATCGCATTGCGCAGTTGGTTCCAGCCCCACGCCAGGGTTTTGATTATCCGCTGACTGAAGCCCTTAAGATGGAGCCCCGTCTGGCGGAGTACGCTGCCGGTGATGGAAAGGAGGTTATTCGACTTGCGCTTAAGCTTGAAGGATTGACGCGCCATGTTTCGACACATGCAGCGGGAGTGGTGATCGGCGATCGACCGTTGATCGAGCTTTTGCCGATGATGGTAGATAAATCGGGTAACGATGTTACGCAGTACTCGATGACCTATGTTGAGAAGATTGGTCTTGTAAAGTTCGACTTTTTAGGCCTTCGCACCCTGACAATGTTGCACACCGCAGTGCGCATAATTAAAGAGTCGCGAGGTATCAAGATCAACCTAACGCTTCTGCCTCTAAACGATCCCAAGACCTATAAGTTGCTCTGTTCAGGAAATACGACTGGTGTTTTTCAGCTCGAATCCTCGGGGATCACTGAGATGACGATGCGTCTCAAGCCGAACGGATTTGATGACCTAGTTGCGATCTTGGCGCTATATCGACCGGGACCACTCGATGCCGGAATGGTTGACCATTATATTGATCGCAAACATGGACGCGAGAAGGTTTCGTACCTGCACCCAAACATGGCTAAGGTACTCTCGGATACCTACGGTATTATGGTTTACCAGGAACAGATCATGCAGTTGGCGCGCGAGCTCGCGGGATATTCGCTTGCTGAAGCGGACATTTTACGTAAGGCGATGGGTAAAAAGAACCCTGAAGAGATGGCCAAACAGCGCGAGCGCTTTAGTTCCGGAGCTACCGAACGCAAGATCGAGGCGCGTCTGGCAAATGAGATCTTTGATCAGATGGAGACCTTCGCGCGTTACGGCTTTAACCGCAGTCACTCAGCTGCCTACGCCATGGTTAGCTTCCAAACGGCTTTCCTGAAGGCGCACTATCCGGTCGAATTTTTGGCTGCGCTGCTTTCACACGAGATGGATGATAGTGATAAAGTTGTTAAGAACCTAAATGAGTGTAAGCGCCAGAAGATAGCAGTCGTTCCCCCTGATATAAACGAATCAAGCGCGGATTTCTCTGTTCGTAAGGAGAAAATCCTCTATGGGTTGGCTGCTGTTAAAGGGATCGGGGAGAAGGCGGTTCAGGTTATCGTTGAAGCCCGTAAAGATACGCCGTTCGTCGACCTGCCAGATTTTGCTAGGCGTGTGGACCTGGGTACCGTCAACCGGCGAGTACTTGAGGGATTAATTAAGTGCGGGGCTTTTGACAGCTGTAGTTCTCAGCAGCACCAGCTTTCGCGGCGCGCCATGGTTGAAGCCCTTGATGATGTGCTGCGCGCGGCGGTGTCGCTAAATTCTGAGCGTAACACCAATCAGATCTCACTCTTTGGCGCGCAAAGTCCAGCCGCGCTTGGGCATATTGAGATTAAGGCGATTTCAGAGTGGCCGGTGAATCAGAAACTAGCTTTTGAACGTGACGCTCTCGGTTTCTATTTAACTGGACACCCCCTTGCAAAGTTTGCAAGTGACATGGCCCGTTTCGGCCTAATCTCGATCTCAGATCTGAAATCAAAAAAGCGTTCGCTGCCCGAGGTACGGGTAGCGGGAGTGATCACAGCTTTAAAGCTCAAGAATACGAAGAAGGGCGACCGCTACGCCTCGTTTGTATTTGAAGATTCGCTCGCTACAATTGAATCGCTAGTTTGGCCGGATACCTACCGCAAGGTTGCGACCCTAATAGTCGCCGATGAACCGGTACTTGTTACGGGCAAGCTCGATATCGGCGAGGAGCGTTGCTCACTAATCGTAAATGCTATTGAGTCCCTAACCGATCTACGTGATAAACGCGCTAAACTTGGATTGTTGAGTTTAAGTAGCGCGGAGGGCCAAGAGGCGCATATCCGCCAGGTAGTCGATGTTTTCGGTCGTCACAAGGGTACCTGTCCTGTTAAGGTGCGGCTTGAGGTTGATGGTGCTGAAGTAACGATCGATCTACGTGATGTTCGTGAAGCTCAAATATGTGTTGTCCCTTCAGAGGCGCTGTGTGAGGAGGTCGAGCAGGTGTTTGGAAGGCCAGTTCTATCGTTTGTGTAGCGACTCTTCTTTTGAAATTTCATAACTGGTCAGCATGTTTTAACGAATAAACTTAATATGGTGATTATCCTGGAATTTTACGCCTTTTCCCACTTTCAGATCTTTCTTGTCAGCCCCTGATCGGGGCAGTCTTTTTTGACCAGTTACTTGTTATCCCTCCGGGGGTTCCGCCTCCGGCGGAAGGACTTTTAAAACATTATGCTGACCAGTTACGAAATTTCATATGACACACACTGAACGATCCAGCACTGCGATCCACCGCGAGTCACTACTGCCCCCGCTATGGGTGCTCATAGCACTACTGCTTGCACTGTTTGGATGGCTAGTTCACGAACTTCGCGAGATCGTGGTTCTGTTGGTAGTGGGATATTTTTTGGCCTATGCCACCAATCCGGCATTGATATGGCTTGAGCGAAAACGGATCCCGCGCATCTTTGGCTTCTTTATAGTATGGGGTGGTTTACTGCTTGGCGTTGGTATCATCGCTATAACGGCTCTGCCAACCGTATGGCGCGAAGCTGCGGATCTCTTGGCAAACCTCCCCAACTATCTCGAGCGCGCGAAGGGGGTTCTGGTTCCGATGCTGGATCCTTTCCAGGAATTCCTGCCGGCGAGTTTGCGGACGGCCCTTGGGAATCAAACTGAACCATCATCCCAGGCGCTCCTAGGGTCACTTCCGGCGATAAGCCCTTCTGCGTTTCAAGGGGTTCTCTCTGGCGTCGGCGCTGCGCTGCTAGGTGGATATTCACTGACCCTGACCCTAGTTAATTTTCTGTTGCTGCCCTTTATCGTATTTTACCTGAGCATAGATTTTCAGAGAATTCATTCGATCGCTATGGCGCTTGTTCCTACCAGGGCTCGCTCTGCGGTGCGCAACATAGTTCGTGAGATAGATCGAAATGTTTCGGGCTTTGTGCGGGGACAGATCCTGGTAGCCTCAATCCTATTTGTTCTATACGCCATCGGTCTTGGTCTAACAGGGATTGAGCTATGGTTTCTATTGGCGGTAATAGCGGGATTCGGCAACTTAATACCGTATGTCGGAACTATCACCGGCATAGTCCTTAGCTCGGTTATGGCGCTGGTAACATTTGGTGATTGGTGGCACCTATTAATGGTCTGGGCGGTCTTTTTTGTGGTTCAGACCCTCGAGGGCACCGTGATTACCCCGCGTTTAATGGGCAAACAGGTCGGCTTATCACCGCTAATAGTTATCTTAGCTATCGTTGCTGGTGGTAGTCTCTTTGGACTTCTGGGAGTGTTTCTAGCTGTTCCAGGGGCTGCTGTGATAAAGGTTTTAGTGTCGCATTCACATAAATGGCTTCTTAGTAAGATAGCCTAGAGATAATCAGTATGATCTCATCACCACTAATCGATCGCCTAATCGCTCTTAGCCTCGAAGAGGATCTGATTTATGGCGATGTAACTACCGATCTCACCGTGCCGAGCGATCGCAAGGGCAGTGCGTTGATTGTCGCGTGCGAGAGATTCGTTGTTTGTGGACTCCCATTAATTGAGCGCATTGCCGAGCTCGCAAGGGTACGCTTCAAGGTCGAACTTTATTTTGAAGAGGGACAGATTGCAAAACGTGGTGATTCACTTGCAAAGATCACCGGCTCACTTGCCAGCATCTTGAGCCTTGAGCGCACGATCCTCAATTTTATTCAGCGTACATCTGGAATTGCGAGTCATACTCGAAGTATCGCCTCGCTCTCGAAGCACCTATTGCTGCTCGATACCCGCAAAACAACCCCCGGTTGGCGGTTGCTAGAGAAATATGCGGTACGAACGGGGGGCGCGCATAATCATCGAACTGGGCTAGGTGATATGATCCTAGTTAAGAACAACCACTTCGACGCCAACGGCGGTGACGTTGCCGAGACCTTGGCCGCAGTATACGCCAATCGTGCCCCGTATATTCCAGTTGAGGTCGAGATTCGCAACGAAGCTGAGCTGCTGGCCGCGCTACCATTTCGCCCCGATATTATAATGCTCGATAACATGACCGATGCGCAGATTAAACGAGCGATTAAGGTAGTGCGAGATTGTGCGGGCTATCTGCCCTGCATTGAAGTTTCAGGACGCATTACGCCGGAGCGCATAGCGAAGTTGGAAGCCCTCGGTGTTGACGCGGCTTCGATGAGCGCGATGTGCGGCGCTGCGCGCACCGTAGATATTTCGTTACGGATTCAACCTTCCAGGTAATATGGAACGAAACGTTTTAGCCGAACGCGAACTTGCGGCATCACTTGGTGCCGAATCGCCCTGGCTAATTCGTTGCTTTGATCTCGTAAGTTCAACGATGGATGTAGCGCGCGAGTGCGCCGTTGAATGTGCTGTCGGTCAACCATTAATCTGTATCGCGAAATCTCAAAGTGCCGGTCGCGGGCGCCAGGGGCGAAGTTGGAATGCGGCAGAGTCCGGAGCACATAACGGAGATGCCGCCGGTCTTTATGCAACGTGCGTCTTCGATGCTCCGCTCGATCTTAGAGCGCTTAGCGGATTCTCATTGGCTATTGGGGTTGGACTTGCAGAGGCCTTCGATGAGCTCGGAGTTCGCGTGATGCTGAAATGGCCTAACGATCTCTATGCGCCCGACATGCGAAAAATCGGAGGGGTGTTGATTGAGAATCATGAGGTCGATAGACGGTCCCGAATTTTGGTTGGATTTGGAGTGAACGTATGCGGCGTACCTGCTGGAGTGTCCAACGCCGCAGCATTAACTGACCTGGTGGGATGGCGCATTGACCGAATGCAGTTCGCTGTTAGTGACGCGATTGCGCTCGCGGTGCCTGCGCTCTGGAGCTGCTGGAAGGAGTTTATAGCACTTGGATTCGAGGGCTTTCGTGAACGCTGGCTTGGACGAACCGTTCTAAACAGGCGCAAGCTTGAGATCGATGGTGGTAACACCGTCGGCGGATTCAGTGGTGAATTTGCCGGACTTGATGGCGACGGCTGTTTATTACTAAATTCCATCAATGCAGGTGGAACCAAAACGCTACGCAGAGTTGTTGCGGGGCATGTAACTGCAATTCATTAGTTAGGTGTGATTCTATGCTTCTATGTTTCGATATTGGAAACACTAATATAGTGGTCGGATCTTTTAAGGGCCAGGAGCTAGCTTTTGAGTTTCGGTTAAAAACCGAGCCGGGCCGTACTGTAGACGAGTATTCGGTTCTTCTCAGTACCCTGATCTCAGCGCGGTTAGGGACCCAAGTATCAGAGCTTCGATCACAATTCACTGGAGCAGTAATCTGCAGCGTTGTTCCACCGATTACTCCCGATATTGTCGCATTGGTGAGGAGCAGCCTCGGTATTGAGCCGCTGGTTATCGGACCCGGAGTAAAAACAGGGGTACGGATTAAGACAGCCGATCCAACAGCAGTGGGGGCCGATCGAATCGTAAATGCGTTAGCTGTGCGAGAGCTATATGGTAGCCCCGCCGTCGTCGTTGATTTCGGAACTGCTACTACCTTTGATCTCGTGAATAATGACGGGGAGTATGAGGGTGGAATCATTGCCCCAGGAATTGGAATCTCGATGGAGGCGCTAGTTCGCAACACTGCAAAGTTGCCGCGAATCGAATTGGCCTGGCCGCAGACTATCGTTGGGAAAAGTACCGTATCTGCAATGCAGTCCGGCGCAGTCGTTGGCTACATGTGTTTGGTGGATGGTTTGATCGATCGAATTATGGCTGAGGTTGGACCGATTCAGCATTTAGTTTCTACCGGTGGTCTTGGACAACTCTTCACCGAACACTCGCAGCGATTGAGCAGTTATGAACCGCATTTGACACTAAAGGGGATGAGAATTATTGCTGGATTGAATGGAATATAGATCTCCAGAGCTGTTTTCTAATGATAATTAGAAGGTTAACCAAAATTCAGCTCCCGGCTTAACGCGAGCGCTGACCTGATCGAATCGGCGGTTCCCCTAGCAGTTAACATAGCGAGATTATCTCTGATGGTGGGAGTTAGGGCCGCCTGCGATACGCTCTCTAGAATCTGGCGGGCTTGATCGGTTTTGCCAACGGCGTTTAGTAGAACCGCCAAATTATTCGCTAGATTAGGGTTCTCACCTGAGATCTGTAGCCCAGCGGTTAAACATGTAAAGGCAACTTGGGCATCCATAAATGTTTGTCCAGGATGCCAGGGCATTTCGATACTGAAGCTCTTTAGCGCCAAATCATGAAATGCCCGTAATTTCCCTTGATTCGTGGCGATATCCCAGCCGGCATGCTGGTATAGAGCTAAAATATTCTCGCGATTTATATGCTGTGCACGAAGATTAGTAGCTTCATCGCCCGACGAGCTATCTTGAGTTGAGAGCGAATCAGTGCGGTGCAAGAAAGATCCCAAAGGCTCTGAGATATGTAGCGCTTCGCATCCTGCAAGGTTGAAACGAATATTAAAGTCGTAATCTCCAGCTGCTCGCAGAGTTGGATTAAAGTATCCAATCCTATCGTGTAAGCTGCGACGCCAAAGTGGCTGGCACCCAAACTGATAGCGATGCAGGACCTCTGGCGCAAAGAAGGGTCTATAACAGTATCGAGTAGTTTGAGGGTTTGCTAGAAACGGCTGGTTAGGCTCGCTACTCTCAAATACATCGCCGTAGACCAGATCAGTATCCTGATTGCCTACTATTGCATTGAGATGTCTCTCAATTCCATCCGGCGCGTGGCGGTCATCGGTATTTGCATTGGTTAAAAACTCGCCGCGTGCATAGCGGGCTGCAATGTTCCACGCTTCATATAGAGTGACCCTTGTAGGCCAGCGGATATAAACTATGTTGGGGTGCACTTTCTGAGCCGCTCTAATTACTTCGTATTCTGACCCTGGGGAGTCGCAATCAATAAACAGAAGCTCTAACGCACCCTGTTTGAATAGAGTCTGTTCAGTGAGATCCGAAAGACACCCTGCGATGTACTGATCTGAGTTATAGACAGATATGAGCGCGGATACCTTTATACCTTCGCTTTTACTACCGGATCTATTGGTACAGTCAGTCATATTGCATTCTCGCTCTGAGAATAGGCGACGAGTGTCTCCATCTTTTCTCGTAGCGGAAAGTATGGATGCTCTAGAATCAGTCTCTGTGCGTATGGCACAGCCCCTTCGAGGTTACATGCTTCGGCATGCAGTAAGAATAATCTGAATGCTGGTTGCCAGTCGCTCTTGTCTGCTCTCGCTAGTGCGGAGTAGAAGTGCTCTATAGCCCCCGTACGGTTACCAAGTTGCTCAGCGCGCAAGCCCTTCCACAAATATGGCGCAGCTAGTCCCGCATTCTCAATTAAGTGGCGATCAATCTCTGCATCACTGATGACGGAGCCGTTAGTAATCGCCTCGTGATCCTCAAGGAGGGTGGAGTAAGGTTGTGAGTCCGGCATAAGGGTCCGTTGCAACACAGGATCATTGAATTGCGATACTGTACACTCTCCTGCTTTTGCCTTGGCACTTTTTTGGGCAAGCGCCAGAAGCTGCCTTGCTGCTTCCTGCCAGGTGTGCCCCCGAGCAACCTTTTCACAGTTTACCGACATCTGTTCAAGTTGAGCCGGGTTGCTAAGCAGCTCGCGCAAAGCAACGGTTAGGTTTTCACTGGTTGCTGGGCTGAACAATCTGCCGCATTTGTTGGCAAATAGATACTCTGGAACTCCTCCAACGGCAGACGCAACTACGGGACAACCTGCGCCTTGAGCATCAATTACTGAGAGACCGGCGGTTTCAAATGAGGTAGATGGAAACACCTGAATGCCAGCCTCTCTTAATTCGGTGGCTAATCGCGCTTGCGGAACTTTGCCAAAAAAGGAGATCCCAGGGAACTGTCCTATTATTGTCGGAAGCCTTTGTGCTAGGTCGGGCCAATAAGTTTCATCACCGAAAATACGTAGCTCTAAGAGCGGGAACTCTCGTACCAGATTTTGATAGCTTTCGAGTAGAATGTGAATCCCCTTGGCTGGCTCAAGTCTGCCGGTGTAGATTAGGCGATTCCAATTTCTCCCCGCTGGCCCAGAATATTTGAAAAGATCTGGGTCGAAGCCGTTTTTGACTATTACTACTCGATCCTGCGGCAGTGGTCCTCGAGACATTATAATTGAACGTTGTGCTTGGGAGACACACGCCATGTAGTTAACGATCTCCATGACCGTTGCTGGCTCCAACCCACTTGAGACTATTCCAGGGGAGTGGTTAATGAGGATCTTTGCTAGACAACGGGGATCCTCTCTGAGCAATAGAAACGGATGCGCAAGAGTCGCAGCAAAGCAGTAGAAAGATCTCAGATGAGTGAGTTTGGCAATGGCACGATGTAGCTCATAGCGCTTTCCAAAATCGATGTACTTCACGTCATCAATTTCGCAATCGCCCTCTGGCAGGTTGCCGCAAACGTAGACGTTAGGCTGTAGCTTGCGAAAAGCTCGCGCTAGAGAAACTGTAGCAACCTCTCCTCCGCCAGAGTTGGCGCCAGCAGGCCGCACGGGCCAATCGTTCAGAAACAGTACGATATCAGGTTGATTTTGTGACATTGGTTTGGTTTATAGGGAAACTTTTCAGTATACCTGACTTATACGCGAATTATGGAGAGTAGTAACAATAAGTTAGAGTAGTTAATTACAAATAACTGGGCTCAGAATTAGATGAACCTAGGCTCAATAGGGATTCTTTGAGAATTGGCTCAGCAGGGCTTCGGAATGTTTTATTTACCACACAGGACCTTCCATTGTGTTCCTCACGCATCCTTGGCGGTAAAAGAGAGAGTTGGTCGCTTAAGCCCATTAGAGGGATCTTTCCGACGCCCAAATCCTCGTTGCCAGGGGTTTCCCCTGACTTAGCCAAGCCTATGTAATTACGGCTGAAATATTTTATCTGGCGTGAATTCTCCAATCAGTGTACACCCCTATCTGTATTAATAGGTTTAGGGGGGAAGAATAATGTCCTCCCTACTTCCTTCCCTACTTCCTTCCCTACTTCCTCCAACCCATCTTTTTTGAACCATCCTGATCGCCCCTACTTCCTCCAACCCATCTTTTTTGCACCCTACTTCCTACCCTACTTCCTCCAACCCATCTTTTTTGCACCCTACTTCCTCGCACCCTACTTCCTCCCCCCCCTACTTCCTCCAACCCATCTTTTTTGAACCATCCTGATCGCGAGTCACTGCAGCCAGTTCTATGACTAGTTCGGCGATATTCGAACGAAACTCTGACAATCCGATGACTAGATGTTATCTGAGAAGCGACATGGCGGTGCCAAAACTGACCATTTATGTACCAAAAACCTCGATTTTTCGAGCGGTAGATACACTCCGCCACTCGGCACCCTACTTCCTCCAACCCATCTTTTTTGAAACCCTACTTCCTCCAACCCATCTTTTTTGAACCATCCTGATCGCGAGTCACTGCAGCCAGTTCTATGACTAGTTCGGCGATATTCGAACGAAACTCTGACAATCCGATGACTAGATGTTATCTGAGAAGCGACATGGCGGTGCCAAAACTGACCATTTATGTACCAAAAACCTCGATTTTTCGAGCGGTAGATACACTCCGCCACTCGGCACTTAATTTCCCGCCTATTCTCACCACTCTGTAGCAGTCAGATCCGATCCGCATCACAGCTAGATCGGATTCATAAGGATCGGAGCCGGAGGCACAAACGCCCCAGGCGGCCATTCGATCCTGGTGTGCCCAAGCTTCATTTGCTCATAACACGCGCGACA
>Ga0163148_10002041_pt1 | contig 25092 bp, 16 predicted proteins | sample OliLakLV19MP7P2_FD_148606 | JGI IMG/M metagenome (GOLD analysis project Ga0163148, IMG submission 148606) | Freshwater microbial mat bacterial communities from Lake Vanda, McMurdo Dry Valleys, Antarctica- Oligotrophic Lake LV.19.MP7.P2 | ecosystem: Environmental > Aquatic > Freshwater > Lake >... | reverse complement strand
GGAGCGTGGGTCGGATTTCGGGGACGATCGGCTCGGGCACAACTGTCACCCATGTGCCCGGTACGAAGCGCCACCTATGTGACCGGGCGTACCCAACCCATTGCTGCTCCCTGCTCCCTGCTCCCTGCCCCCTGCTCCCTGCCGTTACCCCCAGTTCGCCAAAAGCGCTCCCAGATCTGCGCCGTCGATGGTGCCGTCGAGGGTGAGGTCGGCGGGGCAGGCGAGGCCGGGGAGGCAGTCGCCCCAGACCGAGAGCAGGAGGCCGAGGTCGGCGCCGTCGATTGCGCCGTTGGCGTCGAGGTCGCCGGGAGTCGGCGCGGGATCGCCGAGCGCCACGGTCGCCGCGGCGTCGAGGCGACCGCTGCCGAGGAGACCCTGGTAGCGCGGATTGAGATCGTCAATTGGCACTGCGGCCGTCTGCAGGCGCGAGGTGATCGTCGCCACGAGCAGGGCATTCGGCGTCGCCGAGGGAAGTTGAGCGCGCACCAGTGCGGCGGCGCCGGAGACGAAGCCGGTCGAAAAGCTCGTTCCTCGCCACACCCCCCACTCGCCGCCGGGAAGGGCGCTGATCACGCTCCTGGCGATATCCCACCCGCCTCCGCCGAGCAGTTCGCTCTCACCTGGCGCGCACAGCACCATGTCGGGGTTGTAGTTGCTGAAGCCGGCCTTCACGTCGTCGGCCCGCGTGGCCCCGACGCCGATCACGCCGCTGGCCATCGCCGGGTACTCCTCGGGATCCTCGCGATCGAAGTTGCCCGCAGCGCCCACGACGACGATGCCTTTGGCGACCGCCTCATCGATTGCGTCCTCGACGGCCGCGCCCTTGTAGGTCGAGCCGAAGGAGCAATTGATGACGTGGGCGCCCCCATCGATGGCGTGGTAGATCCCCTGGGCCAGCGAGAGCGTGTCGCCGATTCCCTCGCTGTCGAGGACGGTGATCGGAACCAGCGTGGCCTCAGGCGCCACCAGCAGGATCAGCCCGGCGACGAATGTGCCGTGGCCGGTCATCTCGTCAATCAGTCCGTCGCCGTCGTTGTCCTCGTTCGTCCCCAGGTCATCGAGCCCGGCGCCCGCCACGAAGCTCGCGCCGCCGGTCCCGATCTGGGCCGCCAATGCAGGGTGCGTGGGGTCGACCCCCGTGTCGAGCACCGCCACCAGCACACCCTGACCACGCGAGGTCGCGTGGGCTTCGCGCAGACCGAGGAGTTCGCCGGCGTACTGACCGGAGTAGGCGCCGGAGCCCGCGCCGCCGAGATCGGTCGACCAGAGATCGCCGGCCTTGCCTTCCGCAGCCTGGCCCTCGTAGTTCAACTCGCCCCACACCAGCGTTCCGTTGGCGACCATCTGCGCCAGAAGCGCATCGACGGAAGGCACCGGACTCCCGCTCGGGAGACCGAACTTGAAGGTGGACCGCGACGCGATCGAGCCGAGAACGGTTGTTCCGGGGAACGCCGCGTCGACCATCGCAAGCGCAGCCGAGAGCTCCACATTCGCCGACAGCCGCACGATCACCTGATCGGGAACCAGCGGATCCTCGCCCGGAACCGGTCCCCCTCCGCCCGCGCCGAGCGGACGCGTCAGCAAGGCGAGTGTCACCATGGCGACAGTCGCCGCGGCCACGACGGCGCGGCGGGACCTTGGGATGGACCGCGGAGCTCCACTCGATGCCTCGAGCGAGCCGACTCTTCCGACGCTGACTCTTCCGACGCTGACTCTTCCGACTTGGTTTGTCTTCTTCAACGTGTTCATGTGTTCTTCTCTCGCTCGTCAACAGCCTGAAGTCCCGGCTGCCCCACTCCGCTGGGGATGCCAGTTGCAATGCCCGGTGCAATTCCCCCTGCAAAGCCAGTTGCAATGCCAGTTGCAATGAAGTGGCCCCAGTGAATCGGGTTCGATCGGCTCGCCAGCATCGCAAGCTGGGCATGCCGAAGTGCCGCAGCCGTTCGGGCAATCGTGCACGGCGCCGCCGAGGGGCGATTGGCGAGCGTCGAGTGAAAGGTCGTCATCAGCTCCGCAGTGCTTGAATCGCACGCGCTCCAGAGGCTCACGACCATACTGCTCGCACCGGCCCCAAGAAAGGAGCGAACCAGTCCGAGCAGCTCGTCGCCGCGGGAAATCGCGCTTCGTCCGGTATCGCATCCGCTCAGCACGACGAGTTCGGCCTCGAGCCGCAGTCGCAGGATGTCGCGAACGGTCAGCCACCCGTCGGCAAGCCGAAGTCCCGACTGGAGCGGCGCCGCGGCCGAGAAGAACCCGTGACAGGCAATGTGGGCAAGGGATGCACTCCCGAGTCGACTGCGGACCTCCGCGACGGTTGCAGCGCCGCCGAGAAGCGGCGCGGTTCCGAGAAATGCGCCCACCGCCCTGGCCTCGTCGGCGATGCGCGGCGCGGCGTCGTCCGAGACGCCGACGACGAGCGGCCCGGCGCCACCTCGCGCCGCACGACGTCCTCGACCCCCGGCCCAGATGCTCGCCGAGGGCGTGGAGACGCACTCGATCCGTTCGACCAGATGGGCCTCGCCATCGAAGAGCGCCGCGAACGGGACGATGTGCAGCACGCCATGCGGCGCGACAATCAGTCGTTCCGCCCCGTCAAGAGCCTTGTCGAGCGGCGACAACAGCAGATCGTGCAGCGATTTCAGCTCGGCTCGCAGATCGTCGGCGTGGCGGCCGCTCGGCGACACCACCCGGTCGGCCTCCCGCAATGATCGTCCGACCTGGAATTGCAGTCGGACCACCGCGTCCTCCACGGCCCGCTCGCGGATCCCGGTGCTGACCAGCGCGACCTTCGTGTCGCGGAGGATCCAGGCGAGCACAACGCCATCGGCAACGAAGTACTCGACCAGGACTTCATTCGGACTCAGCGCTCGCTGCATCGTCGCCATGTCGGCGGGCGATTCAAGTTGGACGCCGCGACTGCGGGTCGCGACCATTCGCCGCTCGAGCGTTTCGAGCGCCGCCTCGCGGGTGACGAGCCCGGCTCGCCAGCCCGGCGAGGACACGGAGCGTCGATCGTCATCGCCCTCTCCCGCGAGACGGGAATAGAGAATGCTGATCTCACGCTGGATGCGCTCGATTTCTTGAGCGATGGCCCGCTCGGTCGGATCGGGCGGATCGGGCGGATCGGTCGTCTCGGGCTGCTCGAGGGCCGCGCCCTCGGCGACGTTTCGGAGCAGGTCGAGAAGCGCACGGCTCTTGGCCCTTTCGACGATCAGGAGGCTCGCCACCGGCGCCTCCGGACCGCCGGCAACCAGCAGCCCGACGAGTTCCTGGTACACGCTGATGCGATTGCCGAGAAACGCCACCCGCAGGCGATCGCTCTGCAGTCCTCCGCGGAGTCGCTCGATGATTGCAATCGACTCGGAGAGATCGGCGATGGCCCCATCACGGTCGCCGACGGCCCGTCGCGCCCGCCCGCGCCGATGCAGCAGATCGGCGCGGAGCGGATTGACTTCGCGCTCCGCAGCGTCCTCGATTGCAGAGTCGAGGAGCGCCACCGCCCCCGACCAATCGGCGCGCACGAGGGCCGCGTCCGCGAGGTGGATGGTGGCGATGAGCCGGGTGACGGGACGATCGCGAAGTCGCGAGATGGCGCTGCGGAGGATCGACTCCGCCGCCGCGACCTCGCCGCGGCGAAGGAGCAGTTCGCCATGCAGGAGATCGATCGTCGCCACCGAGCGCGAATCGGCGAGCGACCAGGCGATGTCACCGCCTTCGTCGAGGGAGATCGCCGCGTCCGCATCGCGTCGCAGCCGGATCAGGACCCGCCCGCGACCGATCAGCGCCCGCAGAAGGTCGCCGCGATGCCCCACGGCGCGCAGCGCGGGGATGGCGGCGTCGTAGGACCGCAGGGCCTCGTCGGGAAGGGCGCAGGCCTCCAGCGCGTCGGCCTCTTCAACGGCGATCCGGGCGCGGTGCCCCGGGGCCGCGTCTTCGGCGAGCGCCCGACGAGCAATCTCGAACGCGGCCAGCGCTTCCGAGAGTCGGCCCTGTCGAGCCAGGAGGTCCGCAAGGTTCGAGCCGACGACCGTCGCTGCGAATCCCCCGCCGCTCCTTTGAAGCAGTTCGAGCGCCGTCCGGAACGATCGCTCGGCGCCGGCGAAATCGTCGATTGAGAGGAGCGTGTGGGCCCGGCTGTTCTCCACCAGGGCGAGCTGGATCGGTTCGCCGCTGAAGGCTGCGCCGGCGACGGCGAGATGCTCGAGCGAGGCAGCGGCATTGCCCCGACTGCGCTCGATGTTGCCAAGATTGTGACTGGCTCGCGCCGCCAGCCCGGGCTGACCGGCCCGCTCCAACTCCCCGCGGGCTCGCGTGCCGACGGCGACCGCCTCCTCGAGGCGGCCGAGCATGCCGAGGGGATGAAGCGACGTGAGTCGCGCTCGCGCCGCTTCGACCAGCTCGCCATCCGACTCCGCGAGCGTGGCGGCGCTGGCCAGAAACTCGAGCGATTCGTCGAGGCGGGCGCCATAGGCAAGGGCCTGACCGGCCAGCCGCCGGGCTCTGGCACGAGCCCCGATCGTTCCGAGCTGATCGGAGACATCGACGAGCACCTCCGCGGCGGTGATCGCCTCCTGAACATGCGTGCTGGCGAGCGACTCGACTTCGGTGGCGAGTTCGAGGAGGGCCTGCGACCCGTCCCGCCCGCGCAGCACTGCGGCCCGGCCTTCGCGGGGCGTGGCCACGAGCCGCTGGAGCAGCGCACGCCACATCGATCGATCGTCTCCGCTCACGCTCATCTGGTCCTCGGGTGTGCCCTGATGCGTCCGCGGCCGGTGGTCTACTCGACCTCGAGACCCTCGACGGCGAGAACACGATCGCCCTGGGCAATCAGGAGGTCGTAGCGGCCGCGCTCGAGGGCGAGCATGAAGACACCGCGCGAGTCGGGTTCGAGCTCGGCGACAAGCCGGCGCGGAGTTCCGCGGGTGATTGCGATTCGATCGACGGTGCCCACGTGGACGGAGATCTGTCCAACCAGGCGGGCCCGCGGCTCTCGGTCGCCGCCAGAGGCGCTCAAGTGCTCGTCCGACACCTGCGGCTCGATCCCGAGATCGACCTCGATTCCGTCGCCGCGGTAGCTGAGCTCTCGAGTCGCACTGGTGCCGCGCAGCCCAGACGCCAGCGCCGGAGCGCTGCGGCTGTCGAAGAAGAGCGTCGCGGCCACCTCGAGGAGGCCCTCCCACCAGTTCGCGGCGGCGGTGTCGTCGCTTCGAACGGGGCGCAGCATCGAACGGATCACGCCCTGCACTCTGGCGAGCGCTTCGATTGCGGGGCGCTCGGCGTCGTCGGTTCGGAGTGATTCGATGGCCTGTCGAAAAAGGGCGACGCGAGCCGCGGCGGCGGGATCTCGAGTCAGCGCCATCTCGACCAGCCGGCCTTCCTCGGGCGACAACTCGCCTGCGGCAAGGGCGATCAGCGTTTCTTCAGTGGGAGGTGGGCGGTCCATAGGGGTCGATCCAACGGAGGGAGAGGTCCGCGTTGCGAGTGCTGATACCGCGAAGTTCGAAGGAGTCCTCGATTCAACTGCCGCCTGCCGGCCGATCGCCGCCGCTCATCACCGGCCGCTCCTCGGAGTCGGCGCCGAACCCGGCGGCGACGAGGAGTCGTTCGAGCTTCTTGAGGCAGCGGGCCCGCGTCGGCCCGATCGATCCGACAGGCATGCCAAGCCGCGCGGAAATCGCCTGGTAGTCGGGCTCGCCACGTCGCGAATAAAGCGACCGCAGGAGTTCCTCGCAGGTCCCGCCGAGCTCGGCGAGGGCGCCATCGACGCGGTCCTGCCGCTCCCAGGTCTCGGTGGACTCCGTGGGCGGCGAACCGAGGTCGGCGAAATGAGCCGAGAACTCGGTCGAGTCCGCGAGAGCACGTCGCTCCCGTCCGACTCTCCAACTCTCGCGATGGGCGCTGGTGATGAGCCACGAGGCGATGCGCGACGGATCGTCGATCCGGGCCAGCGATCGGAACGCGGCGACGAAGACCGCCTGCATCACATCCTCGCTGTCGCTTGCGGAGAGTCCGTAGCGGCGAGGAATGGAATAGACCAGGCGCGAGTACCGGGCGATGAACTCGTCCCACGCCCGAGCCTCGCCCACCACGCAGCGGCGCAGGAGTTCGACGACGTGATCTCCCTCCGTTGCGGTCATGCCTGCACGGTACCGCCATTGCGCGTGACCGAGCCGAAAGACCAATTCCAGCTTTCGATTCGCTCCTGACGTATCAGGCAGCCGCGGGTGCGACTCGACTTCCGGAACACTCCCCGCTGAAGGGCGAACGAGTGATCTCAACTGAAACGGAATCTCCCCAATGCACTCTTCCTTCATTCGTCCCCTCGGTCTTCTCGCCGCTCTCGGCCTCGTCGCCGGAACTGCCACGGCCGGATTCATCGCCGAGTCGACCGCGACCGTCCCGGTCGGAATCGCCCCCAGCGGAGTCGCCGTCGGCGACTTCGATGGCGACGGCGATCTCGATCTTGCCTTCACCACCGACGCACCCGATCGCGTGCGCATCTTCATCAACGGCGGCCTCGGCTACACGGCCGGACAGGTGGTGGTCATGCCCGCCTCGTCGAGCCCCGGGGCGCTGGCCGCCGGCGACTTCGACGGCAACGGCTCGGTCGACCTGGCCGTTGCGCTTCAGGATGGCAGCGCGGTCACCCTGCTGAGGAACACCGCCGGCATCTTCGCCTCCGCCGGTTCCTTCGCCACCGGCCAGAACCCGCGGGCGCTGAGCGCCGGCGACGTCGACGGCGATGGCGATCTCGATCTCGCCACCGCGAATCGCGACTCCAACAATGCGACCGTCCTCACCAACAACGGTCTCGGCGTCTTCACCGGTCAGACGCTGGCCCTGACGGGCGAGCCGCGCGGCGTCGCCTTCGTCGACTTCGACGGCGATGGCGACGGCGACGTCGCGGTGAGCAACCGCGACGATCGCACGGTCGCGATCTACTCGAGCGCCGGCGGCGTGCTCACCTTCTCGGTGAACCTTTCGGTCGGCGGCGCCCGTCGTCCCGACGAGATGGCCAGCGGCGATCTCAATGGAGACGGCGTTGCCGATCTGGCCGTGGCCTCCAACGGCAGCGGCTTCGCGAGCGCCTCGATCTTCCTGAGCACCGGGCTCGGGTTCGCGCCGGTCGTCCACTACCCAACCGGCGGACTCAACACCTCGATCATCGCCGTCGGCGATCTCGACTGCGACGGCATCCTCGACATCGCCACCGGCAACGTCGACAGCAACAACGTCTCGACGCTCCCCGGCACCGGCACCGGCACCTTCGGCGCCGCCACGCTGACCGCCGCAGGCATCGAGCCTCAGGCGATCGCCCTCGCCGACCTTGAACCCGACAACGATCTCGACATGGTCGTCGCCAACAAGCTCAGCAATGACGCCACCGTGGTCACCAACGGCTGCGGCGTTCCGGCCCCAGTCTGCGGCGACGGCATCTGCGAGCGGGGCGAGGACCCCAACTGCATTGACTGCCAGCCGCCGGTCTTCGGCGATCTCGACGGCGACGGACTCGTGAACGGATCGGATCTCGGCCTCCTGCTCGCCGCGTGGGGCGCAGCAGGACCCGCCGACCTGGACGGCAACGGCACGGTTGACGGAGCGGATCTCGGTCTCCTTCTTTCGCTCTGGACCTGATGTCGAAGACCGTTCGTTCCCCTTCAGAGCCCCTCGCGCGTTGCGGGGGGTTTCTTCACATCAGGGAGCAGGGAGCAGGGAGCAGGAAAGGATGGCAATGGGCTGCACGTCTGAATGTCGGCGCTGAGTTCCGACACCGCGCGGCCCCGACCGCAGCGCACGTATCCAATCGTGCAACCCTCTGCCATTCTTCCCTGCTCCCTGCCCCCTCCCGACTTCACCTTTCCTTCAAGAACTCCACCATCGCCGCCCAACTCCTCCTGTCCGCGGCGGCGTCGTAGCGCAGGCCCATCTCGGGGGCGTTGGCGACGGGGTTGGTGAAGGCGTGGAGGGTGCGGCCGTAGGCGTGGATCTGCCAGTCGGCGCCGGCGTCGGTGAGTTCCTTCGCCAGAGCCAGCACCGCGTCGGGTGGGGCCATCGGATCGTCGTAACCGTGAAGGACGAGAACCTTCGCGGCAATCGGCGACTGCGGTCCGAGGTTTGGGGGTGTCAGGAGCCCGTGAAAGCTGACCACGCCGCGCACGCCGGGTGCGCCGCTGCGGGCGAGATCGAGTGCGCAGAGTCCGCCGAAACAGAAACCGATTGCCGCGAGGCGCTGAGCGTCGACGAGCGCATGGCTTCTGACGGCGCTGACCGCCGCCAGCATGCTGCGGCGCAGAAGCGCGCGGTCGTCCATGAACGGCTGCATCAGCGCCGAGCACACCTCGGGGGTGTTCCCGCGCCGACCCTTGCCGTACATGTCGATGGCGAAGCCGACGTATCCCAGTTCCGCAAGCGCCCGGGCCTTGGCTCGAGCGAAGTCGTCCTGACCGCCCCATGCATGCGCCACAAGGATCGCAGGGAGCTTCCCCCCTCCGCTCGCTCCCTTTGCCGGCGCCGCGAGGTACCCCTCGCACACCAGCTCGGAATCTCGGTACTCGACGATCTCTTCGTGAATCTCAATCGGAATTGGGCTCGGCATGACCGCGATGGTAATGAAGTGAGCCCCCGCTCTCTCCTCTACACTCCCGCCATGTCCCGAGCTCCCATTTCCACGTACGTCCTCGACTTCGAGGAACCCGTGCTGGAGATCGAAAAGCAGATCGACGCCCTCCGCGCCCGCCCCGACGCAGATGCGTACGAGGCCGAGACCCAGAAGCTCGAAGAGACCCGCGCAAGTCTGCTGACCAAGACCTACGCGAGCCTCTCGCCCTGGCAGACCGTGCGGGTCGCTCGGCATCCGAATCGGCCGCAGTCGAGCGATTACATCCGACTCATGTGCCGCGACTTCTGCGAGCTGCATGGCGATCGCCGCTTCGGCGACGACGCCGCCATCGTCACCGGCCTGGCCCGCATCGGGTCGACCAAGGTCCTTCTGATCGGCCATCGCAAGGGCAAGACCACCAACGAAAAGATCGCCTGCAACTTCGGCTGCGCCCATCCCGAGGGCTATCGCAAGGCGCTCCTCAAGATGAAGCTGGCGGAGAAGTTCAAACTTCCGGTGGTGACTCTGATCGACACCCCGGGGGCCTTCCCAGGTCTCGGCAGCGAACAGCGCGGCGTCGCCGAAGCGATCGCCGTCAACCTCCGCGAGATGAGCCGCCTGCGCACCCCGATCGTCTCGATCGTGATCGGCGAGGGCGGTTCCGGCGGAGCGCTCGGGATCGGTATCGGCGACCGGGTCGCCATGCTCGAGCACTCCTGGTACTCGGTGATCAGCCCCGAAGGCTGCGCCGCGATCCTCTGGAAGCAGTCCAACGATCAGACCAACACCATCGCGGCCAAGGCCCTGGCACTCACGGCAGTCGACAATCTCAAGAACGGTTTGGTCGATGAAGTGATCCCCGAACCCCCCGGCGGGGCGCATCGGGATCCTCAGGCGATGGCCGACCAGCTCGGCGCCTGGATCGCCGAAAAGGTCCGCGAGCTTCGCCGCTTCAAGCCCGAGACTCTCGTGCGCCGCCGCTTCGACAAGATCCGTCGGATCGGCTCGGTCGAGCGCGAGGAGGGGGCTGGCTGAGCCGGCCGCTCATTTCGCGAGTCACCGTGCGGGGCAGTCAGCCAGATGAGATTCCGCAGTCGCGCCCAGAGGTGCGACCCGCCGTGCGCCGAGCGGTGCGGCGCGATCGAGCGTCGGGTTCAACTTCGCAGCGGTCGGGACGCCACTGAGGTTTTGACGGGTGCGCGATTCACTGCTAATCTCCCGCGTTTTCTGCGGTCGGTGCGCGAATTCAATCGAACCGCACGCGTCGACGGGCCGTCTGGGTCCAACCGGAGTCCAGAGGGCGACGGAAGAGCCCCGCGAGCACTCGGTTCCGCGGGGGTCGCCCGCGGGGGTTGCCCGGCAGTCGTCCGGCAGTTGCCCGGCAGTCGTCCCGGGAATCGCGATGGAGTCGCCCGGGGGTCGCGAGGAATGCCGAGCCCTCCGTGCCGAGCATGCTGTTCAGGGTTTTCGAGTGGACTGCGCGGCCGTGCCGGTCGCCGCGGAACGAACTGGCGAACGGGCTCGACGAGTCGAATCGATGATCCCTGGCCGAGATTCCCTGATCGAGATTCCCTGATCGAGATCCCCTGATCGAGATCCCCTGATCGACACTGCCCCGATCGATATTGATCGACACTGATGAACACTTGGGAAAGGAACGAGCGTGGCGAAGAAGATCGGTTCGACATCACGAAAGCCCGTCGCGAAGCCCAGTCGCGGCGCGACCTCCAAGCCTGCGGCGAAGTCGTCGGCGCGACCCTTGGCCAAGCCAGGCCCGAAGCCCGCTGCCAAGCCCGCTGCGAAGCCCGCTGCCAAGCCCGCTGCGAAGCTCTCGACGGGCGGCGCGGCGAAGTCGAAGGGTGCTGCGAAGGGGTCGCCCGCGAAGAGCTCCGCGATCAAGCCGACCTCCGCCCAGCCCTCCGGCAAGACCTCCGCCAAGCCCTCCGCCAAGCCCTCCGGCAAGAACTCTCCTGCTCGTCCGACACCGAAGTCCACCCCCCGCGCGACGGCCGCTCCTCCCTCCCGCGCCACTGCCAAGATCGGCCCCAAGAACGTGAAGACCAACCCGCCGAAGCCCTCCGCCGCGAACGCTGCAGGCAAGGGCGCTTCGGGGCCTTCTGCCGGCGCGAAGACCTCATCCGCCAAGGTCCTCGGAAACAAGCCAAACGGGACGGCCTCCGCCAAGAGCGCGAAGGCCAGCGCCCCCGTCGTTCGCGGCAAGGGCACCCCGCCGCCCTCGGTCAAGTCGACCGCCAAACCCGCAGCCGCAGCCAAGCCCAAGGGACGAGCCGGATCGAAGAGCCTCAAGCTCGGTGACAAGTCGAACTCGCGTTCGGTTGCGGCCGCAGCCGCGGCGGCACCGAAGACCGACGCGCACGGCTACGTCGTGATCAACGGACGTCGGGTGCGGATGATGTCGACCAAGGACATCTCCGTCTCGAAGAAGCCCAAGAACGCCGAACTGAAGTCGGGGACGGCGGTCGAAGCCGTCGACGTCAGCGGCATCAAGACCAAGCTCTCCAAGAAGGAGCTGGATCACTACAGCGATCTGCTGCTCCAGAAGCGGGCCGAGATCCTCGGGCTGGTCGAGGGAATGGAGCAGGAGGCCCTCCGCTCGAACGGCGGAAACCTCTCGCACATGCCCATCCACATGGCCGACATCGGCTCCGACACCGCCGATCAGGACTTCGCCCTCAATCTCGCCGAGAAGGAGCGCGAGACGATCAACGAGATCGACGCGGCACTGCAGCGGATCGACGACGGCATCTTCGGCGTCTGCCAGGCGACCGGGAAGCCGATCCCCAAGGCCCGACTCGATGCCAAGCCGTGGGCGAACTACACGATTGAGGCGGCGAGAATGGTTGAGAGTGGACACCGGTTTTAGCGCTCCGTAGCGGCCTCCGGCCGCACACTCGCTCTGGTACGCCGCGCGGGGCGGAGCCCCGCGGGCTGATTGACGGTCTTATCGCTCCGTAGCGGCCTCCGGCCGCACACTCGCTCTGGTACGCCGCGCGGGGCGGAGCCCCGCGGGCTGATTGACGGTTTTATCGCTCCGTAGCGGCCTCCGGCCGCACACTCGCTCTGGTACGCCGCGCGGGGCGGAGCCCCGCGGGCTGATTGACGGTCTTATCGCTCCGTAGCGGCCTCCGGCCGCACACTCGCTCTGGTGGGCCGCGCGGGGCGGAGCCCCGCGGGCTGATTGACGGTCTTATCGCTCCGTAGCGGCCTCCGGCCGCACACTCGCTCTGGTACGCCGCGCGGGGCGGAGCCCCGCGGGCTGATTGACGGTCTTATCGCTCCGTAGCGGCCTCCGGCCGCACACTCGCTTCCTTGAATGCCACGCGTAACTATCGCTCCGGTGGGCCAATGACGCCATCGCCTCACTCCAGCCAGCCGGACTCGACCTGCGCCGTGCACTCGGCATTTCGGTCTCCGCGGGCGTGGGGCCTGCTTCTGGTCACGCTGGCGTGCGCGCTGCTGATTGATCTGGTCTCGAAGCAGTGGGCCTTCCGCAACATCGCGGGGGCGCCGGTGGTCCTCGTGCGCGAGGAGATCGTCGACAACACCGCCTACCGCCTTCCCTTTCACGAGGGGTGGCGGGTTCTGCCGCTCGATCTGCTCGACTTCCGCCTGGTCCTCAATCACGGTGCGGTCTTTGGAATCGGCGACGGACAGCGCCTGGTCTTCGTCGGCTTCACGCTGGTGGCGCTCGCCGTCGGGCTCTTCGTCTTCGCCCGCTGGACCCGCGCCGGCGACTGGCCCGCGCACCTCGCCATCGGGCTCGTGCTCGCGGGCGGACTCGGCAATCTCTTCGATCGCATCGTCTACGGAGCGGTCCGCGACTTCCTGCACATGCTGCCGCGCTGGAATCTCCCCTTTGGATTCCGCTGGCCCGGCGGCAACAGCGAGGTCTTTCCGTGGGTCTTCAACGTCGCCGACGTCTGCCTCCTCGCGGGCATGGCGATTCTGATCCTCTTCCTGCAGCGCAGCGACTCGCCCGAGCGCGCCGAGAGCGACCGGGTCACACGCTCCACGACATGAGCAGGAACCCGAGATCGGCACCGTCGACGCTTCCGGCACGCAGCACACCCCCGGAGCACCCCACGTGAACCACGCCGATCGTGTGTTCCTTCTTATCCACGTGCGGTCACTTTCCCGGCCGCGGCTCGGTCCGCGAGGAGCAGTGCATGGTCCCGCCGAATGAGGCCGGCGGGGATCGACCGATCGCCGTCGCACAAGCCCGCCAGCGCATCGGCCTTTTCGATCCCGGTAACGACCCAGAGAATGCGGCGCGAACGATTGAGCATGGGAACCGTCAGGGTCATTCGACGCCTCCCGCCATAGTCGCCGGTCAGCGCCACGTCAGTATCGGTGACGCCGAGGATGAGATCGCCGGGGACCAGCGAGGCGGTGTGGCCGTCGGCCCCCAGCCCGAGATGGGCCACATCAAGCACCGGCGGAATGCCGGCGATCGTCCGTAGCAATTCCGAATAGCGCCCGGCGGCCACCCCCAGGTCGGGCGCTTCGACGGGCATGGCGTGAATGTGCTCCGGACGCAGCGGCGAATTGCGCAGGCTCTCACGCAGCCCGGTGAGATTCCGCTCTGGGTGGTCCGCAGGAGCGATGCGCTCGTCAACCTGGACGACGTGAACGCTGCGCCAGGGAACGTCTTCGCCTGCCAGGAGACGCAACATGGCCCCGGGAGTCTGGCCGCCGCTGACTCCCACAATGAAGCGACCCCGCGCGACCACGGCTGCCCGGGCGTGCTCCGCAATCATCGCGGCCGCTGTTCTCGCCACCGAATCGGAATCCGCCAGCACTTCGATCTTCACGGGTGTCACTCCGATTGTGCTGGCTCATCCGGCCACGGTCGGGTCATGCCAGCCGCCCGGCGGCACGACCCGTTGTTCCACTCCGCGCGGTCCCCACGAATCTGGCTCGTACTCATGAAGCGGCCCGCCCGCCTTCACAATGGGATCCACGATTCTCCAGGCCTCTTCCACATAGTCCTGGCGTACAAACAGCGTGGCGTCTCCCGCCATCGCATCTCCGAGGAGCCGCTCGTATGCACCCATTTCATCCGCGCCGGGATGGCGGGTGGCGATCAACTCCACGGGCTGCGACACCGTGTCGTCATCTGGCGAGACCACGTTCGTGCCCACGGCCGTCGTGACGTCCGGGCTTATTCGCAATCGCACGTAGTTGCGCTTCAGGTCGAACTCGCGATAGATCGTCGGATGTGGTCGCAGCCGAACAAGCACTTCGGTGCAGGTCACAGGCAGGCGCTTGCCGGCCCGGATGTAAAACGGGACACCGCTCCAGCGCACGGACTCGATCTCCAGCCGCAGCGCTGCGAAGGTCTCGACCTGAGAGTCCGGCGCGACCCCCTTCTCGTTCCGGTAGCCCCGGAACTGGCCACGGATCACGTTCGCCGCCCCCAAGGAGCCGATCGCCTTCAGCACCTTGACCCGTTCATCACGAATCGATTCACAGTCGGTTCTGACCGGAGACTCCATCGCCAGATAGGTCAGAACCTGGAACAGGTGATTCTCGACGACATCCCGGATCGCGCCGGTCTCCTCGTAAAAGCCGCCGCGGCCCTGTACCCCGAACGTCTCCGCCATCGTGATCTGCACGCTCTCGATGTGGTTGCGATTCCAGATCGGCTCAAGGAAGCCGTCGGCGAAGCGGAAGAAGAGCAGGTTGTGAACCGGCTTCTTCCCGAGATAGTGGTCGATCCGAAAAATCGCCTTGTCGCCAAAGGTGCAGAGCAGTACCCGGTTCAATTCCCGGGCCGACGCGAGATCGCGGCCAAAGGGCTTTTCAACCAGGACGCGGGCGTCGGCGGTGCAGCTGGTTCTGGCGAGCTGTTCGGTGACCGAGGCGAACGCCGAGGGCGGAATGGCCAGGTAATAGGCCGGCCGCCGTGCTGCACCGAGCGCCTTGCACAGCACCTGAAACGTCGCGGCATCGTTGTAGTCACCGTGCACGTAGCGCAGAGAGCGGCTCAGGGTGTCGAATGCCGCGGAGTCCAAGCCGCCGTCCTTTTCGATGCTCTCCCGCACGAGGGCTCGAAGCTCGTCGACATTGGTCAAGCTCCTGCCCACCCCGATGACCGGGACGGTGAGCTGCCCACGTTTGGCCATGGCGTGCAGCGCAGGAAATATCTTTTTAGAGGCGAGACCGCCTGTTGCGCCGAACAACACCAGGGCATCCGACTGGGTTTCGCTCATCGCCGCCCCTTCATGTTGCGGGTTTTTCCATATGTCCGCCGAATTCAAAGCGCAGGGCGGACAGCAGCTTGTTCTGGAACTCCGCTTCGCCGCGCGAACTGAATCGCCCGTACAGCGCGGTCGTCAGCACCGGCGCGGGCACGCCCTCATCAATCGCCGCCTTGATGGTCCAGCGCCCCTCGCCCGAATCCGACACGCGACCCGCGAACTGGGCGAGCGCCGGGTCTTTGAGCAGCGCAGCGGCCGTCAGGTCGAGCAGCCACGACGAAATCACGCTGCCTCGTCGCCAGACCTCGGCAACGTCCTCCAGATGGAAGTCGTACCTGTAGTGTTCCGGATTGCGCAGTGGCGTCGTCTCCGCATCGACCGCATGGTGTCGAGAGCCGATGTTCGCAGCGCGCAGAATGCCGAAACCCTCGGCGTAGGCAGCCATGAGTCCGTACTCGATGCCGTTATGCACCATCTTGACGAAGTGCCCAGCGCCGCTCGGCCCGCAGTGCAGGTATCCCTGCTCCGCCGTTCCCTCCGCCTCCGCGCGTCCGCGCGTGCGCGGAGTGTCACCAGCGCCCGGCGCGAGCGCGGCCAGGATGGGATCAAGGTGCTTCACCACCGCCGGCTCGCCGCCGATCATCATGCAGTACCCGCGCTCCCGCCCCCAGACGCCGCCGCTCGTGCCGACATCGACATAGTGAATACCTGCTGAGGTGAGTTCCTTTCCCCGGCGCATGTCGTCCACGTAGTGGGAGTTGCCGCCATCGATGAGGATGTCGTCTGCCTCGAGAGACGGCAGCAACGCGGCGATCGTGTCGTCCACGGCCGCTGCCGGAAGCATCAGCCAGACGGCCCGTGGCTTCTTTAGCTTGTCGACAAGGTCCGACAGCCCGCTGGCGCCCGTCGCGTGTTCGCGAACCAGTTCTTCCACGGCTTCCGGCGACCTGTTGAACACCACGCACTCGTGTCCTTGTGCGAGAAGCCGCCGCACCATGTTGGCCCCCATCCGGCCCAGTCCGATCATTCCGAGCTGCATCGATGTTTCCCTTCTGCGAATGAAATCTTGGCGTCGTCATGAGCCCTCCACCGGCGCGGCCACGCACTGAGGCGTCGAGTCGCGTGCGATGCCTTGTTCCCTTCTGCTGTCTCCTCTCCATTGACAACGCCGCCTTTCGGCGGCGTTGTCAGTCGGGGTGGCGGGATTTGAACCCACGACCTCTTGACCCCCAGTCAAGCGCGCTAGCCAAGCTGCGCCACACCCCGCGTGTGTTCCTGTCCTGACGTCGAGGGTCGCGCACACGACTCTCGGGCTACTCGTCCACTTCTCGAACCGACCTCGGCGATGCTGAGACAGTGTCCAGACCGGCGAGACCAACAAGCGGACAGGGGGAGATTCGAACTCCCGATACGGTTACCCGTATACGGCATTTCCAGTGCCGCTCCTTCAGCCGCTCGGACACCTGTCCAGAATCCGCAGGCCGCCTGCTTCCAGCGGGAGAGGCCGCCAGCGGAGGGCGATAGTGTAGCGGGATGGTCGAGCCCGACAAGGAGCCCCGCGCGGCACTCAATGCATCCCCCACGCGACACCCGCAACCGGAGCCGATTGCGGGCCTTCTGGTCTTCGACAAGCCGCTCGGCTGGTCGTCGATGAAGGCGGTCGCGGTCGTTCGCCGTCTGGCCGGTCGCGCCCGCACCGGGCACGCGGGAACGCTCGACCCGCTGGCCACCGGAATTCTGGTGCTGGCCCTCGGCAAGGCCACCCGCTCGATCGAGTCCTTGATGGCCACCGAGAAGCGCTATCGAACCGTCGTCGATCTCTCGGCCTTCACCCCCACCGACGATTGCGAGGGCGAGCGCACCGAGGTCGCCGTCGCCTCGCCCCCGAGCCGCGCCGCGGTCGAGGCGGCGCTCCGCCAGCTCACCGGCGTGATCCAGCAGCGCCCCCCCGCCTTCAGCGCCATGAAGATCGGTGGACGTCGGGCCTACGCGATGGCCCGGCAAGGCCAGGCGATCGAACTCGCGCCGCGCCCGGTCACCGTCCACGCCATCGAGATCCTCCGCTACGACTATCCCCAGCTCGAGATTGCCGTGCACTGCGGCAAGGGCACCTACATCCGCAGTCTGGCCCGCGACCTCGGTGTGCTCCTCGGCACCGGCGGACACTGCGCGACCCTGCGGCGCACCGCCGTCGGACGCTTCGACGAATCGATGGCCTTCACCGACGCGACGCTTCCCGAGGTCATCCGCCAGGAGCACCTGCTCCCGTGGAGCATGACTCAGGACCCGTCGGCCCCACCATCACCCCTCACGGATTCGACCACCCCATGACCCAGGATTGCTGGAGCGCCGTTGACGCCTACTTCAACGAGCGACTCGTTCGGCCCGATCGGATGCTCGAGGACGCACTCGCCGCCAGCGCCGCCGCCGGGCTTCCGGAGATCGCGGTCGCGCCCAATCAAGGCATGCTGCTTCATCTGCTGGCCCGTGCACTCGGGGCCCGATCGATTCTCGAGATCGGCACGCTCGGCGGATACAGCACGATCTGGTTGGCGCGAGCGCTGGCCGAGGGAGGACGGGTGATCACCCTCGAAGTGGATCCGGCGCACGCGGCCGTGGCCACCGCGAACATCGCCCGCGCCGGGCTTGCCCAATGCGTCGAGATCCGCGTCGGGCAAGCCCTCGAGACGCTGCCGCGAATTGCCGCCGAGGGTCACGGACCGTTCGATCTGATCTTCATCGATGCCGACAAACCCTCGACACCCGAGTACTTCGACTGGGCCCTGCGACTGGCCCGCGAGGGAACGGCAATCGTGATCGACAACGTGGTGCGCGATGGACACGTGATCGACGATGCCAGTGGCGACGCCAGCGTGCAGGGCGTGCGCCGTCTGATCGACAAGATCGCCGCTGAACCGCGGGTCCAGGCCACGGCGCTTCAGACCGTCGGAAGCAAGGGGTATGACGGTTTCGCGGTGTGCTTCGTCAGGGCGCTCGCGGCGATTGCGTTGATGGCGGTGGTCGTGACCGCAGCCCCGCGCCCTGCCGAGGCATCGACCTCGACGGCGCCACCGGAGGCGCCCGCAACGGTCGCAGCGGTGACCCTCACCGCGCCGGAGTCGGCGCTCGAACTGCTGCGATCAACGCCTTCTGCGGCATCGCTCCGCGCCTGGCACGATCTCCTTGGCAGCGAGCCCCATGTCGCCGGCACGCCGGGTGACGCCCGCACGATTGCCCGAATTGCGGAGGCGTTCCGAGCCATGGGACTTGCGGTCGAGGTGCAGGAGATCGATCCCCTCCTCTGTCGCCCACAGGACGCTCTCGTCGAGATCGTCACCGACGAAACCGCCTCGGCGGCCCCGAAGACCTCGGTGGCATCGGCGACATCGGCGGCATCGGCGGCCTCGGCGGACACCACCGTGAAACCGCGCCGCGGCGTGGTCTCACTGGCGCTCCGCGAGCAGAATCTCGCCGAGGACCCGGCGACGGCCCATCCCGACCTCACCATCGGATGGAACGCCTACAGCGGGAGCGGCGATGTCACCGCGCCGGTGGTCTATGCGAACTTTGGAACCCGCGCCGACTTCGCAGCCTTGCGAGCCGCGGGCATCGACGTCGCCGGACGCGTGGTGCTGGCCCGATACGGGCGCAACTTCCGAGGCGACAAGGTGGGCTTCGCCGAAGAGCTGGGGGCCGCCGCGCTCCTCCTTTATATAGATCCGAAGGAGAACGCCCGAGGGCCGGTCTATCCCGAGGGCGGCTGGGCCAACGACACCTGCATCCAGCGCGGGAGCATCCTTCGACTCGGCCAGCCCGGTGATCCGCTGACGCCGGGGTGGGCCGCGACCGCCGATGCCCCGCGACGGGCCCTCGCAGACGTCGCCCTGCCGCGCCTTCCGGTGCAGCCAATCGGCTACGCGGCCGCGGGTGAGATCCTCAGTCGAATGCCGGGAACGATGGCCCCGGCGTCGTGGCAGGGCGGACTCACCCTGCCCTATCGCTTCGCCGATCCGGCGCAGCCGCTCCGCGTGCGGGTGAAGGTTGCCCAGACCCGCGAACGACTGCGCACCGCCAACGTCATCGCCACGCTTCCCGGCAGCGAGGCCGCTGAAGAAGCGATCATCTTCGGCTGCCATCACGATGCCTGGGGGTTCGGCGCCGCCGATCCGCTGGCGGGCACGATTGCCCTGATGGAAACGGCCAAGGCCTGCGCCGAGGCCGCGAAGGCAGGATGGCGCCCGCGCCGCTCGCTGGTCTTCGCGGCGTGGGCCGCCGAGGAATTCGGGATCATCGGCTCGACCGAGTGGACCGAAGCCCACGCCGAGCGCCTCGCCTCCGATGCGGTCGCCTATGTGAATCTCGACATGGCCTCGATGGGCCCCAACTTCGGCGCCAAGGCTGCGCCGAGCCTGATGTCGGCGGTGCTCGACGCGGCCTCGCGCGTGCCGCAGGCGGGCGAAGCCGCGGAGAGCGCCCTCGGGGCGTGGTCGCGGGCCAGCGCCGACGGCATCGCCCGAGTCGGCGCCATCGACGGTGGATCCGACCACGAGGCCCTTCAGTTTCACCTCGGAGTGCCCTCCTGCTCGCTCTTTGCAGGAGGTGGTGCAGGCACGAGCTATCACTCCAACTACGACACCCTGGCGTGGTATCGGAAGGTCGTCGGCGAAACCTACGAGCCGGCCCTGATGGTCAGTCGCGTCTGCGTCGAGCTGGCGCAGGCATTGGCCGACGCCCCGTCCCCGCCGCTCGATCTGCCCTCGATTGCAACATGGGCCTCGGCCGAGGTTGCCACGCTCGAGAGCGCGGCCATCGCCCGGGGCATGACGCTTGACCTCGAGGGGCTCGCTCGAGCAATCCACGCCTACGACCTCGCTGCCTGCGCCGTCGCCGACGAGGTCTCGAGACTCGCTGCGGAAGTGGGCCCCGGCGAAAGGGACGCGACCAACCTTCAAGGCCCGACCCCGCGCAGCCGCCTCGACATCCTCGGCCGCGCGATCATCGACGCGGAGCGGGCGTTTCTGCGGCCGGGCCCGCATCCGGCCGGGCGACGCGACTGGGGTCGACACACCCTGGTTGGCGTCGATCCCGACGCCGGGTACTCCGCAGAAAGCCTGCCGGCACTGCGCGAAGCGCTTTCCAGAAGCGACGACGATCTCGCCCGACGGGCCCTCGCCGAACTCGCGGAGCGCTTCGAGGTGGCCTCGACGCTGCTGCTGGCTGCGAGGACGGAGTGACCACCGGCAGAGCGACCCGGCTCACTCACCACAGCAATTGGCCGACGCCCGCGCGCCCGGCCGGTTGCGCTGCATCCCGAGGTCCGAGATCCGCTGAGAGAGCCGACGGCCTCGAGAGATCCTGCTCCTTCAAAGGCAAATGGCGAATCCTCGGTCGGCCCTGCTGCGGATCGGGTGAGGGCCCCGAAGCGCCATGAGCACACCCCGCAGCGAAGATTCTCTTGTCGATCTCGGGAGGGCGGGGTACCGTTTCAGCCTTGGCGGCTGGCTTCTCCTTGTGAGGCCCCGTCATGACGTCCCCCTTTCGTCCGCCACGGTCGAGACCCCACCCCTGAGCATCTCAGGCTTCGGGGTTCGGCTTCAGGTCGGGGTCGCTCCCCGTCTGCGTGCGGTCATCCTGCAGGAGCAAAGGAATTTCCATGATTGATGTTCGACACCTCACCTGCGCCGCGCTGATTGCAGCCGGCGCGTCCTTCCCCGCACTCGCGGGCGGCACCGATCTTCCCTTCCGCACGGATCGCGTCGTCGGAAGCCTGGCGTACCCGACCGGCGTTGCGTTTGCCCCGGGCAACGACAACCTGATGTACATCATCCAGAAGGCCGGCTCGATCCGCATCTACGACATCACTGCCGGTGCGCTTCTTCCGACTCCCTTCGTCACCGTGACGCCCCTCGTCGGCGGCACCTCTATTCTTGACGAGCAGGGCCTGCTCGGCATCGCCTTCCATCCGGACTATCCGGCGCAGCCCTACGTCTACGTGAACTTCACCACGACCGGCGGCGCCACCGTGGTTCGCCGCTACACCGTGACCACCCCGACCTCGGCCAACGCGGCGAGTGCGCTCCAGATCATCAGCTACGCCCAGCCCTTCTCGAACCACAACGGCGGCTGCCTCCGCTTCGGCCCCGACGGGTACCTCTACATCGCCGCCGGCGACGGCGGCAGTGCCAACGATCCCGGCAATCGGGCGCAGGCCATCGTCAATCAGAAGCTCGGCAAGATGCTTCGGCTCGACGTGAACGCCGACGGGTTCCCCGGGGACAACACCAAGTTCTACACCAACCCCATCGACAACCCCTTCGTGGGCATCAACGGCGACGACGAGATCTTCCACTTCGGCCTTCGCAACCCGTGGCGGTTCGACTTCGACCCGGCCACCGGCGACACCTACATCGGTGACGTCGGCCAGGGCCAGTGGGAAGAGATCGACTTTGTCGCCGCGGGCGTCAAGGGACTCAACTTCGGCTGGCGCTGCATGGAAGGCAACGTTTGCACCGGCCTCAGCGGATGCACCTGCAACGCCGTGAGCCTCACCAAGCCCATCGTCGTGCACTCGCACGCGGTCGGTGACTCGGTGACCGGCGGCGCCATCTACCGCGGCTGCGAAGTGCCCGAGCTCGACGGCGTCTATCTCTTCGGCGACTACCAGTCGAGCGTCTTCTGGACCCTGCGTTACAACGGCGCTGTGGTCAGCGACTACGTGGTCAACACCAGCAAGTTCAACCCGTCGATCGACGGGTTCGTCCTGAACCAGCCGGTCTCCTTCGACCGCAACAACCAGGGCGAACTCTTCGTCACCGACCACGGTGGCGCCACCGCCGGCCAGATCTTCAAGGTGGTCCGCAATCCCGTCGCACCGGCCCTGCCCGACTGCAACGAGGACGGCTTCCCCGATTCGTGCCAGCTCGCCAACGGCGAACTCGCCGATGACAACGCCAACGGCATTCCCGATGTCTGCGAGACCGTTCCGGGCGACCTCACCGGCGACGGCATCATCGACGGCGCCGACCTCGGCGAGCTGCTCTCGGAGTGGGGCGAGTGCCCCATCCCGGATGACTGCCCCGCCGACCTCAATGGCGACGGGATCGTCGACGGCGGCGATCTCGGCGAGCTTCTCAGTTTCTGGACGGAGTGATGCACGGACGCGAACGCGGCTCGTTCTGAGCTTCCCGATCACGTGACGAATTCGAGCACCCCGCGAACCTCTCGCGGGGTGCTCTTTTACTTTCATCCCTAGCAGCCTGTGGCGAAAGTCATTCGGGCTGCGGGCGAGCAGGAGGGCGAATCTCTGCGTCGCCGCAACTCGCCTGTATCACTGCGGATACTGCTTCGTTGCGGCTCCTTGATCTTCGCCCTCCTGCTCACCCTCGCCGTCGAAGCACTTTCGCCACAGGCTGCTAGCGCGAAAGCTCGATCGTCGGCGCTCGTGGAGGTTCGGGAAGCTGCACCCCACCGACGGCCTCGATCTGCGCCGGCGTCAGGATCGCGCCGAGAGCCCGCAGGCTGGTGGCATTGATCTCGGTGCGATCGAAGCGCAGCTTCTTCAGTGCATTCTGACGATCACGCATGCGCTTGAAGGCCTCGGGATCGCCGGGTCCGCCGAAGGACATCCCTCCGCCGGAGTTCTCCTCAAGCTCGATCAGCGTGTCGCTGAGGGCCTCGTACGTCTCGTCGTGCTGGGCGAGCAGCTCGACCAGCTTGAGCCGCTGGGCGTCGTCGAGACTCTCGATCGCCATCGCCGCTTCGAGCTTCGGGGCGGCCGCCTGGGCGTCGCGATACACATTGGGCCACGCGGCGCGGGCATAGCGCTTGCGAAAACCGAGTCGCTCGTTCTCGGGCAGGAGGAGGAGAATCTCGTCGCGAGTCGAGCGGTTCAGTTGGGCAATCTGCTTCGAGGCATCGGAGATTCGCTGCTGGGCCTTGATCATCAGCGCGAAGTCGTCGCTCTCGCCGTCGATTGAGATGTTGACCTCGCCCTGCTCACTGACCTTCACCGCGCGGGCGTGGAACTTGTCGATCTCCTTCTGTGATTCGAGCCGCGTCTCCTTCAGCTGCCGAACCAGAGCGGTGGCGTTCTCCTCGTGCCTGGCGAGCACCGGGGCGAGAGCGGCGGCATTCGAAGCGTCGAGCGGCCGCTCTCGGATGATGTCGCCGATCTCGACCTCGGTCTCCTTGCCGGAGGCCCCGCCGATCATCGGCATGGCCATCAGCGGCGGCGGCGCCGAGCGCCGCAGGAAGGATCGCTCCCGCGCCGCCCGAGCCGCCTGCACACCGACCCCGGCGGGCGTGCCGTCGAGCACCGCCGCGAGATTGTCGAAGAAGGCCCCGTCGACCTCCGCGAGCTGCTCGATGGCCCGGCGGAAGGCTGCGGCGCGGCGATCGATGTCCTGCTCGGTGACGGCCTTGGGCCCGTCATCCGGCCCCGGACCGCCCCCGCCGATTGCGCTCCCGACCCCGAGCTCGGTGAGCGCCGCCTGCTCTTCGCTGCGACGCGCATCGAAGGCGGCGACGTACTCCTCATGCAGCGCCTCGACGAGCACCGTCTGGGCTTCGGTCAGCGCCAGCCGTCCCGCGAGCTGGTCGCGCTCGCGCACCGCGATCGAGGTCGGGAGCACGCCCTGGCCCACGCGACCGGGGCCGTCCATGCCGCTGGAGACGAAGACCATGGCGCCGTCGTCACCGCCGATGAACTCGATGCCGCCGCCGTCGTCCATGGCCCCGACGATTACGGCTCCTCCGCTGATTTCATGGCGTTCGTGCCCTTCGCCGTCGGCAGCCGTGCTCGGGGCAATCTCCGCCATGCGGGTTTCGCCGACCACGCCGCGCAACTGGCCGCGGGTGGCCTCGTGCATCGCCACCCGCTTCTCGAACAGGTCTCTGAAGCCCTTCTCGGCCGTGGCTGCGGCCGCATCGGCTTCGTCGTCTGCGCCGCGGGCGGTGAAGACGAACCCGCTCGAACTGCGCCTCGCATCCGCCGCATCCATCAGTTCGCGTTCGATGGTCGCGAGCTTCCTGCGGTAGTCGGAGCCCATCTCCTTGAGCGCCGCAGTGGTCTCGGCGTCGAGCTTGCCCTCTTCACCGAGCTTGATCGCCTTGGACAGGAGCCCTTCCGCAGACTCCTGATCGGAGGCAATTGCCGCGTACGAAGTGCGGATGAAGCCCTTCTGAGCCTCGCGCCCTTCGGTCTCAGGAAGTCCCCGCACCAAGGCGTCGGCTCCGTCGCGATTGGCCTTGCCGAGTTCCTTGCGCTTCTTCGCGGCCGGCGCGGCCATCTGCTCGCGCAGCGCACCGAGGGCACGGAACCACTGGTCGACTCCTTCCGGATTGCCAGGGTCGGGACGCGTGAGGCCGGAGTCCTGCACCGCGCGGGCGAGGTCGACCGGGATCTTGAGTTCGAGATCGGCGAGCTCGCGCAGGAGCCTGGTCGACTTCTGCTCCCACGCCGCACGAGCCGCGGCGACTGCGTCCTTCGACTCGGCGGGGACCTCGATGTTCTCCAGCAGGTCGGCCATCTCGAACTGCACGCTGCTTCCAGCGAAGGGGCCGAGCACGCCGCGCAGGCGCTGCCGTTCGGCGGCGCTGCGGGCCGCGCCGAGTCGCGGGGCCTGTTCCTCGGTCAGCTCGGCGCCGAGGGCGTCGAAGAGCGCCCGCTCCGCCCGCTCGAACTGGTCCAGCAGGTGCCGCCGTGTGCGAAGCGACGACTCGACCTCCTCGACCGATCGAGTCGAGAAGCCTCCCATGCCCGCGCCTGGCCGCTTCAGATACTCGTCAATTGGCCCGTCGCGAAGCGCTCGCAGCGACGTCGCATAGGCGGCGTGCAGCACGATGGCGTCGCTCTGCTGCTGCACGTCGAGCTGGAGTTCCTTGAGGATCTGATCGAATCGACGAGTCGAGATCGGATCCGGAAAGGCACCCCCGGTTCCCTGAGCAAGCGCCGGAGCGGTGAGAGCACAGGCGACGGTGAGTGCGGCGACGAGCGCGTGGAGTCGGGGCATGGGGGGGCGGAGGAATGAGGAATGAGGAATGAGGAATGAGGATCGTGGGGCGAGATCGAGCACTGGGGAGTGGGGTCACGCGGTTCGGATGCCGGGCAGAGTCTCGCCTACCGCGAGAACGCGTGGGTGCAACGATTCGTCGATCGCCCCTGAAGTGAGGTGATGCGCCGACCGGAATCGTCCGGCGGTTCGATCCGTGAATGGCCCCGGGGACCGATCCCACGACGAATTTGCAGATGGAGTCCGCGACACGCCCCCAAAC